>Ga0116231_10007283_pt1 | contig 20405 bp, 15 predicted proteins | sample S1TSphgellanicum_2_FD_89695 | JGI IMG/M metagenome (GOLD analysis project Ga0116231, IMG submission 89695) | Host-associated microbial communities from peat moss isolated from Minnesota, USA - S1T2_Fd - Sphagnum magellanicum MG | ecosystem: Host-associated > Plants > Peat moss > Unclassified...
CCATTAATTGATGACTCTTGTGGTCCACTAATTAATTGTGATTCTTGTTCCACATTTGATGAAACATCACCATTTCTAGCTTCTCCATCTTCTGCTACCTTCAGTGGTGAATACCAACTAGCTATCTCATCAAACATAACATCTTTACTCACTTGCAACTTTCGAGTGGAAGGACTGAAATATCGATATCCTTTTTGTTCTAAGGAATATCCAATGAAGATACATTTCTCAGCTTTTGGGTCTAGTTTTGATCTCTTCTCATCATAAACATGCACGTATGCAATGCAACCAAACACTCTGAGGTGTGAAACATCGGGTTTCTTGCTTGTGAATTTTTCTTCAGGTGTCATGCCATGAATTGCCACTGTGGGTGTTCGATTCATGATGTAGACTGCAGTTACTACCGCTTCAGCCCAAAAGTAATTTGGCAAATTCTTCTCATTCAACATGGCACGTGTTATTTCTACAATGTGCCTGTTTTTCCTTTCAGCAACTCCATTCTGCTTTAAAAAGAAAAAAATTGGTAAAAATTAATGCATATTTGTCATTTATTTGTATATTAAAATAAATAATTTTTTCATATTTATGCAATCATTTTTCATGTAAAATGACTCTAAATATAACATCACATTTTTCACCATTGTAGGTTTTTTTTAATTATAAATTTTATTATTATTTGTACAATGTATAGATTGTAAGTATAATGGAAATGTTTTTCACCTTTGTAATGTTAAATGATTGAAGGTAATAGAACCCACTTTGGTGGTGAAGGGAGTTGAAGGAAGAATAATGCCGACCAAAGTGAACCAATAGCCACCAATGCACCAATTCCTCGTTTTATCCACTAAATGGGTTGCATTTATTCATTCAACATAGATGGGGTTCATCACAATCTATTTTTTTTTATTATTGACCATTGTATTTTATTTTATTTATTTTGTTTTTAGCCATTTTTTCCTTGGACCTGACTTCACACATAACTACCCTACTCACCTTCCTACCTTCATAAATATTGTACCGACCTTGGTACCTTACTAATTACCCTCGTATTGACATAGTTACCCTAATAACTAGTTATCCTACTAACCTAGCTACTATACTAACTACCTGCCTTACTAACTTAACTACCCTATTTATTACATACCTTACTAACCTAACCACTGTACTAATTACCTACCCTACTGACCTAGCTACTATATTAACTACCTACCTTACTAACCTAACTACTTTATTTACTACATATTTTACTAACCTAACCACTGTACTAATTACCTACTCTACTGACCTAGTTACTTTATTAATTACATGCCCTACTAACCTAACTACCTTATTTACTACATATTTTACTAACCTAACCGTTGTACTAATTACCTACCTTACTGACCTAGCTACCTTATTAATTAATAACCTTATACACACAACCACCCTATTGACATAAGTACTCATACAAACTTAGCTACCTTTAATAAGGTAGTTTCTTTCTTCCATACTAACTTGCCTATCTACCTAGCTACCTTGCTAGTCTTCCTACCTACTAACTTGCCTACCTATATACCTACTTACCTACCTATGCACCCACCTTCATACCTACCACTATGCTTACTTACTTCCCTACGTTTTTTACATAGCCAAATACCTAACTAACTACCTACTCACTTCTCCCAACCTCTCCCTCCCCCCCCACATAATCCTTCCTATCAATTTATTAAGGTTTGCCCTAGTTCATGGATGATGAACATAAGTCCCCATATGTAGGTATTACAAATAATTTATAATGGAAACGATGACATAATTGCAACCATTTTGGTTTTAATTAATGCATATTTTACTAAATTTTTGTTTACCTAACTTATTTATGGAATGGACAATACAATATTTTTTCATGTAAATATTATATTAGAGTATGGTCTAAGTTTAGGGTTTGCGAAACATAAATTAATTAACAAATTTCTCACAAATTTATAGTAATTATTTTTAACTAGGTTAAATTTGGGGGTAACTTTTTAGGGTTTGGACATATGTGAAACAATATAATTTCGTTTTATATCTTCTTCAAGAGAGTGGAAAAAATCAACTTGGAAAGATAACACAAAGGTAAGAAACATACCTTCTCTTTCGGTTTTTTACAAAATTTAATTGATTGTTTTTGAAAATTAAGGTTAATGTTTTTGGTCAATAAATATTTGTAATTTAAAAGCTTTAAAATTTGGTTTCTAAATTTTTTTCTATATTCTTTTTACTTTTATTTATTACATTATATATTTTTAGGTTTAAGTCATATATCATTAGGACTATTTTCTGATAAGGTTTGTATAAGTTAGGGTTTTAATAAAACTTATGGCAGAATGTCATTTAGATTTGTAGGGTTAGGCTTTATGATTTAGGGTTAAAAAATTTGGTTCATATATTTTAGGGCTTAAGGTTTATACTCTAAACTTTACTCATTGTATTGGTTTTTGATCTTATCAATTATTTAGATTTATAGCATAATTATGAATTTCCTTTATTTCCATATGTTCCATAGTTATTAAAGTTCAATATTTTCTAACCCATTTTTGTTTGAATGCAATATCTATATTGTATTGTGATAATTCATTAACCATGAAACATAAAAATATTTTGTAAATATTTGATTCCCCGCCAATACATCATGAAATTCATGTTTTTAAAATTATTTGTTCATCTTACAATATGTCCAACATATATAAAAATGAACATAATGCAAAATTGGTCACATTGATGGTATAAGGGTTTAAGTTTTAATGTAAAATTTACTATTTATTGTTAAAATTCAGAGTTTGTCAAAATCAAAAATTGAAAGTTCATGCTTAAGATTTTTTCAATGATGTACATATTTACGTTTTTCCCTTTTAAAGTTGCAAACTCATTTTTATTAAAAAAACATAAAGTCTCTAATTTAATAAGATTTTAATGACTATTTATAAAATAAATTAAAGCATATGATTATTTTTAATGTTTCACATAATAATAATAAATGATCTCTCCCATATATTAATCCTATGTATGATTGAAAATTTATTTAAAATTTTGATATATAATAAATAATTTCTAGGCTAAAATAATTATATAGTAGGTCAATAATATTTTATATTTTATAAATATATAACACAAGTTGTTATGTAAACTTTGTTTTTTAGGATGTATAATATTGGATTAAATATTGGTTTAAATATGTTGTTATTTATAACATATTGAGTAACACATTATATATAGTTAATAATATCATGGAATTATATTGTTAATTCATTTTAATACATATAATATCTTCATATTTATTTAAAATAAGATAAAAATTGATTTAAAAATATATATTAAATTTAAATTATATATATCAACCCATGGTTATGTATAGTGTAAAAAAATTTATGAAGTTTTTTTTAATGAGAATTTAAAAGTTCCAAAAGATAAATAGCTGGGTATAAAAATGTTCATAAGCTCTTGGAAGCCATGTTAGAGTTTGTGTGGATTCAAAAGTTTTGTGAAGACCAAGTTGTTATGCAATGTTTTCGATGCCTTGAGAAGTTGAACATGGTTCGACTAGCGAAGAAATAGAATAATAATTAGAAGAAGGCAACCAAAAATCCACAACTTGGAACAAATCACCAACCAAGAATTTGTAGCCTAGGCAAATTACTAGTTGCAACAGAAGCTCATCACCAAGGTTATTAGATTGACTAAAATTTCGACATTGATTAAACTAGACAACCTAGCTTAGCATAACTAATAAGTTAGTAGGCTACTTGTTAGGTAACCTAACTAACTACTTAGTAGCCTAACTTAGGTGTACCTAGTAGGCTACCTATGTAATATAGGCATATTATGTAGTTTATTCACTAATGTAGGCCTTCTAGGTTGGTATTTTAAATGTGTCTAAATAGGTATTCAAAGTGATTTAACTTATTAAATAAACCTACTAACTATGTAGGTAGTTTACTAGCCTAGGTCACCTAAGCTAGTAGTTTAAACCACCTAGGTTTACTAAACGTTTATGACAATTTAAAGTCTATTTTTTTGGTAATATAACATATTAAATTTGATTTTTAAAGAAATTTTATTAAAAAAAACATACATTTTTTCATATAATCATTACAAATATATATTATTGGATTATGGTTTAGGTTTAAAATTTGGGACGTATACATTAATTAACATTTTTTCTACAAGTCTATAGTAATTAAAATAAATCTAAGGTGCATTTTGGGGGAATTTTTAGGGCTTAAGCATATGTAAAACAATGCAATGCCATTCTATATATTTTATATAAAAAAGTGAAAAAACTCAACTTGGAGATATTATTAAATGATAAGAAACATATTTTCTTTTTTATTTTATTAAAAAAAATATTAATTATTAAAAAAATTAAGGCCAAATTTTTAGTTGGTGAAAGTAAGTACGTGTGTAGGTATTGCAAAATTATATGAATACCTAGCCTTAAATGCAATTCCCATATTCAAGTTCGTTTCGAAATAACACATAGGTGATTTAAACAACCTTAGATGAAGACCCAATTCTAAATGTAATACCCAAATGTAGGGTCACTTCGAAATAACCAATATGTAGTTTGAATGAAAACCAAGGCTTAAATGCAATACCTGCACGTAAGTTCATTTTGAAATAAGCCATAAATGATTTAGACAACTATAGGTGAAAACCCAACCCTAAACATGTAAAATAACTTCAAAATAATTAATAAGTGGTTTGGGTACCCACACTAATAAAAAACCTCCATTTTTTGACTTGTCTTAGGCGATTAAAAATGTCTTTGGCAATAATTTTTGATCAAAAATAGTTGCAAAAGACACTTTTAGTCGCCTAAGACAAGTCGAAAAATGGGGGTTTTCTACTAGTGCCAAAATATGTGTCTTTATATACTTAAATGAATTACTTTAAAAGGTTTAGGGTTTAGAATTAATTTTATGACAATTACTTATCATGAATAATGATCTAAAATAATGATTTGAATAACTTATCAACGTAAGAAAGACTATATGCGAGTATTGCAATGGATGTAAAAAAATTCAACTACTATTTAAGAGACCTATATGCGCTTAAAATGGGCTTATGGAAGTTAAAATAGAAAGGATGTAGGTATTACATGTTTAACTTCATGACAATGCCAATAAATTAATTAGAATGTGGGTATTATTTAAAAAATCTTTAGGTGATGTGATTTTTAATACATTATATGTAAGTATTGCACAATGTGCATTTTGATCTTTGTAAACCTTAGACAAGTTAATTATAAAATGTGCATATGGGATTATTTAAGTTTTGATTCTTACATCTAAAACATTAAAAATATGACAAAAAAACAAACATATATGATTAACCATATACCCATCAAACAAATGTGACTAGAAAAAATATTATATTAATAAAAAGATGTATAAAAATGGGTGGATCAAAAAATGTTGAAAAACCCAATGAAAAAAAAATCTATTTATAGTATATCTAAGGACCAAAGTTCAAAAAATGGGTAGTCTAAAAAATGAAGGGGTTAAAAAAACGTAACATACTATATATAGTGAAAACCCTAAACCATATCACTATCTACAATGTCATGTTTAGTTCGATAAATAGTTGCCACCTTTGTAACCCTTATTGCATGATGAACAATGTATAGATGGTGACGTTGCATATCGACATGAATTGCAATTACAACAAACTCTTCCTTTGTTGTGCCTTGAACTCCATAAACACCCAAAAACCACCAAATTAAACCCTAACACACCTTGGATGAAACAAATTTATAAAAAAAACAACAAACATTGATTATTATTTTTGCCTACCTTCCATGAATCATTTTAGATTCATGGAAATCCAATATAACTATTAACTCTTGTGTTTGATTCGTTTTAGTGAACTTTTGATCCCAATTTTTGACATCCCATGTCATTTTCAATTTTCATACATATATGGAACACGTTGATTGGATCATCTCTTGTAAATCTTCATCATTTTCCATATGTGATGTTGCATCTTAAGGCACATTTCTCACGCCCTAGGCATTAAGACCGAACACCTTCAACAATTGTTGTGAAATTAACTTGACCAAAATTAGTTTTAGTAATGGTGGACATCGTTGTGCAATAATTAAATCATCCCATTCACATTGGGCTATGGCACAAGCATGATTAACAACCTTTTGATCATTCCGCCTTTGCATGACCATGGCATCTCGCAAAATGTGAGTGTTCATTTTAACACGGTCTTGATGTTAAGGACCTCATTTCAAAAGTTGAAAGTTTCCCACGTTTGGCAATTTTTGCCATTAAACCATGCCCCTCCCTTAAATGTTTAATCAACAACCATTTGGCACAATATGAGACAATGTAAGTGCCAACTTTACACTACCATTTTGATCCATCTTTAATCCATTTTTTGTCCTTCCAAGCCATATTAGGTGGACAAGGGGGTGTTGGTGGTTGAGTGGGGTCAATTTCAATCTTTGGACTTGAATTAAAAATCTTCCAAAAACAAGCTTTTACATTTTAATAAAAAAAAACCTAACCTTAAACCTTAGAAACAAGATCACACAACAAAATGTATATATTACAAACAAGATTTCAAATATTGCAATGAATTTAAAACTTTAAAAAAATTCTCGCACTTTCCATCCAATGATGAAAGGCACGGGTACAATTAAACTTAAAAGTTTTGTATTTTTTTTTTGATCAATTAAATAAAATCTAATTTATGTAAATTTTGAAATAATTTAACCTACCATTTGGATTGGACACAATCACCATGGCCAACTTTAAATTGCATTGAATACTTGTTTCATCAAGTCTGGGTTCCCCAACTCCTAATTCTAACGCAGCAACATTTTGTTCCTTAGTTGCCAATTCTGATACAACATTTTGTTCTTCAATTGCCAATTTTGGTGCAACAACATTTTGCTCCTCATTTGCCAATTCTAATGCAACAACATTTTGCTTTACAATTGTTAATTTTGGTGCAACAACATTTTGCTCTTCAGTTCCCAATTCTGATGCAAGAACATTTTGCTTTTTAATTGCCAATTTTGGTGCAACAGCATTTTGCTCTTGAATTTCCCATCACAACAAACCTTTTTCAATTTCTTTTTTCTACCCATTGAAATCCTACAAATTCAAACCAAAACCTTAATAAACAACCATATTGATCTTTTTACCTTTTCCAAAGGATTAGAACCATAAACATGAGCTATTTTCCTTTTGACAGAAACACCAGCAAAAGTTGATGACAACATGTAGAAAAAAAAAATGACAATATGAAAAAAAAAAATGATGACACCCCTCCCATTACCTTCTTTACAACGAAGGAAAGACATAAGAAAACAACATTGCTGCCATCATCTTCTTCCCAGCAAAACAAGGGAAAAAAAAAACAATGACATTAATATTGTTGTCCTTTTCACAACAAACCAAGAAAAAAAAGACAACGACATTCATGTTGTCATCCTTTTTGCAACAAACCAAACCAAAAAATAAAATAAAATGACAGCAACAATCTCATTGTCATTTTTTTTTCAAATAGTGAGAAGAAGAAGTCGACAGTAGTTACCATCATCCTCTTCACAGCAAAACAAGGAAAAAAAAGATGACGACATTGTTATTGTCATCATCTTCTTCTCAAACAATGAGAAGAAGAAGATGATGGTAGATACCGTCGTCTTTTTCGTAGCAAAACAAGGAAAACAAAAAGATGAGGACATTATTGTTGTCATCTTCTTCTTTTCAAATAATGAGAAGAAGAAGAAGATGATGCAATTGCCGTTATCTTCTTCACAGCAAAACAACAAAAGGAAAAAAATGACAACAATACCACCATTGTCTTATTTTCAAAAAGTGACAACAACAAAAAAGATTGAAAAAATTAAAATAGAGGAGAAGGGAGGGAGCTTACCTTCAAGCTCAAACGTTTGCCCTTGGGTTGAAGCTCCAAGCTCCCTTGTGTCACCACTTTCCTAAGCTCCCTTGTGTCTCCATGTTCCTAAGCTTGTCTCAAAGCTTTGGTGATGGAGGTGAGCGAGAGAAGGAAGCTAAACCTAAAGGAGAGAAAATGAATTTAGGTTTAGGAGGGGAAAACTTTGGGGCAGAGAAGAGGGCTGAAAAAACCCTGGGCAGAGCAGGGGAAGAGAAGAATAAAAATGCCCTACTTGGATGTGTTTGGGTTCATCCCCAAAACGGGCTTGAACTGCCTCATCCTGAACTGGTGCACGGCTGGCTGCTGGTTCACTCCAGCCAGTGATGATGGCAGGGGGTGGCAATGGGTTGCAGGCAATGGCAACAAAATGATCTTTAATGGAGAGGTCAGCCCAGTGGTTGAAATAGTTGCACAATTTGCATGGGGCTTTCAAATTTGGATTATCCAAAGAAATCCTCATACAGTAGAGATATACGTAAAGTGAGGAAAAGACAGCACCAGTACCCTGAGTTTGGTCATACACAAGGTGAGATACAAAAAAACCCTCCAAAAAAGTACATTAGCATTCAACGGGGCGTGAAACTTAGGAAACCATCAATTGTTTCCTGAGTTTCACCCTATCTTTCCTTTTTCCTAAGCGCCTCCACTGCTGCTGCTACATAGATTTTCACTGCTCCTACCTGTACAGCTACTATAATTCCTCTCGAACCTTGTGCATTAAATGCTGAGATTCAGCATTTCGTACTGAGTTTCACCCTATCTTTCCTTTTTCCGCCTCCACTGCTGCTACATAGATTTTCACTGCTCCTACCTGTACAGCTACTATAATTGCTCTCGAACCTTGTGTATTAAATGCTGAGATTCAGCATTTCGTATTGAGTTTCAGCCTTTCGTACTGAGATTTAATAAACTTTCATTACTTTACGGATACCACTAAAAGAGGGGTTAGGGGGTTGAAAGGAGGCTCAAAGACAGGGTGAAGACAGGGTGACTGTGAATTTCTCTAATATGTAATTTACAAGAAAGCCTAGAAAATTTTGGTTGCTGGAGAGTGGTACAAAGGAGTGCAGGGATAATAATACGATCTTGATGCTATTGAAATGGTCTCCAAAGCATACCAGGAGCAACTGCAATATCTGCAACAATCAAAGGAGGGTTTCTCTGTACAGTGATTCATTTTTTTGGTTGATAGAGAGGATCGGCATCCTTGAAGAGACAATAGAGTTATCCGTGAAGTAAGAAAAACACAGCACTATAACCCTGAGTTTGGTCATACACAGGCTGAGATTCAAAGAAAACCTGCAAAAAAGTACATTAGCATTCAACGGGGGATGGAACTCAGAAAACCATCAATTTTGGTGGTAAACTGAGTTTGATCCTGTCTTTCCTTTTTCCTGAGCGCCTCCACTGCTGCTACATATATATTTTCACTGCTCCTAACTATGCAATTACTGTAATTAATCTCGGACATTGTGCATTAAATGCTGAGTTTTAGCATTTCATAGTGAGATTTATTGTTTAATTAATGACAAAACCCAATTCTTATTTTTGGTTCTTGTACAATTTAAGAAGAATTCATGTACAAATTAACATAATTCTTTCAACTAATTAAAATGCACTATCACTCGAAAATCTTTATAATTTGATGTCAAAACCAACTAATTAAAAAGAAGGATTCACAATTTATCTATATCAAAATTTCGGTAACTTATTATTATTGTGCATGGCACCTCAACTTTAATTTATATATATTTTTAAAAAATTGGAAATAAAATTGTTCAAACCAATTTTGTCTTTGAATCAAGAGTTCAATGCTATAGCTATTCCAAACTTGGCTGAATGGTCTAGAGCCTTAGTATCCACCTCCCCCGAAAATGTAACCAAATTTTTAGGTCTAAATTCATGTTGTAAAGTCACTCCCATTTGTCCATGATTGTTTAAACGCCCTTTCATGGAAGTCATTTTATCCAACTCATATAACCCACCCATTGTGAAAGTATTCTCATTCCTTGAAAAAATGTGTGTAATTTCAGCGGCAAGAGTTGTTTTGGATGCGGGGCTTAATGTATGTAAATAAGACGCCTTCAAAACATTGCCTTTCTCGGCCCTAAAATTCCAAATTCCAAAATTTTACATACATATTTATCTTAAATTTGTTAACGTTGAAATTATTTTGCACATATTTTAATCTTAAATTGATAATGTTAATGTTGAAATTATTTTGCACATACTTTTATCTTAAATTGATAATGTTTAGTGTTGAAATTATTTTTCACATATTTTAATCTTAAATTGATAATGTTAATGTTGAAATTATTTTGCACATACTTTTATCTTAAATTGATAATGTTTAGTGTTGAAATGATTTTTCACATATTTTAATCTTAAATTGATAATGTTAATGTTGAAATTATTTTGCACATACTTTTATCTTAAATTGATAATGTTAATGTTTAAATGATTTTTCACATACATTTATCTTAAATTGATAATGTTAATGTTGAAATTATTTTGCACATACTTTTATCTTAAATTGATAATGTTAATGTTGAAATTATTTTGCACATATTTTTATCTTAAATTGGTAATGTTAATGTTGAAATTATTTTGCACATAATTTTATATCTTAAATTGATTTTTTTTTTCCTTCCCCCTTTAATAACCATGACTAATTAACTGTGAATTTTTAACAAATATGGTATTAGTATAAATTATCTCAAAGAAGAATATGAAATAGAAAATTGATATAAAATAATAATAATAATATGTAACGACTAAGTTGGATTGCAACAATAACATACAAGATAATAGAAGCATTGAAATCGGGTCTTGCGAAACCGATGCCTGCATTGTATTTATTCAAGCTTATGCCTCTTGTGTGATCAATGGCAAGCTCTCCCCCAATCACAAGACCTTCAGCCCCAAGGACTCCAGTAATCTCCACAATAGGTGAAGGTGTCATACCAAGGGCTAATGTAATACCTGCATATTCTTGACTATGTTGAAATTCCAACTGCATTGAATGCAAATAATAATTTTGTGAATGTATGCAATTTTTAAAAATAATTAATTTCAAAAATATATATAAATTTCTGAAAAAAAAAAAATAGTATTATTATATATATAACCTATGTCAAAGTATTTATAAAAATAAATTTGGTGATTTTTCTTGGGAAATATTTTTAAAATTCAATTTTGGTGATCAAATCTATTACCTTATTAAATTTTTTAAAAAAAGACAAATTAAGTTGTTGAGTGATGTAGTTAAAGCCAATTGTTAAAATGGACATATAATGCAACAAATATTGTCAATGTAAACATTATGATGCAAAACCATTTTCCAATTAGTAATACCTTCCCCGAACTAAAATCCGGTAATGTGAAACTCAATATAGTAGTTGCCCCTAGTGCGCAATCATCACCTCGAATAGTGGTGAAAATCTGGAAAATAAAGAAAATTAAAAATAAAATAAAAACATATTCATAAAGTATTCATATGTGAGTGAGTGAAATAATTGATGTTTACTCCAACTATGTAATATTCATGTTGCCTTTTGATATAATTAATTAAATGTACTTTTGAAAACAAAAATTTAGTAAGATTGTAGATTTTCATAACAACATAATTTATTTATTATAAAATTAAAATTATAAAATTAAAATTTTTTAAAAAGGAAAAAAAAACCTACTTTTTGGTTACTACTTGATTGAATGAGTTTGTTTTTTCCGAGATAAGAAATCAACATTATTAACTACTCTTTTGATCCTTTAAAACCCCACAATGACATTTGAAACACAAATAAATGTGTACATTTGCATTGGTATCGACTTTCATATTTGCCGATAGATACTTGTTCTTGAACAATGTGTCTACATCACACATCATCCCATTACACCCTTTGACTCCGGTGGTGGTGAACACCTATATTGAACCCAAAAAAATAAAAATAAAAATGTTAATAACACCCTTTGTGATATCAATGTCTAAAATCTTTTGAGCTCATCATAAAAAATGTTCTAATAAATGATTGTTTCAAATTTTGATGTCAATTGTCATATATATATATATATATATTGACCATGCAATAGAAATTGAACATATTGAGAAATATGCAACATTAAATCTTGCCTTTATTAATTATCTTATAAATTATATACACCATACAAGTTTTTTAAATGTTTATGATTTTTTTTAAAAATGAAACTTGACGTATTGTCTCACAATTCCATTTTCGGTAGTTGTGGTAATAGTGAATTTTCGATTACATGAAAAATCCCTTGTGAGAAGATCTACAATGATGAAACACAAATAGAACATTGATTTCATACAATATGATAATAAAGGGTTGAAGACATTACATGCACACCAAAAAAATTGCATTCATCATATACACAAAGGTCATGCATGTTCAAGTATACATTTGATTAATATTTGTTTGTTTCAATTTGTATAATTTCATAACCTTTTGTTTTAATCAATTGCATCTTGCTACATAATATAAGAAATAGTTTGCATATTTTCAAATCTAATTATCACTATTTAGGTCAAATCTCAAGAATTCACTTTTACTTCAAATTTTGCATACAATCCAAACTATTGATTGGACTTGAAGGCAATGACACACAAAAAAATGAAATTACACAAATGAAGAAAAACACAAATACATGGCAATAACACATGAACACCACAACATTGATTCTAAGAAACTAGGGGCAATGAGCACAACCTCTAGTCTTCTTGCCAATTTCATAGTATAAACCCGGTCCTTTGCCCATATTGAAGAAAATTGCCCAAAGAAACAACCTTATGCTTATTCGATTAATGCATTCATGATGTCCATCCTAATTTGTGGCATCAAGAGAACACATAGAACACCTAGCCCATGTCCTTTCATTTGGAATGTATAAAAACTCAAGGATTATAACCTTAGCAATTCAAAAGAATGAATGTTCTTAATGCAATTATTTGTTGAAAATTTGTAATCCACATGTTTGGGACCAAATCTAATTTGATGACCCTCCACCATATATCAAAATTTTCTTTACACAACCCAATGAAGTTCTCCAAATGAAAGATTGATGGATGCACCATATTTTGGTAGCAAATTAACACAAAAATATTTGAGCAAAATCACTTGGTTGTACATTTGTTGTAACCTATTATTTTTGGGTCTTGCAAGAGAAGTTTTGTGCTTTACCTCAATAAAAATGAGCAATTGCAACATAACGATTATAGGGAAGATTGCATGATAAGGTCCCCATAGCTATCTATGAGTGGGATGTTTGTTATGTAGCGTCCAATAAAATGGTCGTGTTAAAAACTACAAGGCAACAAAGGTCAATCTTTTGCACACAAAAAAGGCAATTCACCTACAAAATCCTTCAAGATCAAAAAGGGCTTTGTAGGGAAATCTCATGCATGAAAAATTAGGGTGTAGCAAGAATGCACACATAAGCATTGAAAGAAAAACTAGTACCCCACTTTTCAAGATTTTTCTTTCTCTTACTTGATAATTGATGCCCATATAATATTGGTTGCTAGCTTGGATGAAGCGATGCGTTTTTTTACCCTCCCATGATCCTCTTTTACATTTGACCACTTGTGTGGCTCTTATGGATGGTACATCATCATACATGGGTAGGGTTTGAAGGCATTTCACTTCATCTTGTTTACATCCATATATGACATATACCATTTGGTGGTTGATGGATGGCTTTTGGTTATATGGGTTGTATATCATGGACTATTTTTTGTTTGGCATTGAAAGTAATGTTAGCAAGTTCAAAATTTTAAGCTAGTTCCTAGTTTTAACTTTTTGTAATCATATTTGTAGGAATAGTTTCTTGTTGGAATTGGACCTTCAAGTAGACAATGTTACGAGGTTAAAGTTGCGATCACATTCTGAATTCAATTGCACTTCTTGTTTATTGTTAGAGACAAACTTGAACATGATTATTGTTCAAACTATATATTTTTACAAAGAGTCTCTTTATCTCCTAGGCAATCAAATAAGATATTTTTTGAAAACATAACAAGTAATATTTTTTTTAAAAATTAGTTATATGGCAATTTCTAATTGTTGGTACAATAACAAGTTAATACAATTTGTGGCGTTCATTTGTGTGAAATAGGTGTGAAATTAGATTGGTTCCAAATTGGATCTGGGCTTAAATTATTATGAAAAATGTTCATAATGTAGGTTTAATAACTTAAAAGACTTACTTAAGAATCACACCTTAAGGTTCAATCAATTTTTTAAAATAAACTTAAACTAGAATTGGAGGTTCATTTCTAAATAATTAAAAACCAATAAGGACAATATTAAAGGTTTTTAGAAAACTAAGAACCAATCAACAATCATTAATAGCCCTTTGAAAGCAAACTTTTTTTATTGGTGAAATTTCACCAAAAGAAAAATTGAAATGAGAATGAAAACTTTTCAAGGTTTTCAATCACCAAAAATCAATAAATGTTAATAGAAATTGTTAGAATTTTATATTTGGTTTTAATAGGTGACCAAAAAGTAGAATATGATGTTTACATCGTTTTGCTTTCATGTATTTTGTAGCTAAATTTTCTCGTGTATTATCCTCATTTTGGCGACACCTCAAAATTCACAAAAAAAAAAACATTGATTGACAAGCTAATATTGTCACAAAGCTATTTGCTAATGGCATTTGTCCATTAACAAATTGATTTCCACTTAAATAACGCTATGAATAAGTTGATTCCAAAAAGTAACTACTACCAATGCATTCAAGCAAATGCACAAACAAAAATTTGCACTTGTTTTTTTAAGGCTTTTTTAGTTTTACATAAAAACATGTGAAACTTTCCACTAAGATTATCATATCATTTTTCCTTTTGGTCTTTTTGTGTTGCATTTTTATGCATACAAATGTCATTAATGAATGAAGAAGATTTTGAAACACAGACATACCCAATGCACACATTCTTTTTTTTCTCCCCATTTTAGGTGTGGTTGACTCGTTTTGGTTTTCTTTTTAAAATAATTGAAAAAATCATATATCAAAAGAAACTTCTTGAATAAGTTAAATGAATGGAAGGATAAACTTGGAAAAAATTTGCCTAAAATTATTTAAAATCACAATCACAATTAGATTTTTCTTATTAAATGAAAAAAATTCACATTTATTTATTTGTTATTTGGTGTGAATAATTTATTATGATAAGTCTTGAAGATTACAAATGTGTTTCATTAACATAAACCACATTATAATGCATTTTGAAGGCACATTACATCCTTAATAGTCCTTCTAGAAAAGAAGAGTGATGTCATGCTTACTTAGTAATACTAGGAGGGATCTTATGCCTCCAATCCTATGCCTAGGCATAAGATCCCACCCACTCTTAAGTAGGAATAGATGAAAGACCCCTCCAAGTCCCTTGCCTTGTGATATTCGTATATCTAGGTTAATGATAATGTTTGCTTTGTAAATTGCATAAGTGCCAAACATTCCCAAAATATTGGACTACACTTGTTCCACTTCATCTTAGGCCTCTTACTTTTAGAATGCCCCCTATATAATGGCAATATAAGGCTATTACCCATGGTGTGAAACATTCTCAAAAACCTTTGATATTTGGGCCTTGGTATTTGGGATATACATTACTAAGGGTTAGATAGCCCAAACTTTTGGGAATATTTTTCATAACCATGGCTCCAAAACCATTGGTCATGAAAAATAATCCCAAGAGCTAGGGCTATTTCACCCTTGGCCATACAAAAGCTTTCATGGCCAAGGTCAAAATGTAAGGGGTTTTTATAAATATTCTTATGTCCATAAATACAAAGTTCTAGTTTTTTGGAATATTTTTCATAACTAAAGGACTTCAAGTGATAATGGATCTTATTCTATTGCATCTTTTTCAAAAATGGATACCAAGACATAACACAATGGGCACAATAAAAATCATGGCTATCCATTTTTCTCTTTATAATGTAGGACCAACAAATCCATTTAATATTGTGATTTCAACATTTTAAATGCCATGTAAGTTTCATGCAATGAACCATAATTGATGGTGGGCTTTGTGAGGTACTTACGAATGTTGGTTGATTTTTATTTTTCCGTTGATTCCAATTTAGTTATTGGGTAAGCCTACTTACAAGTTCCATAGAATGTGAAGATTGGGGTTAAAATCAGACCAATGGTGCATTGTGAACAATGATTTTTTTTTTCAATGTTCTCATGTAGCACCATTTGCTAGCATCCCAAGAAGGATTTAACATTAAATGGCAACATGATAGGCAAGGCAATAATTTTTTTTTTGTATTCTTGCTTTTATTTGGCGACCCACAAGAGGAGGGCTTTTAAATCTGGTGAAAACAACACAAAAATTCTACTTCTTTGATAATTTTTCAAATTTTCAAAGAATTTGTGATAAAATATTCTTAAAATATATATGTTTCCTCATTTTGGTGAAATTTCACCCAAAAAAATGCTAATTGTGAATGACAAAATCAACTTTGGACCAAATCAACCACTTCGAGGAAGGAAAGAAATTCGACAAAAACCAAATCGATCTAGGTTAAATGTCAATTTTTGCTAATTTTGGTTGAAGGTTGAGTAAAAGTTTATAAGGTTCATGTTTTGTGGTTGCAGGTCATCTCCATAAGCTTTTGGTTGTTTTCTTCATCTTCAATTGACTTGCTTTGTTTTTTTCGATGTTAAAACACGTATCTTGTTGTTCTTTTTTGGTTGCTTGCATGGCCATCATTACACTCATTGTTATTACATTCTTGTTCATAATGATGTTGTTACTTTAACATTTGACTTTGCTCAATTGTTGATTACAAATATTTATGAAGAGGAAATAGATCCTAAAAGTTTTGATGAATAATTTTTTAAAAAAAAGAAGCATGACAATTGAGCATGCCTTGCCATGCCTAATTGTGGAAGAAATCAAATGACACAGTTGAAGAATTAGGTATGTAGAAATAAAATTTGGTGATGATAGGAGAAATTCTTGACATGTTTTCAACATTTTTGTGATGAGATTTCATTGTTATAATGATAATGGGAAAGTTTTGAATGTATAAGTTATGGCATTAATGAACTCCAAAACATAAACTTGAAACAAAAGGAACAACATTTTATTTCTTATTGAAGGTCTGGGAAAGCTATAACTTTGTGTGTGTGTTTTTGGTTGATTTTGTGACATAGTTTGAATAGCCTCATGGTGTTGACAATGAAGGGTTCAAAGTCATAACTTAGGGTTTATCAAAAGTTTTGAAACTCAACCAACAACATAATGGAGATGACAACAATCCATTTCCATCATTATTGAATTTGTTCAAATTGTAAACATCTTCTTCTTCATACATCAAAGGCTTATTCGTGCAATTGAAAACTTCTTTAAAATAGTTGTGGATGCACCTAAGGCATAATGTCCCACATCATTATGCTGTTTAAATTCCCCATTAAGTTTCAACCAAAATGCAACCAACATAAGTGTGATAAAAACAAACCCCTTTTTTTATATTCGTGATGTAGGGAAAATTCATGCAAGTAAATTTTTTACCAAGGATCTAACTTTATTAAAATGATTAAACAACAACAAATACTACATCAAAGATCAAATCATTTAGGTTTTAATGGGATTCAAAAGTTTTTGTTGATGCTATGTTTTATTGATATTAGCAATTTTGAAGCCAAAGGATCTAACTTTGTAAAGATGATTAAACAATGTCAAATGGTGTATCAATTTTGTGAATTGTGTACCTTTTAATGGCATTCAAAAGTTCATTGGTGAAGGGAATCTTTTGGCATATGTTATAATGGTAGGAAATGCTTCAATGATAGAATGAAGGTTATGTAAGCCATTTAATTTTACACAATCGTGATTTCATTATGCAATAACAATGCCATCTTTTATACAAACAAATGAGACCAAAACATTGAATATGTTCACATATCATTGTAGGTTTGCAATGCCTACATTAAAATTTTGCAAAAAACTCTTAAATATGCAGTTGGAGCAAGTTTTTCAACAATCTTTGCAATGCTTGTTTTGTCAACTTATAACCATGCACAACAAGAAACACTCAAATTAATCTATACAATTTTACACCTTTGGTTTCTATTTTTTGTTTAAAAACATATATGTGCAATTTAGCTTCATCAAATTGATTTTTTGCTTGTGAAAGCCAAATGAAAGGCTAACATAGTCTTGCAACCAAAACAAAATAAATCACATATCTAGCCAAAATAATCAAAGCTTTAATAAACCAATTTTATTTATTTATTTACCTTCTCTACCTTTTCAACTAGATTAATAATCATGTCACACCATATGGAAGCATATATTTTCTTGTTCTTCACATGTGCATTGTTAAGGTTCACATAATATGCACCAATAACCATTCCAAGTCTAGCAACATTACAATTCCCTAAACTTGAATGCTTGACGAAATAATCAAATTTTGGAACTAACAATTTATCTATCCCCTCAATCTTGGAACAAACTTTGCATCTCACCATCTTGATCTTGCGATCCCCCCACAAACATGTTTAACTTTATAGCCCATCTATCTTGGTAAACCTTATTAATTTCCCATTATGACTTTATAAGTTTTTGATTATTTGGTTCACTAACTATGGGTTTTGTAGGATTTCCAAAAGTGCATGCAACAATTTTTTCACAAACCAATTCTTTTTTTTTTCCATAGAAATAGATGTAGTAAGACCCAAGATCACATTACTTAATAGAATAAGTTCTATTGCATTCAGAAAATTGAGGTTTGCACTACTATGAGAAGGATTGGTGGTTGTACAAGATTTGAAAAAAACGACACTTAAAGTTTGTTGGATCCTAAAAGGGTGCCATAACTAAGAGATGAAACTTTTAAATGATTTAATTATGCATTATAAACACAAACATTTAGGTATGTGTGACATAAACATTTGAGTATATTTAAACATAATTGCTTGAGTATGCATGACATACACACATGCTCAAGTTTCAACACAATGCATTTAAGATCTAATCTTGAATGCAAAATCACAAAATCATGTGATCAAGGTAGGAACAAAAAATATTTGAAAAAAAATGTTTGTGAACTTTGGAGGCTTACCTTTAAAAAATGATAGTTTTGCTTATATTATGCTCCTTTGGTTACATCTCCCACAATTCCAATTCCTCTATTGCACTTGTTGCCATTTCAACTTGCCCAATTCAAACACTCAAAACTAAATCTACCAAAGCACAAAAAATAAAATATCATCTTATTACAACATTAAACCCTTAAATTCTTAGATCCATATTGATGATAAACCTTATTGCTAAACTTTCATCAATGTCAGTGATAAGAGCCACCACACAAACAAAAGAATGGATTAGTGATGAAACTTGTCACAAATCATATTTCTAACATGCAACAATGAGGTTAGTTAGTGTGATCAATATGTGATCAAGATCATCAATTGATAGGATGGATACCTTAAACCCTAAACCCATTTGTGTCATCGCATTATGGCTTGATAAGTTGCATCTACTCTTGTGCTTCAAAAATAAATAAATAAATAAATAATCATCTCATTGATTTAGATTTCATCTAAATTAGTCATTTGAATTTTTTTGCCCTATGCTTGAACAACTACCTCAATGTTATAATAAACTAATCTCATTGTGATGTTTTAATCTATCCTTTTCTTATGAAAAATGTAGGAATTATTTCATTCCTTGAACTTTAATTAATTTAACTCCCAAACGAAGAGATTGATAAATGGAATGATACTACCCTTATTTATCCCCTTCATTCCCTCAGTGTGAATGCAGCTTTAAGGGGGCTACAATAATGATAATTTACTTATATAATATCCTTGATTTTGTCCGCTTGCGGTGGTGTCCGGTCATCCTTTCCATCCATTCGTCGTCATCCATCCCCTCATCCAAAAGATAAAATTTTCTAAAAAAACTAAAACATGTACCAAGTTTAAAGAAACAAGGGACTTCACCGTGTCCGAAGGTCACGGGTACCCACTAGAAACAAAATAAATAAATAAATAAAAATAGAAAAAAATAAAGATAGACAAAATAATAATAGAAAAAATAAAAACATGAAACAAACATAAACAAAAAAAGTAAAAACGCAAAAACTATAAAAAAAGAATGGAAACAAATGAAACAAGGAAAGAGAAATACAGTAAAATAATTTTAAAAGAAAAAAAATTTACAAAAATGAAGAAACCAAATAAAGAGTAAATTTTTTTTTAAAAAAACTTATAATAATGAAGAAAAACCCTACTTGAAAAAGAATGAGGTGTATTTTCTTTCTTCAAACTTCAAACTTGCATTCAAATAAACAAAAATATAAAAGTGAAAAGAAACACTTTATTTTTATTATACAAAATAATAATAAAAACAAAAAACACATTAAAAAAAGATAAAAAATTCTAAAAAAAACTAAAACATGAACCAAGTTTAAAAAAACCGAGGGACTTCACAGTGC
>Ga0116231_10007284_pt1 | contig 20401 bp, 20 predicted proteins | sample S1TSphgellanicum_2_FD_89695 | JGI IMG/M metagenome (GOLD analysis project Ga0116231, IMG submission 89695) | Host-associated microbial communities from peat moss isolated from Minnesota, USA - S1T2_Fd - Sphagnum magellanicum MG | ecosystem: Host-associated > Plants > Peat moss > Unclassified...
TCTTTTGGAGCTGTGTTTTGATTGATGATCAGTAGTGGGCGATTTGCAAATTTGTTGCCTCTTTTGGAACTCTATTTTGATTGATGATCGGTAGTGGGTGATTTGCAAGTGTGTTGCTTCGTCTGGATCTCTGTTGGATTGATGATTGGCAGTGGGTGGTTGTGGGGAGCATTTCATTTGCTCTAGTTTCCCTTCATGACCCTTTTTTTGTAGCAACAGAAATCAGAGGTGGCTAGATTTGGGTAGTTGCAATATGATTTAGGAAAGAGTTGTATGTTGGTGTGGTGAGAACGCACAGTGCATGATATGCTTTTCAAGGATCTGGGGATTCATCAGATTCTGTGACTGAGCTTGAGAATTTTATTTTTCGCCTTCTCCTTTGTGTGTGTGTGATCCAGGGGTTCACTGCTCAGTGGCAAGGTTTATTTCATAGCAGATTCATGGAGGATGCTCACTTTTGTATTCTGAGCATTGCAATGGGATTGTCATATGTGATCAGGGAGGCAAAAACAAAAAAATAGCGTGACTGGCTGGTTCAACCTAAAGCTTAGATCTGGCAAAAGAAGGGGCAGGGTAGGAGTCAGGGATTTCAGGAGGAGGCAGAATGACCAAGATCATGGTGAAGAATGCTGCCAAGGAAGCTCAGCAGCTGTGGAATAACCTTGTTCATGACAAGCCGGTGTTGCCCTATTTAATCCCAGTGTTTTTCTTGGCATGGATATTAGAGCGCTGGATCATTCCATTTTCCAATTGGATCCCTGTCTTTGTCACAGTGTGGGCTACTCTTCAGGTAGCAACTATCAACCCCCTCGCCACAACTGTTGCTCAAAATACCCAATCAGAATGAGCATTGGTAGAAGAGTGAGCAGCCAAATGTTCAAGTTGGGAACTCATGGGTTGGGCATACAAGATGATGTGTTTTGTCGATCTTGTATGTTGAACACTCAATGGATATGGGATTGAGAGGGCATGGAAGTATTTCAGATTTCACTCACAGAGATAACAATCCTGACAGTAATTGAGGGTGCTTATGTTTCCTTATTATGTTTGATTAGGAAGGGGCAAAACTATCTGGCATACTCATGGGTGTTGTCACATATTTGTGGACACTCATTCACTGGTATGGAGCAAACAGTGGGTGATGTGGTGATCTGCATGTCTTTTTTTCAATGTGCAGTATGGAAAGTATAAGCGGAAGCAAGCTGTGGAGGCTCTGAACAATCGCTGGAAGCGTCACATTCTGTCCAGCCAGGTTGAGTTCTTTCACTTGCTGGTGGAATGTATTTGATCAAAAACCTTCCTCATCATCATACACACCATTTCCATCCTGTTCAGGAGAGTACTTGCCAACATCCACTTGGAAAGCATTTTGCTTAACCTTACCAGAAGGACCTGTGGAATTATGTTCAAAGAAACAAAAACTGAGAGCAATGGTTACTTGGGCATGCATTCTCTTTGACCCCATGTTAAGGCTTTTTGCACTGTAAAAAGGCCATTACTTGTGTCTCAGAGAAAAGGGTTTATTTGAAAATGACCTTAGTGACAGGCATTTTCATTTGTGGAAGGTTTGAATTGAACACATAAGAGTGGGGCTGTGAAAAAAGTGCATGATTTTGAACGGTGAATTTCTCTTCTTGGGTGTTGTTGGGAGTTACAGCCTACCACAGCACTCGAACCATGTGAATGGCTCAACAAACTGCTCAGGATTGTCTGGCCAAATTTCATTGAACCCAAGCTTGTTCGAAAATTGCTCTCAAGTCTTCAGGTTCATCTTGATGCTCCTTGAAAACACCCTCTTTTGTTGGGAAGTTGTTATGGCCTTGACCCTCGGACCATTCTAGAAAGTTTTTTCAAGACTGATTTTGTTGGATTCAGCTGAAAGGTCAGCTCTTCATGCTGCCACTGCCAACCTGTAATAGCATGCATTTTGTATTGCAATCCTTGGTTGTATTCAATCTGTAATTTGTAGTCTAGGATCCTCAGACCCCACCATCAAGGTAGTTGCTGTTAAGGGTTCATAATGTATCTGGTCTTTCCAGGAAAACTCCTCTCAAAGAAACAATTGGGTGTTTGTGATGTGTGTGCAAATTCACAGAAAAAAATCAAGGAGAAGAAGCCAAAAACAGTTGTAAGTACTTCATCATATATCACAAAGTCCTCACCTTTCGACACCCTGAAATGAACAATCAATGCTCTGCTTCCATAATGGGTTCAACCTGTCCTGTGACATCAAGTAGGTCTTTTATCAGCCGCAGTGTTGTGGGTAGGATCACATGGATGAGAATGTGGCTATTGGTGACTGCAGCAAAGCTTGGAGGTACAGGATTTCCACCTAGGGACAGCACCACCCATGCTTGGCCTGCAACATACATATTGGTCCATGGAGAGTGGCGGCCAGGTATGTTTCTCCCTGTAGTGCTCCTGTACGCTATGCTGTATGACCTTTTCCAGTAGTTTCTGCCCAATTGTTCTACCTCCTTGAATGCCATTGGGAAGAATGAGTGACACTTGAGTGCTGTTTTGTCTCTGCAATCTGTTGGGTGTGATATCCTTCAATGTTGCCATTGCAGCCAGTATTGCACATGGGGTTTGAGTGGGATACCAATGAGATGAGCGTGCTACTTGCAGCTAAGCTTGCAGGGCCCTTGCGTGGCATGGCTGCTTGCATTGTGATCAACAGTCTTCACATAAAGGGTGATGTACGTCTTCACTCTTACTCCTTATTACTAAGACAAGGGAATCCACTTTGTGCATTTGAGTCACTACACTGCAATGTTGCAAGGACCTTTCTGATTTTGGAGTTGGTTTTGATGTATTTTGCAGTTACGGATTATGCCAATCTTGGATGGGCAGGGGGTTCTCTACTCGTTTGAGACTACCCCAGATGTCAGACTGGGGATAGCCATTGGCAGTGGCAGTCAGTCTGTTTCTCAAACAGAACTCCCTATTCTTTCATCATGGCTGGTTTGTCTTCTTTGGCATTTCTGGTGTTTTCTAGTAACTGACTTGCACTGTATGATAGTCTTCTACTTCATGCATGCCAGGTATCTTGTTTCATTCGTGTGCTAAGGGGTCATCAAAGAACAGGACAAGTAGTCAGGATAGTCCACTTTGTTGGGTATAGCTTAGGTTGTGTTCAAGGGCTTGAGGGTTCAAATTCTTTCTGCCTTTGCACCTTCAGTGGTCACAGGAGTTTTGTTTGTGTTCTGTTTGAATGTCGTGTCATATGCCTTATAGATGTCCTAAACCCCTGAACCCTAAGCCCTACAACTCTACAGAGAAGGTGGCTTACAGATTAACTGACAATCTTAGAAATGGATGTGAACAGGAAAACCTGTTGATAAATGCACTAAACCATACAATGGTGGAACCCCGAAGACGATGCTATGCTCTGCCTGTGGTGGATTTGAAGAAGAAAGCTGTAGGAGGCATATTGTCAGTTACCTTGGTGTCTGCACGAAATTTGCTGCGAGAGGGATCTGAACTTGGCAGAGACAGCAATGGGTCATCTTTGGATAGGAAGTCTCTGGGCAACTTTGTAGAAATTGCATGTGAAGATTTGATGCGAAAGACACAAATTCAGGGTGGGGGCTCATCACCAGTTTGGGATGAGACTATTGACATGGTATTGCATGACAACACAGGTACTGTACACTTCAACATCTATGAACAAGCTCCCGACAATGTGAAGTATGACTTTATTGGCAACTGTGAGGTCAAGGTAATGGTTTCTTCTGCAAAGTTTTTCTGCTTTGAAAAACAAATTGCAAGTCATTCTTTCACATTTAACAAAGTTGTTCAGAAACTAATTCTGCAGGTGTGAAGGTTTAGTGCAGCAAAGTGTAGTACCTGAATTTTCATAGGACATGATTTACATGCAGTCACTGGATGCTGTTGCAGATTAAGTATGTTGATGATGACTCTACACTCTTCTGGGCAGTCGGTCCCAAGTTGGGTGTGCTTGCTTCACGAGCTGAACATTGTGGGAAGGAAGTTACTATGACTTTACCACTTGAGCATGGAACAGGAGAGGTCCTCTCTCTTGCTCTCTCTCTCTCTCTTTCTCTCTCACCCACACATTGACTTCAACCATAGACCTGCCAAACAGTAGCAAAGGATGCTATTGTCCTTAACAGGAAAGATTGTGAGAACTGTCCACCTCTAAATCTTAAACCTCAGCTGAACAAAAGTGGGAGAACTGGATGGCTGACAGTGGGAGGTTTGTGGGTTGCAGCTAACAATTAAGCTGACCCTCAAAGAGTGGCAATTTGCTGATGGGTCAAAAGCTGTTGCCAATTACAACCCTTCAGCTGTAATTCACATGCAACAGCAGACCATGCTGGGCTCCTATAACGGTTTGAATGCACACACTGGCAGGAAGCTAAAAATCTGCACAGTTGAGGGCCGCAATCTTGCACCCATGGACAGAACTGGGAAGAGTGACCCATATCTGAAACTGTTCTATGGCAAGGTAATTAGTTAGTTCATCCTCCCACATGTGTCTCTCTCAAGGCATGGCTGCAGTCGAATTCAGGACTGAATCTCACAGTATCCTCTTGTGGTGTGGCCCTGGAATTTATTGCTATTTATTCTCATTTCTCTGCCTGTAACTCAGTTCGAATCTCTTTTTGTGAAACAGCTGGTGCGGAAAACAAAGACAGTAACTCAAGATTTGAATCCTATGTGGAATCAAGAATTTATTTTCCAAGAAGTTGGTGGTGGAGAGTACTTGAAGATCAAGTGCTATGATGCTGACAGGTTTGCTGATGAAAACTTGGGAAGCGCTCGTGTCAACTTGCAAGGTCTAGTAGAGGGGCAAGTAAAGGATGTTTGGGTACCTCTGGAAAAGATAAAGCAGGGGGAGATCCATCTGAGAATTGAGGTTCTTGGGCCTGACACAGACTTTGATTCCTCACAGGTACTACCAATTGCTTTGATTACACCATTGCCTCCTTCATCTGTTGGGAAATATTTGCTGTGGAAATAGGTACTATTGCTTGCAGACCAGAAGTGTCATTTGAGAACAGAGGTGTACTGTACTGGCATCTGTATGACTTTCTTCAAAAGCATGCAGAATGGTTGAATCAACCAAAATATTCTCTATGTTTGTATTGTGCAATCAACTGCAATTCAGGAAAAAATCTTGTTTTCAACTTCTTGTTGTAGCCTCTGGCAGTTTTTGTTTGTTTTAAGTTTGGGGGTAGAAGGGGTAGCATAGGTAGGGCTGATAGGAGGATGTGATGTGATTGCAGATGCAAGAGAAGGAAGCAGTAGTGACAGGAGAGGGGGCCATTGTAGAGATTGTGCTAGTGGAGGCACGTGATCTTGTAGCTGCTGACTGGGGGGGAACTAGTGACCCTTATGTCAGTGTTCATTATGGCAACATCAAAAAGCGTACCAAGGTGAAAATGGACTGGCCTGTCTCTTAAGATTTTCCTGAAGTCCAGCATGCACATAGAGTATACATTTTGTTAGTGTGTCCAGGGTAATGCCCATGAATTAGTAAAACAAGAAATTCCTCTTTTTGTTGACAGTTTTGTTCATCAAGCTCTGCCCATTGCTTGTTCATTTTGGTCAATCCATATTTGTTAGATTTGTGTTTCTGTATAGATATCTTTCCCCTCATTGTCACTTTTTATTAGGGCCTTAATGGACCTCAATGGGAAGGAAATTGAGATTCTTCAGGCATAAATGTCTAGCAAACAAGACAGACAGGGAGTAAAGGTCATGAACACAAGAAATGGTGTTCTCATGTTTTCAAAACACTTGTTGCAGGTTGTGTACAAGACCTTAGCTCCTCAGTGGGGGCAAACGCTGGAGTTTGTGGATGATGGCAGCCCTATGGTGCTTCATGTTAAGGACTACAACACAATTTTACCCACTTCTAGCATAGGACATTGTGAGGTTGAATATGAATTCCTCCCACCCAATCAGACAGTTGATCGTTGGCTGCCTTTGCAAGGTGTGAACAGGGGTGAGATTCATTTCCAGATCACACGCAGGGTACCAGAGAAGCAATCTACTTTGGCTGCTGGAGATGTACCCAAGATGAATGGCAACATTAATCGCAGCAGTAAGATTCAGCACACAGCTTCTAAGGTATGCTGAATCTCTTTTGTTACTCCTCAAGGTTGAGGGAAATCCAACATACTCAAAAAAATTTATGTAGATATCTGTAGAAAGTTGTCTCTGGAGGATTTTTAGATTAGAGCAGGAAATGAACACAAAATCCCACCCAATGTCTAGTGACCTTATGTTAACCCAATATTCTCCTTGAAAGTTAGGCTTTGTTGAGGGCTTTTTCATACTAGGAGGGATGAGAGCAGTTACTTATATAAAACCCTAAACCCTAAACCCGTAATAACAAACGTCGATCAAGTTTCAGTAGCATCTGTGAAAGCAGGAATGTGACAAAATGTGGAAACTTCATGGTCATTTGGATGAACAGATACGGAGCTTGATTAGAAAAGCTATGGCACTGGCAGAGGAGGAGGAAACTGAAGAAATAAGGATGATGCTGGAGGAGTTAGAGAGTGCAGAGGAGGAGCGAGAAGGTGTTATTTCTCAGCTACAGAGGGACCGTGACCTTTTAATTGGGAAAGTTAAGGAGCTGGAGCAGGCCATGGGTGGCTTTCTCTAGATTGCAGAGTGACAGGAGTTTGTGTAGTACAACTGGCTGATGTGTTCAAGCTTGCCTTCATTGAGGCATCCAGCAGGAGGTAGACTTACCTACCTATGACTGGCAGTTACTTTGTTCAGTTCATTTTCCTCCTAACACAAAGTCACAGATGGTTCATTGTTACTGTTGATGATACACTCCATCAGTTCACTGCTTTTGAGGTGACTAGAAGCAGGATATATGCAATCTTTGTACAGATGATAGGTTTAGTTTCAACATCAACAGACACACTGCATCCTTTTAGTGTCAGTCTTTGTGTGAAAATTCCTGAGTTGAGACTTGAAAGCATCTGTAGAGGGAAACTGTACTTACTGATTTTGGACATTTCCAGGCACCTCCAATTGTGCTCAGTCATGATTGCCAACCACTTTTTTGGTTGTTGCTTGAGTTTCAGGAACAGTGATTCTAGCTGCAGGTCACCCTTGTACTCTCAAAAAGTCTTCATGTGGGAATGAGAGATTGAAATCCTTGAAGACATTTTGCTGTCAGTTGTCTAATGCTCAAACATACTGATATGCTTTGCTTATGCTACAGCTTGTATTTACTTATCGCTTCCTTCTCTCTTCTTCAAAAGTATGAAATAGAATAATCTCCAGGCCACTATGCATCTCATTCCAGCACAGATATCTGCTTCATCAAATTAGTTTACATTGCTCAATCTTCAGATATCCCAACATTGATTGTGAGAATAAGCCCAATAGTGGAACTGTATCGCATGGTTAGAAAATTTGAATGTGGGACAAAAGTTCATCTTCAAAAGCTAGAACTGGGATTGGACTAGCTATTTCTATGGTTTTTTTAGCCAAAAGCTGAGATCAATATTGCACAACTCCTGATTCTCATCTTCTTCAAATGAACAATTCTTGAGATTTGTATGGTGTTCCAACACTAGTTCCAAGATAGCAAATACTAGTCCTGCGTCTTCAAACAGTACCTTCAGTAACTTGAGCAATGTGATAAGGAAGGTGAAACAAGGAGGAGCTAGTCATAGTGGTAGTGCAAAAGCAGGGTTTGCATCTCCCCTTGTATGGAGAAGTTCCAAAGCTGCTTGTTGGTGATGGTACACAGTTTTACCAGGAGAGAGTTTGCACAAAAATATGGCCTATGTTTGGTTGGGCTGAACCTTAAACAAGTCTAGAGATTGCACCAAAGAAGATGTCACAAAATACTTTGGTCCTGTTGTGAGCAAGAATGAGCCATTGTTACATGGAGTGTGGAGACCTGAAGCATATAGCAAGGGTTGAGAACTTGTGGATGAATTCACTAGAAGCCTTATGTGCTTGCTGGAAGAGAGTGATCACTCTGGGTATGGCAAGAAGTTTGGTTTGTGAGCTTAATGGGAAACAAATTAAATTGGCTGCTTATGCATGATGGATGAGTCAGGAGCAATTTTGACAACAACAAGCAAAAGATGCAGATGTTGAAGACTAAATCAATTTTTGGCAGTCTGAGAATAAGGAGGCTTCAGATGATGACATTGAAGAGATCGTAGCATCTCCACAACATCCTATTCCTGAGCAGATGCAAGCGTCCCTTGCATTTGTTTAGACCTCATTTGCTACAGCAGAAGAGGCCTTGGCCATGAAGGTCAAAGAGAAGGACACCATGGCTTTGGCAGATTTGCAAGTTCAGGGCCAAAAAGAGGAGAGGAACAACATGGTTTTGCAAGCTAAATCAAAGTGAGATCAACCTCAGTTTTGATTTGGAAGAACAGGTTTTGATCTTAGTGGCATGAAAGTGTCATTAAAGATCTTATTAGTAGGAGTCATAGAGGTTAGGACATTAACCTACTGTCCATTATATAGGACATCCACATAAAACCAAATGTGGGCAGCATCCACATAAAACCAACTGAGACAACCCATAAGCACAACATTGAAGAAGCTGAAGTTTCAACTCTGAAGAAGGTGTTGAAGAATGTGGCAATCAAGAATCCAGGGGCTGAATTGGTGTCAAAAGCAAAGCTGGATTTTGCAGGATTTCAAGACCAGAAGGAGCAAAGGAAAAGGAAAGTAATAAGGTAATGAACCTTGATGTCCATGCACATTGAAGGGCTCTCATGCTACATCTCTGGAGCTGGAGGAAGACATGGCAAAAGAAAGTTATGGTAAAAAGGCACCAAGCAATCTTGAGCATCAGAGTCAAGAAAAGGGTCATGACTTGCAGCCAGCAAAGGTTCCAAAGCCACTTGGATTTCAATTTTCTCTAGTGGCAATGATGTGATCACATCTTTATTGTTGTGGAGATCTTCACAACTTTTTTTCATATCTGCTCATGAGGGCAACTAATTTTGACAATAGTTTCTAGTCCCTATGATTATACCAATTTTGCAAGAACTGATTTCAATGTTCTCAAATGTGTCAACATTTATGCCTTTCGATCTTGCTCTCTCTCTAGAATTTCATTTTGCTAAGTTTTGATTGCAGTTCAATTGTTGAAATTCATAAGGGCAATATTTCTGCAGCACCCAGTGTACATGTGATCCAAAATCTGGATCTTGAAAGGTGAGATTTGTAAGCCACATACATTGTGGTAAAGAGGTTTTTGATTATCTTTATCATTTGTTTAGTTTTGCAGACAACATACATAGGTGACTTATGGCTACTGGATGCAAAGCTAGTGCTATATGGGATTCCAGCAAGGTTTTTGTTGCATGTATCACCCAGCTTGTGCTTGTAGCATGCACATGTGCTGACAGAATTTGCTATGGTTAAAGTCCTCCATTTTGTGTTTCCTAGCATGTATGTGTGTGGAGCTTGTGGGAATCCAAGTAATTTTGCAGGCAACTACTGGTTGAGGCTAAGAGGATTGGAGTAGGAGTTACGTAGGACTTTTGAACATCCAACAAAAGATGGCAGATATATCAAGTGCTTATCAAATTCAAGGCTCACCCCTTTCCTAAGGTCCAAATCCTGAATGTAACTTTCTCTCAGTTCAAGTGCACCTTGACTTGTCTTGTGCATGCTAGAATCTCACTTGTAGTTTCTATGGCAGATATTGCATACACCCTCACTTCCACCACTCACAAAGTTGATCCCACAGATTCTACAGTTTAAGGTTATTTTTCCCCAAATTCTGGAAATTTTAGAGGACAAGTTTTCAAGTTCATTATATCTCTGTTGGAACCTTCTTTTTGCCACTGAACTGGGGAATGATGCTACGTGATTGATACCTTTGGAATTCTTGATCATCCATTGGAAGAGTGCAATATAATTTGAGGATGCTTGGCATAATAGCACTTGCATACCTCAGGGGTGCAGTTCTGTTTGTTGCTGATCTTTTAGGAAGCTGTGGCTACAGTCTTGCCTAGCAAGCAGAAGAATTTCAGTCAATCAGACCTCTATTTGCAAACAAGCCCCTTATTATTACATGCACAAGCTTCAGCCTATTGAGTTCAATTTGTCAGAGTTAAGAGTCAGAATTTCCAGCACTTCAATCTAATTCAAACACAGGTATGGGCTGGAATGGATTGCAGGGTTTCCCAAAGGCTAGTAGTCTTGGGTTTTTGCTTGTGATGGTTAATCACACGCCTTTCTGTGGTTCTCATAATAAAATACCTTGTTGCTCATCTGCCAATTGATCCACAGTGTCATGTACAACAGTGATGACAATGTGCTAGTGGCAGCACCAACAGAGATTGGGTTCAGACCAATTGTATTGAGTTTGCAATTTTGCGAATGCTGCAGAAGAATGATGCAGCTAATGCCCACTGTGTATACATAGCTCCTGTTGAGAATCCTGCAGAAGAGTGATATCATGATTGGGAGTCTAAATTTGGACAAAGACTGGGTGTTAAGAGTTGTTGAATTGATTGGAGAGACAGCTACAGACATTAAGTTGTCAATAGCTATGTCTTCAGCCAGGGTGTGGGGTATCTACATGAAGGCTTGAGTGCTAGAGAGCAGGCAAATGTACATGACATGTTTGTTATAGAAGCAACACAAGTATACTTCTGGCTTTTTCCAACAAACATCTCAATGTGTTATGAGAATTGTCACCAGCCAGTATGTTGGGTGGTCATATTTGTCAGCAGTTTCTGTCAATGAAATCTTTGCAAGTTGCTATGTCTATACAGGTGTGTATGGCCCCTAGTAGTATGTGTTGGGGAACGACAATCTCGGCCCATTTGGTAGTGGTAATGGGTAGCTAGTTTTATGATGGGCAAGAGAATGGTCATCCAAATTATCCCATCGCTGAGCTACTTCAGATGATGGGGTTGAGTAAGCCACCCAAAAATAGACATGTCAGGCAAATGCATGATTCTATGCCATGCACCATGTAAAAAATATTACAAGAAGTATCCATATGACCCTTTCCCTGTGGAGAGTCACTTGGACGATTACTTGCATGAACGTTTGAATGCAGAAGTGGTGGTACGAACAATTGAGAACAAGCAGGCTGCTGTCAACTACTTAACATGGACATTCATGTATTAGTGACTCACTCAGAATCCAAACTATTACAACTTGAAAGGTGTTAGCCACTGACACTATTCTAATGGTCTGTCAGAACTTGTTGAGTCTACCTTGGCAGATTTGGAAGCCAGCAAATCTGTTGCAATTGAAGACAATATACAGATGTCTCAATCTTCAATCTTGGAATGATTGCTGCATATTACTACATCAGCTAGATGCCATGTGCAATTGAGCTGTTCAGCTCAACTTTGACATCCAAGACTAAGCTCAAGGGTCTTTAGGAGATTCTTGATGTCTGGTGAGGAAGAGGGAGTGAGGAAGTTGGTCATGCACTAGCAATTCTCTCTGCACAAGCCCACTTTCATAGATCCTCGTGTGAAAGCAAATGTACTTTTATGGGCTCATTTCTCTAGGCACACTATAAGGGAGAGATTAAAGGGAGAGTCTCAAACTGATGCTATTTGCTTGTTGCAAGCGATGGCAGATGTCATCTCTAGCTCTGGGTGGCTGAACCCTGCTCTTACAGCCATAGATTTGAAGCAAATGGTGACCCATAATCTGTGGGAGTGGAGCTTGGTCCTTCTCTAGCTGGCATACTTCACCAAGGAGATTGCCAAGGGGTGTGCTGAGAATCTTGGCAAGCCCATAAAGACCATTTTTTATCTGGTGGAGATGGAAGATAATGAGGGAAGGGAGCTCTTGCAGATGAGTCATGCACAGTTCATGGAAACTGCTTGGGTCTGTAAGCATTTCCCAAAAATCAACTGTGAACATGATGTCCTAGACAGTTACAACATTTTCACAAGGGAGACAGTTACCCTCCAAGTGACTTTGGAGAGAGAAATGGAAGGTCAGCAGGAGGTTTCTCTTTTTGATGCATCTCATTTCCCCAAGCCAAAGGAGGAAGGATGGTGGCTATCTATTGGTGATCGCAAGAGCAATCATTCTGCTGGTTATCAACTGTGTATCACTGCAACAAAAGGTGAAACTGAAGTTGGATTTTGTAGCACCAACTGTTTCGGGAAGCAAACCTATACAACTCATGTGCAATGCATGTCTGGAATGTGATCAGGAGTATGAGTTCACCATTGATGTGAAGGAAGCTGTGGATGATGCTGAAGATGGAAAGCCCATGGATGAGTAAGAGTTAAGCTATTCCTGCCAATTCAACAAATGATTTTTTTCAATTCAAGATACAGAATTGGAATTTGAGCTGATGTTCTCATCTAATGAAAGAAAGTTGCTAATTTTGAGCAGATGCCTTCATTTGATGAGAGACAGACATATGGTAAATTGAATTGATACTGGATGTTCTAGTCACTTTTAGGAACAACCCAGAATGATATGAGATAACCATGGACATGTTTTCAGGATCTGCTAAAGCCATTCCAGCAGCGATCAAGAGTTTGAATAATGAAAACTTGGGCTGTGTTATGGAGGTAGATTGTTTTTTGTGCCTATTGTTTAAATAGATTAAGTACATCTTGCACTAGATGGTCCAAAGTGGAAGCCCTTTAGGACCGTTGCCAAAAACAAATTCACAATACTCACATTTGGAGCTAGTGACTTATCGCCATCACAAGTTCAAGTAAGATGAAAATAGATATTAATGGGTTATTGTAATATCCACATTTTACATTATAATTTCATCAATTGAAACTCACAATTTGCAAGTGCATAAATAGGTAGGATGTGGGTGGGTGGGTTGGTGGGTGGGTTTTGCCAAGAGGTGGATGTATAGCTATGAAATAAAGTAGTTTTGTTGAAAAATATAAGTCTTGTCAAGAGGAAGAGGTCTAGCAAGAAGAAATAAAGGTTTTGACAAAAGGAAAAGGTTTAACCATGATGATATAGAGGTTTAGTTTTTTTGCCAAGGCATAAAAGTTTAGCCAAAAAATAGAGATATTTAACCAAGAAATATAGAGGTTTTGTTGAGATGTCAAAATTTAGCCAAATAATAGATAAGTTTTGTTTTAGAATATAGAGATTTTATTAAGAGGCAAAAGTTTAGCCAAGAAACAAAAAGGTTTTGTCAAAAGATAAAAATTTAGTTAGGACAATATAAAGGTTTTGCCAAGAATAAAGGTTTAGTTAATAAACAAAGAGGTTTTATCAAGAGGTAAAGGTTTAGCCAAAAAACAAAAGACAAAATTCCGAAGGTAGAAGTTTTGTTAAGAAAAAATAAAGGTTTTTCCAAGAGGTAGAGATTTAGCCAAGAAAAAAAAAGGTTTTATTGAAAAGCAAAGGTTTATCCAAGAAAAAACCTACAAATTAATTTGCAAGTAGATCAAATATTGGATATATTTTAGTTTTAAATCAATGGCATGTTAAATATACTAGTGAACTTTTAAATTTTTCATGGTAGAATCAAAATATATTTTTAGTGTCTAATGTAGAAGTAGGAATGAACACAATATTAACATGTTCGTTTCAATCCTACTTGTTACCTACTTTTATTGTATTAAAGTTTTTCAAAATTTGCATTCAACTCATCAAAATTCAATGGAAACATGGAGGCTTCCATAATAAGACTTTAAAAAAGTTTTGAATATATATTTTTATGTTTATGTTCAAAAAATACCATATTTAAAATTTGGATTTGATGGACATACTATTTGGTCCAATCTACCATGCTTAAACCTTTAAAATTAATCAATATACTAAGAACAAGCCAAAAAAATCCAAAATGTGATGTCCATACATTATCCCCAAAAACTAATTATAGAAAGAATATACTTATGATTACAATTTTTGGGGGGTTTAGTGTACTTTCATCCTAACATGACAAGAATATCCAAATTGGCATGGAATATTATTGTGATTGTCCAAGAATATCTGAACCATGAATATTATGTTTGGTTCTTTTGTTCATGTTCATTTGCTCGCTATTCATTATTCACATTCACATGTTCACATCATCATAACATCATTGTACCAAATGGAACATTTATGTTCGTTGGATATTGGGAATAATTAGTGTTTTGATAAAAAAATGGTACCTAATACATTATAATTACCATATGCATCCCTAGCAAATTGATATAATCATCATTCTTCAATTTCAATTTCATGGGCATGCTTAAACTCAAGGTAATCATCCATAGGCATCCTTTTGAAATGTTGGAACAAACCCTTCCATGCCATGAAAGGTGTGAACAACTGAGGATTGCATATCACTGCATATCACATAATTAGTTGTCAAATTCTAAAATAAAATCATCCAATTCAATGGTGCCAATCACGCCCAAATATTGATGAGGTCTTTTGGTGGTTCCATAAATGTCCTCCATGTCCCACAACAATTAATGTGGTGACCAAACTTGGTAGTGAACATGTTTATGTGTTTAAATAATCTTTTAGATGAATGTGATGGTGATGCATGTAGTCCAAACCTCAACCCCTACCTAGTAATCTCACTTGCACCCTTCAAAATATCCCTTATTATGAGATCCTATACCACCTTTGTGGTGAAGTCTAGCCTTACATTCCGGGTCCCAAACCCTAACATTAAATCAAGATGTTGAATTGCGGGCTTAACCTAACCTTAATCTAAAAAGTGACGTATATTGACAAAAACATTTCACAAGGCCAACAAAACTTGAGCACATTGTGAACACAACAAATGTGGTTTATTGAATATTAACATGATTTCACCGCCGTAAATAATCAATAGGACAACTAATGATCAAATTTGGAATATTTGCAACAACACCAAAATCAATTTACGACTTAACCCTTTCTCATTAACATCCAACCTTGTTTCTTGGATAAATGCATGGTTGGGTTTTGACTAGTAAACCCCAATGTGGCAATTTGTGTTTTGAAAACTTGACATGTAATTACAAATTAGTCTCACAATATTTGAAACATGTGTCCAAGATCTCATCATTACAAGCCTAACCAAGCCCAACATTTTTCGTGAATGTGGTTAAAACACAAGCGCAACCCCAAAACAACACAAAGTGGGAACAAACTTTCATACAACACAAATTTTCATTTTTGTATTTATTGCACATGAATTATGCGAGGAATTCTAAATCCTCTTTGTTCATTGATGGCATGGCACTTCACCACTTGTAGGTTGCATGAATGAATGATTATTGACAAAAAAAACAAAAAAATGTCAAAATTTGATTAAAAACCATCCCATACATGCCACCTTCAAGCTTATGTGCATTGGAAAAATCCTCCAAAAAATTTCATTTGCAAATAGGCTAAAAGTTTTCACATGTGTAAACCTCTTCTCTCAGAGCTCAATGGTGCACTCCAATTCAATATCATATGCAAAAGATATGAAATTCCAAAAAAAATGCCCAATTAATTCCAAAATTAAATTTGTAATTAATTTAAATTCTTTTTATTATCTAGTCACAATGCTCAAAATGTCCAAAAACTGAGATTAATTTTTTTTTTTTTAAATCCCATGTGTGGTCATTGGACCCCTTTTTGTTTATCAACCAAATGGAAAATGGATGGATAACAAATTAAATGGATGGAATATCTAGAGTATGGATGAAAGGCCTTTAGCTAAATAAAAAGAAGAAAAAATGAAAAATGAAAACCAAATCTTAGAAATTTTGAAAAAATACAATTATCTAGTAGGTTTAGTTAGTGCCAAAATTGTCCATTTTGTTTGGCAAAATTTTCTTAAATGATAAATTTTTTAAAAAGAGGTATGGATTGGACCATGGGTCGCCTTTATCTTGAGGTTCTTATGAACCTTGTGAACTTCCCTTCATGTTGAACTTGCCTATATTTGAAGGGCAATTTAGTAAACTTTACAAAAGACAACAATGGCTTTGCCTCCTAACTATACGCAACATCCCTCTTGCCCCCTCCTAAGTAATAATAATTATCATTCATGTTATTGGTGCACATGATGTCAACAACAAAGAAGACAAGGAGGAAGGTAAGTTTTCCCTCCCTCACCTTTTTTTATTATATCATTCAACAAAAACCAATTGGGAGCTTGAATTCTTTGTGATGGTGATGATGGTGCAACCTCACGTTGTTGCTATTATCACCCCGTCTTATTAAAAAATGACCATGATGAAGACAACGACGGTGATGCAAGGCCTCCCTATCCACCTTCCTTGTCCAACACATGTTAGGGAGCTTTAGGTTCATGACAATGGTGGTGGTGGTGGTGGTGGTAGATTTTTATGCTACTACCACTACATTTTTTTTGTTGCCAAAAAAAGGGAGAAAGGGGAGGGTGCCTTTATCACAAAGGTAGGGTGGTCCTACTCTTATTGTTTGTTTCTTTTGTTTTTTTCTTCACCCACCTTATGGGGTACACAAAGGCCCCACTAGAGTTCAAATCCGCAAGGAACGATATGGCTACTAAACACAACATCAAACACATCATTTAGTGTTAACCAAACACAAGAAAAAAAATTCACCACTCCTTGGAACTTGTTAACAAATTTCATGCAAAAAACAACCACAAAAACAAATGCAACTAAATAAATTTAATCTTTGCACCAACAAACTAAACTACACTTAATTTGGTGATTCGAAATATCTACTCACCTATAAAAAGCCATAGGAATTCAAACCCAAAACAAACAATAGAATCCTCATAACAAGGGCATAGTTGACGGTGATGCTAGCCATGATGTTGGGGATGTTATTCATGACACAATGATGACATGAGAAAAAATGTCCAACCCAACAATATTCTTAAATTAAAATACAAAATTTTCCTAATTTTGGGCTTTTAAAGATGTCATCATGTGTGGCATTTTGGTCCACTCAATTGTGCATGAACCCTAGACCTAAATTTGGCCAAAAACCCATTTGGGTAAATGCCCAAGACTAGAATTACATATAATATTCACTTTGAATTCTTCTAGAAATCAAATATATAGTTGACTTGGGCGTTAAAAATAGGACAAGTTATATAAACCACAAATATGAAATTGATTCATAATTGTGTTTTCTGTAAATGTACACTAATAGCATTATAAAGGCTTTTAAAAACACCATGTTTGACAACAATGTATCATTTTTCATTAATTTGATAGTTCCATTTTTTGTAAAATGATAAAGAAACATTTAGCACAACTACACCTTCAAATCTATAACCTAAAAAAATTGTAATCATCAACATAATTAGAACATAATTAATGTAATATTGAATATTTATGTACATCATCTAATTTGAACTTCATGACCTTAAGGTAAAATATTGAATGTTTTGATGAAAAAGATTGTTCAATATGTTTTTTTTTTTAAATTGTAAAAATTTCATGAACAAATTTCCACTAAAACTAGTATTTCTTGATCCTTTATATTAAACTATAATGTTGCTCCTACAAGTTAGAAATGTACTTCAATTAACAATTGAAGTATTCATATGTTCAATTTCATAGCATAATGAGAGTTTAGGATGTTATCTACATTTAATTGCACATCTACACCATAAAATCCTTTTCAAATGTCTAGAAAGCCCCATAAAAAATGTGTTGTAATGAAGATTGTCAAATTGTTTTTTTTTTTGTCTACACCATATCATGCAAACACTTGAACTTAATTAACAAGGTATAACATTGGTTCATATTTAAAATATAATGCACCACAAAACTATTCAACTAATTTTTATTTTATTTGGTTTTAGGTGGTAAATTAAATTATTGTTTAAAATTTGTGATGAAATTTTATTTAACAATGTTTTTGATTTATCATAGTAAACATTTGAAAAAAGTTGGAATGAATTCAACAAGCATGGGCCATATAAAAAACACATTTAAAGAGGTACACATCATGACAAATAAAATCATTTATTTGATTGAAATGTGAAAATATGCCCAAATCTTGAATACATTGTTTACATGGGCATACATAACTTGAGGAAATGGGAACACCACATCACCTTAATAGAAGACCTTGACTTAGACATGGGAGCACTTTAAAATAAATTACCTTGATTGAAGCAATTGCACATCTAAAGTGGTGTAAAAGCCTATGCCCACAATTTACAAACTTGATTCCTCTTGGAAGGAGGGCTAGTCAACTAGACGAAGTCTAAAAAGCAAGTGAAAGATTTTAGATCTTGAGAAGGTCAAGAAATTTGTTTTCAATTTAAGTTGCATTCTATTCAAGGGGTCTACTTGATAGCATTTGACATGATTCCACATGCAAATATCAAGAAAGTCATGTATTTTATCAATTCATTTAATGCCCCAAAGTCTATAAAATGATGTGAAAACTTTGTCAATGCATGATTCAATCCCCTGGATGCATGCATAACACAATTTGACAGGAAATTGTTTTGACAATAATTTATTTGTCATGGTTTGACCAAGATTCCTACTATTATTATCATTAATAATTAACAATACCAAAGCATCCTACAAAAATTTACTACACTAATGTACCCTTCTATTAAAAGGGCAATCAACTTATCTATTGAAGTTTTTTTTCCTTTTGCAATTGTGTGGTAGTAAGGTGCATTCAATGGTCAATTCATTGTGTATTTCCCATCCCTCTAATATGACACAATAACAACAAATAAGTTGGGAAAGGGTTTGAGTATTCTTTCCTAAATATATCCATAAGCCCATACAAATTTAGTTTCATTGCCTTTATATAATACTACTTATGAAAATGTAAAGCAAATTTGTGCATCCTTTGATACACTTTCAAACAAAAATTGCAAACAAGAAAAATATATCGAGCAATATTCACATACTTATGCATTGAGGTGTACTATAACAAACACAATTGGTTTCATATACTAAACCATTGTTACACATCACCCACATGTCCAATGGCTCCAATTATTGTGCACCAAATGTGGTTAGTATGTACACATTATTTGTCACATATCATAATCAATGTTGCTTTCAAAACTTCAAAACCAAACTAAAATTATCTAATTCTCCAAACCCACACATTGCAGTTAATAGAATTTTATAGCCTCATTAGTCATAAGGAAAAGGTCTAAACATAAAACACTATAAAGCTCCACAAGAATGAAAGTTTCATATACCTTTTAACTGAACTTTAAATCTAAATGATAATAAGTTTTTGGTTACAATTTTATCTTAGTGGGGTGAATATCCTTGACATTTAATTGATATGGAAGGTATAACCCTATTATCATCTCCACCCTTGATCACCTATAATTTGGGCATACAATGCAAAACTATTTTATTTTATTAACACTATGGATATTATAATGGTCAATGATTTGGTGACAAATGAAATATAAGTTCCCAAGAATTATTTTGTTCCTAAATTGTTGCTTTTCTTAGAGCTTTCTTTACCCACACACAATGTACAATTAACCTTTTCAAGGTCTATTTATGCCCCTTTGAAAATGTTTGCATGTTCACTTTGCCCTAGACAATTGGAAATAGGTTGCAACAAATTTCATGCCAAATGTATATGAATTTTTTTGGCACACTTTTTTTAAATAAAAAGGTGAAAATAATGACTTTTAGAATTGTGAGGTACTCCAACTTATGGGCTATTTTTTATGCAACAAAAAATGTGTTTGATTCCTTAAAAGTCTCGAACCTACCATATGGTGTACTTGTTTCATTTAATATAAGAATAATTGTTGACCAAAATGCATGAATTATTATTTGAGCAAAAAACCTTGTAACTTGCCTTAGAAAATGTTAATGTTTTTATTTCCACATGTTTACACATGGTTGTAAACTTTTGTAAAAAAATTGCATGAATATGTTACAAAATTTAAATGAAACATTCAAGATTCCTTTGTAAAAATTGCATATACAAATGAACAATTATAAAAGGAGTTCAAAATATTTTGGACCCCTTATATTTATGAAAGTTCCTTGTTAGTTTTTAAACACAACATTTTTTAGCTTCAAATGTAATTCATTTATATAAAAAAAATGGGTGTCCACGTGCTTGATTCGGTAATTCGAGATTGGTGAATCCTTTGGAATGTTCGCTCTCATCAACAAACTGTGGCAGAATTTTGGGGCAAAACCAATTTGAATGGCCCATTGTTCCCAAAAAAATGAAACTATGGAAACTGCTCAAAATAAAAGGTTATGTTTTGATGTATATAGTTCTTCCCCTTGGGCCCACCTATCTTATATATTAAAGTTACATGTCTGTCTATCCGTCTGTCTATCCGTCTGTCCGGGCAGTTTTCGGGCATTGCCCGGATGTTTGTTTGTTTGTTTGTTTGTTTTTTTTTTTTGGGTTTTGTTTTCTGTGTCAGTTAAATTGCCCAGACCTTTTTTTTTTTGGGGGTTTTGTTTTCTGTGTCAGTTTAATTGCCCGGACCTTTTTTTTTTGTTGGGGTTTTGTTTTCTGTGTCAGTTAA
>Ga0116231_10007286_pt1 | contig 20395 bp, 24 predicted proteins | sample S1TSphgellanicum_2_FD_89695 | JGI IMG/M metagenome (GOLD analysis project Ga0116231, IMG submission 89695) | Host-associated microbial communities from peat moss isolated from Minnesota, USA - S1T2_Fd - Sphagnum magellanicum MG | ecosystem: Host-associated > Plants > Peat moss > Unclassified...
AGTTGGGAGGCCCAAAGATCCAAAGCAAATCCCCCCGTTCGGGGGGAAAAAAAATGGGGGTGGTGTGGAGGGGGGGGGGGGGGGTGTCAAAAAAACCCTTGACTTTCAACAAAATCAACAAAGCCCTTTAAAACTTGGGCATTAATAGGTTATTAGGTTATTAATGTTTTTTCATAACATGCAATTTAACATTTCTTTTACATATGCATCATCATGGCAAGGATATCAAAACTGACACAACACGCCCATTTTGTGTCGGTTATCACATTAACGTCCATCCTAAAATGTCAGTTGCATCCATCTTGATGCGTTGGTTATGCTCATTAAGACTAATGCAACAAAAAAATTCCTTACACCTAAGTTGCCCCCATTACGTATGGCAATCAAAAACAAATTTGGTCGCCATAGGATTGGCGATCAAAACTTTTTAGTTGCCATTCATGTGGTGACCAAAAACTTTCAATTGCTAATCCTATGATAACTGAAAGTAATTTGTTGCCAATCCTATAACAATTGAAAGGTTTTTGTTGTTAATCGTGTATCGACTGAATTTGTTTTTGGTCACCATACACAAGGCAATCGAAAACTTTCTGTCATCAATTGTGCGGCGATCGAATTTGTTTTCAATTGCCATACATGAGGTGACCAAAAGCTTTCATTCTTGATTTTAATTGTTTCATCAACATTAGATTGATCTCCACCATTGATTTGGGGATGAAATTTGTTACTACTTAATAATAAAAACCAAACTTTGCAATTTCAATTCATTTTTTCATTTGAAGTGTGTGGGCCTTGTGTTATTTAACAAATAACCATTGCCATATACCATTTGAGGGAGGGGTTAAATTTTTATGGGTGTTTGAAATTTCAAATTGTTATATTACATTTGCAATTGGTGCTGAATTTTAATTATAACCATGAAGGTGAAGTCCAATCCTATTGTTCCAAACTTTAATTCTATTAATCAACCTATTGTTTTTGTCTTTTTTCAATGGAGGGAAGGTGAAACTTGTGGAGTCCATAATATTTGATAGAATAGGACAAGCCAAATAAGGTGGAATGGGAATTTTGTAGTAATGTCATTTCATACCGCAAGGATAAAATGCCCTTTCATTTGGGCTATCAATATGACGATAATGGGTGAGCTAAAGTTACATTGTGTTCAAAGGCACAACCACGAGTGAAAGCCCTATTTGCTTGATATGGGGGATTTGTTTTTGCACCATTAGATGACATGGAAATACGAACCCATTTCCCACTTTAACTTATTTAAATAAAGTATGTCACTTTTTGATTTTTCAATTTTTAGATTATTTGTTAAATAAATAGGTAAAAAAATGGGTGGGAAGAAGGAAAAAGTAATGCGTGGGAAGGGGAAGAACTTTGGGCAAGGCAAGGTAGGAGTGGTGGAGATTGTTTGTCACCAAAGACATAGGATTTTCACTTATCAAGTTTCTCTGATGTAATGGTGTACATGAATGATTTGTGCCACGGTTTTTGATGAAAATGAAGGTGTACACCTTTGTGTGTGTAGGCAGGGCAAGGGGGGGGGGGGGGAAGTAAAAGGCGTACGAAGACGAGGAGACGCACCCACCAGCCCAAAAACGCGACGAGGGGGGGGAGGGGGGGGGGGGGGGTAAGTCAAACCTAAATTAAAATTATTTTAAGGGCCACTTTAGATGAGTTTTCAAGGTCCAAGGTCCAATCCTATTTTATGAGAGCCACGAATTAGACCCCACAACCTAGATAAGAGTTTAAGACCAAAAAGTGGCAAATGAAGCCTAAACCTACATGGCACAATTTTGGAGGGAAAATCAAGTGGTTCAACCCCCCCCCCCCCCAAGCTAAAAAGGAGAGGTCATGATTTGAAGAACCAAGATGTAAGCTAGAGTTGAAGGCAAGGGTCCAACCCAAGGATTCAATTTGCTTCAAATGAATCCAAATTGGTTCTTATGAATTTGTACTCAGGACCCCATTTAAAGTGGGTCTAAACATAATTCTATTATTAGTGCTCCAACTTTTTAAGGTTATTGGTGTTCCATTTGTTTAGGGTTTTGAATAGTTTTGGAAGGCCATTGTAGTGGATGGATGACGGTGGATGTGGAATTGTCCCACCAAGAATTGCCTAGGTGGTGGTGGCGGGATAGAGATTGCACCTAGGTCAACTTGGGACACTCAAGAAGGAATTGCATTTGGGTCTATGTGAAACGTTCTTGGAATGTGAAGAACAAGAACAACTGCCAAGATGGAACTTGTATATATATATAAACAAGGATGGAAATCCATCCACAAAATGTACAAGGCATGTTGATGCAAATGCAAACACACAAAAAGAAAACCAAGATCGTCAAAACAGTAGTAATGAAGTGGAAGATGTAATGCTAAAAAAGAATCCTATGCCACAAATCAGCTAGTGATGGAAGTGCACTAGCTATTATGTGTGGAAGAAATGTAAAACTATGACTAAATGTGCCAGCCCGTCGAAGAATTGCGATGGCTTGCACATGTTGTAGGGCTATTAACACTTGTTACCTATAATGAGATATAAACATCGAAGGTACTAAAGAGGACTTTTGATGGTGAGTGATACATGCATGTACACAAAAAGTTAGAAAGGAATCAAAGTCAAGATGGAGACAATCATAAGTCTCAATGGCAAAGGGAGTGAAATCATCTCCTTGCGCTTACTCTATGTAGGATTGTGCTTTGTTTTGAGTGGCAATTATCGTTGCATGTGTTATCATCATCAAAACACATTATACCAAATCTATACGAGTTGGATCCACAATGACAATGTTTGCCAAGGTACGAAAATTGTCTCTAGTGATGACAATATCCATTCGTCTTCGTGTGTGGCAGGGGAAAAGGTGAAAAACCTCTCTTTGTACATGAGCTCCACTTTTTGATGCAATAGCTACAACAATATCTTGAAACGTATCATGGGATGAAGTGTGCTCATTCTCGCACAGGAAACATAGCAAATGGATACCTAAATCTTCAATGGTATGACCACGCTAGCATCGTGAAAGATGCAAAATTATAGGATGTGGTATATTGAGATGAATATGGAGTGCTATAAGAAAATGGATGAAGGATAAACAAAATGAAGGGGTGTTAAGACGAGCTAATAACCAAGCCTTTATTGCTAGACCTACATAGGAGTGAAGATGTGCTCGCACAACATTCAAAAAAGCATCTGTTAAAAGCAAAGTAAATTCTTGCTCGTGTAGTTGGTCCATCAAAGAAGACTGCATTTGAAGATATGATTGCATTATTAGACTCTCAAAAGGTAAGACATGTGATTAAATGACCTCAAGTAACATTGCACAGGTATCCCATAGTGTGACTTGGAAGGGATAAGTATTGATCTTTACATGTGCCATCGCATCAAGAAGAATAAGATGATCATCTTGTTGGAAATGAGAGATTAGTGCAAGAACAATCAAAGCCCAACACTCTAAAAAGGTGGGGGTAGCATGTCGGACCACTGAGGAAAGGCCTAACCCCCTTGAAGAAGCAAGAAGAGCGACTTGACAACAAGCCAAATGGCCCACTGTGGTGCCAAAGGATCCTAACCCTAATAGTTTTTTTTAACATAGCTATGGTGTGAACATCAAATTCGATATAACATTATAAAATACATGGTGATGGAAATATAGTACATTATAAGTAGTTCGACCGTTAGGCATAACAAAATGAAAGCATCACAAAAGTTGTCTGAGGATCTATGAACATAGGAAGGTAAGCAATCATGCTAAGGTTTTTTTAGAATGCCTCTGATATGAAGGACTTCACAAATGGAAAAAAACCCATTGGGGCACCTAAAATACAAAAATCAAACTCATGTGTAAGAAAACTTGGAGGAAGTGATATAAATTGGTTTAACCCTTGTGGAGACTAGATGACACATTTTGTCAGCTTCATTGAAAGTCTTAATATGCTAAATCTTTCCTATAATTGCAAAAAAAAGGTAACACATTTGAGGCAAGACCGACTATATGCGTATCATTTGCCAACGAAGGAAAAACACAAGTAGGGTGGGCTACTGCACTAGGATGGAAAGCATGAATATGAACTAATGCAAACAACACTCCTCCGAAGGGATCCCCTTATCGTGTACTAGATTCGAATGAAATGACAATGAGGCCCCCATGCCTAGAAGCTTCTAAGAAATATAGTAGAGATGGGTGTGCATAAAATCGATGAATAAATGGGAAAAGCCGATCCAAGGTGCCGGTATAAGACCGCAACTCCTAAAAAATGGCTACTTGAGATATTGAATTATATGCATTTCGAACATCCACATGTAATACCACCCACTTTGGATATAGATCCAACATAACTCTAACCCCATGAACCAAGGTCTTGCACCCACTTGGCGTTGCCACCCAAATTAGCATGGACTAAAATGCTCTACAAATGTATCTTTGAGTTGAATAACTAGTGTGTGGCCAATTAATTGATAAATTACCTCTCCAATCGTGATGGGTCGAATGCCTTTGGCTTGTTTCTCCAAAGCCAGTAGTTGTGATGCAACAAACAGGCGTGATATTGATGGAAGAACATGACCATGAGCGATATGTTTGCATATTTCAAAAAAGAGATCAAAGCCACTAGCAGAGTCGTCAAGGACAAAGTAATCTTGTAAAAGCTCATACACCATACCCAAAAAACCATTGGATGAAAAACATGGTGAATGTGTCAAAGCAAAAATAAATGCCTTTCTATCCAAAACAAGATTCGTTTTGGATGAAAATCTTCAATGAAAGGGGTGAGGTCAACTTCATAATCCCCTACATGAACAGATGTTTGTGCATGACATAATCATGCTAATGGAGGTGGAGTAGGATCTGGTGCCATCTTTGAAGATCTTTGAGAAGCTAACATGTGCTCTAATTGTGTGCTCCTTTTATAATGTCTCCAATTCCCCTACCAAGTACTAATGCAAACATGTGTGCATATTTTGGTGGCCTTTTTCACCATTCCATGGCGAAAATGACAAACACCAAGAATGGAAAAGCAAAAATGCATGCCATGTTGTTAAATAAGATGGATTAACAACCAATTGAACTAAGGGGATGTGTAAAGCACGCAAAACCTCGACATGAATAGCATATAGAATATGATGGTATGAGCAGGGGCGTGGTAAATTAAGGTGGAAAACATCAATGATATATAATGATGTAATCCATGTCCAAGCCAAAGAAGGAGGAGAAGACGATAATGTGGAAGGCATTGACACCTTGGAAATTGATGACTATTTATGTGCAGTGTATGATGTATGGTGATGTGTTAAACCTGCAACTGGGATAAGGAACATGTAGATGTTGCCAAGGGTTTTTGCAGAGCAACAATTTCTTCTTCATCTTTAGTCCAACAATTGCCATGTGCAAATATCCGTGTCTTTTTTTGACCAAAAAAGTAGCAATAACAATTCCATCACCACATGGAGAAGTGGACAAGGAGGAGCTTGTTGCTACGTGTGTGTGTGCACTCATTGTTCCACTTCACCCAACAATTTTCACAATACATCGCACTTCTTTCCAAGTTGCACCAAATAGAAATAGAGGCAACACTCATAGATCAATTCAATTGTGAACTTTTCCAATGTCCTTCTTCTTTGTGTGTTATGTTTTTTCATAATACCTTGTGGTTTGTTTCTTGAAAAATCTTGACGTGATTTGATTATACTTATGTCTTCCCAATCAAATTGAGTGGTTGGACACAACTTATGCAAGATGCAATACTCCATCGTGGTTTCTATGTGATCAAAGCACATGATTTGAAAGCAAGTTTTTTTGTAGTCCCTAAAGGTTAGAGAGAGAAACTATGGCAAGAGTTCTTTATGGATCCTTCATAATGGTGGGATCATAAATCAAAGAAGGTAAGTGAACATCAAACTTGTTGGAGTTCACATGTCAATGAAGCTATAGCTCTTGTTTTTGTTAATCTTGTTACGCTCTCTTTGTTTTTATCTTGCCCTGGTTTAAATTTGGGTGAAGTTCTTTTCAAGTCCTTTGCATTGGGATGGTAGTAATGGGCTGGAGAAGGTAGGTGAATGTGATTTGCAAATGGAGAATGTTAGTCTCACTTTTCTTGTTCTTTTGATGCCATTTATGCTTGGGATGTGGAGAGTACACGATTAATTAGCTTGATTTGGATTTCTGGTTGTAAACACATGAAAGGTATCCAAATTTCAAACACAAGAAGACACAAAAGGACTCTAGCTTGGGGACCAATGAAACCCACCATGAGTAGTAATAGAGATATTTGCAATGGCACCAAGCACAATGTAATTGCACATTTTGCATGGAATTAGAAGCTTATAAAATATGTCAAGGATGGGCAACCAGAGAAGGTGATGCAACTTTTCTAATAAATGCAAAGAAAAGGAGTGTGTCCTAACAAATTCACTTTTGTGCAAGTGATTAAGGTATGTGTTAGTTTAGGAACACTTGAAGATGGCAAGCTTGTTCATAAAAAGCTCATTCAAATTGGTTGTGAGTTTGATGTTTTTGTGGGGAGTAGCTTGGTGGACATCTATGCAAAATGTGTGAGCATTGAGGATGCTTGGAAAATGTTCAACAAGATGCCATCTTGAAATGTGGTCACTTGGACTGTCATGATATTGGGACATGTGCAATGTGGTCATGGGCAAAAGGCATTGGAACTATTTCATCAAATGCAATAGGAGGGTGTGTGACCAAATTTTTTTACTTTTGTGGGGGTGTTGAATGCATGTGCTAGTGTAGTTGTTCTCGAAGAGGACATGTGTGTTCATTAGCAAATCATTCAAAGTGGTTTGGAGCTAGATGTCTTTGTGGGGAGTAGTTTGGTGGACATGTATGCAAAGTGTGGGAGCATGGAGGATGCTTGGAGTGTGTTCAACAAGATGCCATCTCGAAATGTGGTCACTTGGACTACCATACTTGGAGGATGTGCCATCCATGGGCATGGTAAGGAAGTTCTTAAATTTTTTGAATAGATGTGTGGAGAAGGTGTACAACCAAATGATATCACTTTTATTTGTCTTCTGTCAGCTTGTAACCATGCAGGTTTGGTGGATGAAGGTATGCGCTATTATGCTTCAATGACCACCAACTATATGATAATTGGAAAATCAGAACATTATGCATGTATGGTCAACCTTCTTGATCGTGCTGGCCATCTATAGGAGGCCAAGAATATGGTCATGGCAATTTTTGGTGAACCACATGTGGCTACATGGAAGGCTTTGCTCAGTGCTTGCAGAATTCATGGTAATGTGGAGATGGCAAAATCCATTGCCAAACGAATTCTTGAAATAGAGCCTAAAAATGCTGCTAGTTATGTGCTATTGTCAAACATCTACTCTGCTCATTGTGATAGGCATCTCTATGAGAATGTTGAATGGTAGAGAAAGGAAAAAGGCGTGAAGAAATAGCTGGGTCGCACCTGGATTGAAGTGAATAATGAAGTGCATATGTTTGTAGAAGAGGATCAAGACCACCCCCAGATGATTGAAATTTATGTAAAATTATAGAGATTGTCATGGCTCATGCATGATGCAGGGTACATGCCTGTTACAAAAATTGTTCTACATGATGTGGAAGAAGAAGAATCAATATTTCATTTGTGTCACCATAGTGAGAACCTAGCTATTGCATGTGGGCTCATCAACATAGCTCTTGGTACTACTCTCCAAATAAGAAAAAATCTGCAGGTTTGTGAAGATTACCACACTTCCACAAAGTTCATTTCAAAAATAGTTGGGAGAGTAATCATGGTGCGGGATGCCAATCACTTTCATCACTGCAAAGATTGTGTTTGTTCTTGCATGAACTATTGGTGATTTGAGTAGTATGTCTTGTCAATCACTATATCAGGTTCATTTTGTTTATAGTAGCATGTCTGGTGGTATTGCAACAAAGTGTAAGTTCAACAGTGTTAACAGATGTGGTAGCACTGAAAAGTTGGCCATGGAGCCAAGCCACCTCTGCCATTTGAGCACTTAGGTCTGGTGCCTCTTTCGTTTTATGTATGCACAGAGTTATTTTGGAAACTGAGTGGATGTTGAGACTATTAAAATTGACGACCAGTTTAAAGTGTGGACCAAGATTAGTTGGAGGTATAGTCTTGGGCCTTAGTGTCCTTGAATTGATCATTGTCTCTACTAATGAGTTACAATTGCTGGCCAAGGTGAACAATTCTACTTGCAATCAAAAAACCATACTGCATCCAAGTTTAATTCAGGGCTTTGTAAAGCTCTTTGGTTTGCAAGCTAGGGGCTTCTATACTCACAAAGATTGGTTATGTGAGCATTGAGCAATGTGCTGCAGTCATATTACAGCAATGGAAAAGTGTATGTATCAGTTTACTTTATGTTGCTAGTGCCTAGAAAACACCTGCAGTTTTTGAACCATTCAACTGATGTTTATTTTCACAAGATGGCTCAATTTTGTAATGAAATACAACAACCATTCTATGAGATTTGGTATTGAGTTAAATGGTGAATTTTTTCTATTTGTATGTGATGTACTTTGGGAATCTTTGCCACTCAATGATCACTCATGTTTCTATTGAAGTTTAGGTACCAATTGCAGTATTTGAGAGGGAGAGAAAGTGGAAGCTGGGCTGAGTCAATTATGTGTTAGCAGAACTGGATTTTAAAGCACATGAGATTCAGCATCAAAAAGTAAGATTGATGAAATTGTGGATTGTTCAGGTCTGGAAGTCATTCAAATGGAGACATACTGGAAGCTCTCTGCCACCATCAATTCTCTACCTATGCTTTGCCAGAGCGTGGATGGCAGGAATTGTTAACCAATGTTTAATCAATGGCTTAGATTCCAGTGCATACCATTCTAACATGGAATGACCCACAACTTTTCCTCTGTTTAACACAGATCCAAAATTCCAGTTCCAAGTTTGCAAGAGCTTCAATCTGATTTGTCATGTTTGTTTTGACTTGGCCAGAATTGACATGTTGTTTACCTTCAAAGTGTTATTGTGGAGTTTTCTCTGCAATACAATCTCCTGTGCAAGCAGGGTATTACATATCCCCAGAGGATCCAGATGCTGGTCCTTCAGTCACTGATTGGAGCATAGAAAGGTGGGAGAGTGTACAAAAACCAATAGTGATACTTGCACTATTGGACAGTGGGTAGTCAACTGGCCATGATGACAACGTGGACTTGCAGTGGTGAACAACACCAAAAACAAGGGGTTCCTATGAAACAGCCAGCCTACCAACCAGCAACAAAAGAAGAAAAGGGAGCGCTCAATGAGTCCAAGGGCAATAGCCAAGGCCAGTTTTTCTGCTCATGGGGGAAAAGTAGCAATAGCAATTTTTGGCGGTGAAGTTCATGTATTCTCAGGGGTGGCCTTGACACCTATTGACATCTTCTCAATCCAGGTGATGTTGTCACATTTGCCAGCTCCAGCCTTCTCACCCACAAGCTGCTGTCTGGCCTTTATGTGGCATGATCACAAATCCAACACATGTGTGCTCTGCATTGTGAGGATTCCATCAGTCACTTCATCTACCCCCTTAATGTGGGATCATCATTTAGCTGTCAGGTACATTGTCTTCTTTTTCATATACCGGAAACCTCAATATGTGTATTTGCTGTCCAAGTTTTGTTATGCCTCTTCTTTGCTTGTGTTTGTATAGTTCTTTCTCAAGATTACCCCAGCACTAGAGTTGGCCTGCATGACAGTGGTGAACATGTCTTCCCCAACCCTGAGCTTGCTCTGTCCAAGGTAGGCACAGGGGCTATGGCCACAAAGTTGCAGCACACAGAGTCTGCCAAATATAGTGTCTCCTTAATTGTTATAATTGTACTTGAACACTTTCCAACAGGATGAGACTGACCCTTTGTAGAACCTAGGACCTGCAAACTGAGTTGCAGCATTGACGGGATTGCAGCTGCTTTAGCAAAGCCAGCTTTGATTTTGTTCATGGATTGGAAAGTAGGTTTGAGTTATTTCAGCTACAACTGTGTATTATTGAGGGTTGCAACATTGCAACAGGTTTTGGTGGAGTTTGCTGAGTGAGGTGGATTGGTGGGATGCTGTTGCATGCACGCAATGTGCGGCTGATGATGGCACTGATACATTTTCTGGTCTACCAGTATGTTACTGTTAATTGTGGGGCAGGGTCTCTAAAGTTTGTTGTCAATGGCAGCATCTTATGAATGGGCACTGTCATTTCAGTAGGTTTGGTAGATGTTGTAATTTGTTGTATTGTACAGAATATTAGAAGTGAGCCTTGAACACCCTAAAGGGCTGGTCTAGTTGGGTGGGTTACGCATTTGAGTAGTCCCAATTTTTGTCCTCTTACAATTGTGGTCTAGTTTTTCCATTCTCATTTCTAAACTCTTTGGTGATGCTATTTGGAGGCAGTGACACATGGCAGAGTGATGGCAATGCTTGATGCTGACTTTCACAGCCTTAACCCTGTGCATGTTCAGTACTATGGCCCTGTATGCTGCTTCTCCTTTCAACCTTCTTTTACCAGTTTCAGCTCCTAATGTTGACAAAAGTCTCAAGTTCTGACAAGCGATAATTGAAAAGAGTAGATACTGTGGGTGCTGCTGTTCCTTGTGAGGTAGAATGTCCTGTTGCAGATGCACATGACACATGAAGCCTGCTCTAGAAGCATATGAAGTAGCCCAAAGTCCTTGAACCCTTGAAATCAGCAATTGCAAATTTCTTTATCTGCCCAGACACAGATGTCTGCTGGAGAAATCTCATGGAATATCCTCCAGGATCAGTTCAAGGAGTTCTGCTAGCTTGAATCTCATCCTATGTGTTAAATAGTTCTCACTATCATGTGCTTAGAGGCACAATCAATCAGACCATGCTGGTTGAAGGTTACTTGCTCTCTAGTGGTTCTTCAGGTTCCAAAAAGGTTCTACATCTTCCTAATATGCCTTTGCATTCTAAGATCTAGAAAAACCAGTTCATAATAGCTTCTGTTCATTGATTTACTGGCTTATTTCCAATGATGGGTCATTAGACGGTGGCTGGGTGGGGTCTAGCAGGCAATGGACAAAATAAAGTGTCAGATTCTGGAGGGTGTGGAAGCAGCTGATGTCCAGGTGTTGGTATTGGACATGCAAGGGCAGTTGATGTCGGATATGTTGGGGGGTGGAATAGAAGCAGCACTAGTGAACCCTTCCACACTCATTCCAGAGCCATGGCAAGCCTCCAGTGAAGGACTAACAGGGCTCGGTGTTGATGCCATGGCTGTGGATCTGCACTAGTCCCAACAATTCAGGTACTCCTCCTGAAGACATTGCTTTTGATCCTGTTGAATTGTTTTCACAAATGTCTGCAGAGGGATATAGTTTTGGGCAAGAATGATGTGTTCCAGAAGGCAGCAACTCTTTAAGTATGACCAGGTAGAGAGGCGTCTTGGTTTATAACCTTATGTTTACTGGTGTTGCAGCAAATTATTTTGTGGTTTCTGTTGTCCCAGTAGGTGCAGGATATAGGTTTATATCCACATCATAGCTTTTATGGAGTTGTTTTGTTGTGCACAACCAATTAATGATCTTCATGTATGAAATATGTGGAGGTTTCAAAGATACATGGATGCAGTATTGAACTTGGCATTTTTTGACACAATTATGCTGATATGCCAGCTTTTGCCATATGCTGGCAACAGCACATGCAGCTGTCAGCAATGCTGCATCAGCTACTCCCTTGCAACCTTCTACTGCTCCCAGCACTGCCACCCTCCCTCCAGCCCCTACTACACCTGGTATGTCTTGTCTCACTGGGCTTTGGATAGCACTAGAATAAGCAATCGTTTGCAGGATCATCTGTGTGGCCTAATGTGTCCTGAAAGGTTGAAATGAATCAGGATCACAATTTGCCATGCTGTGGTAATGAACCCTCCTGAGTTATGAAGATGTCAAGCCTGCAAGGTTTTCAATTTTGTAGAGTTACTTCTGGTCACTTAAACACTCAACTGAGGGTATAATTGTATGCTCAGGTGGGGGCTGATGCCTTTTCATCTCTATGAGCTGTAAGATTTCTTGAGACGAGTGAATAATAGTCTGGAAACTTCATTTGCTGGTGATTGGCTGTTGCTACTGTTTCCATGTGGTCCAGGCTTGTTGATTGGCACATGTCATCTTCAATGAGGTAATAGGAAAGGGGCCAGGTCTCTAGTCTTAAGGGTTTAGAAAGTGACAGAATGTCTGAAAAGCCAGGTGTGCACACAGGGACAGCAAGCAATGGTGGAACAATGCAAGTGTAAGCATGGGTACAGGGAGCCATACCCAAAATCAATGATACAACTCCTAGTGCTGAGGTTCCCAAATATGTTGCCATCCCAAGCACTAATTTGGTAGAGCCTGTTGTGCCCCTTCCCTTGAGTGTTAGTACTGCAACTTTCCCAGGGACTCCTACAGTGCATCTTATTCGTGACTACCACTTCCAAGTTGTATCAGTTACTCCTCATCTGTCTGATTTTTCGTAAATGTCAGCTTCTACTATTTGTAGGAGACCCTTGATCTGCTTGGGTGGGTTATGGAAATTGTTGTCAAGGCTACTCCTCAGAGGAGATCAGTTCAGTGCAAACTTTTAACTGTCCACCTTGTTGGCCTATTTTGTTCACTCTACCCTTTTGTAGTTTTTTCTTTTTGTAGCATCTTTATGTCCTGTGAGATCATTGGATAAGCGGTTTAGAGGACCATCCAGTGCAGCGATTGACCCCTGCTTTCACCAGATGTTGCCAATGGACATGTGGATCCATGGGTAATGGTAAATTGGGAGCCTGGGATGGAGGATATGCATCAGTTGATGTTTGATATGGCCAACATGCGGGATAATATGCGTGTCCTGTCAGATGGACAAAGAAGAGAGATGGCTGCTTAGTTGGCCATGAAGATGAGGATGAATAATGAGCAGTTGTATCACTACAGCACCCACTGAAGACCTGAATAAAATAAAAATGTGAACCAAAGACAGGGTATGGGGGATGCAGTGTAGGATGTCAGGATGTTGGACTTTGATATCTAAGATGTTGGCATTGTTTGCAGGACCCCATCACAAGTGCTGCCAAATCAAACAAGAGAAAGGCTCAAGTGCAATGGAAGGCAAGAATGCTAAATCTTTCCTCAAGCTTGTAGCACCTTATGTGAGGTGACTCATAATTTGCTCTAGAACTCAAATCTTGTGGGTTTATTTTTGGGATCATGTTGATAGTTGTAGTAAGGACATTTGATATCTCATATTTGGCTTGGGTGCATTTAACAAGGGGATTTCAGCAGCAAATTTGTTGGATTTTGCTTCCTGCATGTAGACCATGCCTGATTTATAATGCAAGACCTTCCAATTTTCAGACATCTTTCCAAATTAGCAATTGTGAAAATTTAGTTGTAACCAGTAGATCTAGGTCTATTTATGTTGTGTAAGTTAATTCAACTAAGGTGGATGTCTTGTTGTTTGTTGGCTCTGCCCATAGGGAAGAGACTATGCATCTATGCAGGATTTGGACTTGGGGATAAAATTTTGGCTCACTCGTTGACCAATGTGGGGATGATAAATGTTCACAAAATGAAAATTTTCAGATGGATGTAATTTTTTATGTTTGGGGGTGGATGCATCAATATATAACGAAAGGCAGAGCCATTACGTGATGAGCTGCTTGTTGTTTATGGTTTAGAGTTGATGATTTGACACTAAATATGTCAAACAACTAAGTATGAAAGGAACAAGTTTAACCATCTTTATATATTTTTGGCTACCTACTTGAAGTGTGTATAGAAATGCTGCAGATTTAAAATAATTTTCTGAATTTTAAAAAATAAAAAAAATGTCAAAGTTTTCCAAAAATTATTGAATTTGCGATAGAAAAATTCCCAAATTTTTGCAACAATGCAGAATTTTGCACAAGAAAATAAATGTTAATGCACACCCACCTAGAGGAAAATGGCTCCTCCAATGATATAAATACAAGTTTGGATTTTGTTGCATGATGGGGGGTTATCTTTCAATTTTATATCAAGGAAGAAAAATAGACAATAATTCCATTGACAATGATTCATTGGAGCTGGTTTAGGTAGATCAACCTTAGGTTTCATAAGTCATCCTTTTGGATGACAATTTCAAACTAGAATTTGTTTAGTTGATTTCCAAGTAAAGAGGAATGAAAAGGTGTCCTTTCATATATCTATGTTTCTTCAAAGGTTTTTTTTCCAACACCATAGCCTTGAGCAAATTTTGAATTATACACCATTCCACATAACTGGTTTCGGGGTCTTCAAGTACTCATATGGGATATTTCTTAGGTGAGACAAGTGGTCCTTTTCTGAATCCACTCTTGGTTTTGCCAATTGTACTTGTGATGTAAATCAATGATGGGGGAACACCAGTTATACTCTAGAGCAAGCCCTGATTCAACCCCTTCCTACCTAACAAAACAGCATCTCACCGAACTGGGCTCAAGCCATCCATAGCACTTCACCTTACCTTTGGTGTAACTACTTGAATAATAGGGCATCATTTTGTCTATTCTGCTAACGCTTAGATGCGTCTTCACTTGAAGAGTCCCATCCATGGTAAAAGCAGCAATGCCTATTTCTGTTCCCATGCTGCCTCATTTAGAGGGCCAGAGTGAACCAGCATCCACCAGTGCACCAATGTGGATGGATGGTGCACTGATGGGTGCACCTTTTTCGTCCCTCCCTGTCCCTGGGCTAACCAAGGTGGCGAACTCAAGTTGACTTTTTTTTCCTTTCCTCAGCCCAGGTTGGTTTTTTTTTTTGGGAATTCTTTTTTCCTCACCCTCCACACCTGCCCAGGTCTCACGTACCTACCTACATTTAGTCTACTTGCCTACGCAGCTTGGCCTCCTCCCTCCCCCACCTACCTACCTACCTACCTACCTACCTACCTACCTACTTGCCCACGCACCCACCCATCTATCTACTTACCCACCCATTTGCCTACCTACCCATCAACCTACCAACTTATGTACCTTACACACTAAATCTCCACAAAGGCAATGATGATGTAAGTCAATGAGAGTATTACAATATACCAAGTATGTTGCTTCATTCTCCTTCCTACCTACCTCCTTACTAGACCTTGCAACTTTATAGTTGTCGAAAACAATGTTGCAATGAGCCCATTGAAGGTATTGCAACTAAACTAAAATTCTTTTCTATAGCCCTATAAAACTCAACAATTAAAATATTTGGTAACACCCATATGAAGATATTGCAAATGAACTTGATATCTTTACTCAAACCACATCAATCCAATGATGTAACTGTTCTTGCAATACCCTCATCGAACTTCCTCACAACTATGAGATCTCAAACTCGTGCCATCCCTTCAACACAATTTGCAAAAAACATCTATATTAATCAATCATCACATTGCCCTCATAAAGGTAATGGACACCCATTGGATGATTTTATTGAAATGCAATACAAATAGGGTAGAGGGGCAATATCATATTGTACTTGATTTCTTTTTTCAATCTCCTCATTAATTAATGCATGAGCATAACAAATTTACTATAATGCAATAATTTCAATCCTATTAAACTATTTTCATTTCATTTCATATAATTCAACAATGCAATACCCCAAAGACATATTGGAAATAACATATCCAACTCAATGCCCATGTGCATTACCCTCATCAAAATAATGCAAATGCATTAGATTATTTTATTGTTTTGCAATAACCTGAGGCTTAGTTGTATCTATTTTATTTCATTTATTTCATCTATGCAAATACCTATTGACACATTGACAATATAATATCCATCCAAATTCACACATGCATTACCTTCATCAAAGTAATGGAAATGCATTGGATTATTTTGTTGTTATGCAATATTCATGCCCAAGATAATATATTTCATTTCATTTGATTCAAAAATGTAAAAACTGGATTATTTTGGTTTTATGCAATACCTTCAAGCTTAGGTTATATTTCATCTCATCTAATTGAACAATGTAATACTTTAAGAATGTATTGGAAATAACCTATTGTTTTGCAATATCCTTAGGTTAGTTGTAATTATTTTATTTGATTTACTTCATCAATACAATACATTATAGACAATATCATATCCAACCCAATTCACATGTGCATTACTTTTACCAGGGTAATGCATATCCTTTGGATCATTTTGGTGTTTTGTAATACCTTGAGGTATTGCATTTTATCTAAATAATCATATTATTATTTCATCTTATTATCTTCAACAATGCAATACCTTAAAGACATATTGGAAATAACTTATGTTAACCTTATATGCAATACCCTCATGGGTGTATTAGGTTTAAGGATAGGGTTGATGGATATGTTTAGTTTTGTCTTGAAGGTATTGCAAGGCAAAAGTGTAAATGTAATACTCTCGTTATCCATACATAAACTATTTCAAAATTTTAATTATGAAATAGGGGATTGTTTTTACGATGAGGGTATTGCACAAAAGCATGTTTTTAGACTTTAATGGAATTTCCACAAACATTTGAACTACAATTGCAATACCCTCATATACTAGCAATAAATTTAAACGATTTTTTGCTCAATGCAAGATGCACATACATTATATATGGATTTTAGTAACCTTATTTATGTACAAATAACATTCAAACTTTTTACAAGTAGATATCTTTACATACATTCATTTCCAATGGCAATGGGCTATATTCATGGAAGCTAAATTAATCTACAAAAATGTGGCATAAAAAATTCATGGATGCCATAGACATGGTACAAAATGTATATTAGTCCAAAAATGGAATGTCAAGCTAATTGTTCTCACCCCCACCCTCACTAGAATTCTCACTAATAGATTTCAATGATAATCCATTTGCACTCTAATAGTATGCCACTACATTTTGTGCAAATTGAACATATTGTCAAGTGTATAATTGTCGGTTTGCCAAAATTATTTTCATCAAATCAACTAGAAAGGCCTCCTTGGTAGTACCTCAAATCCTAAAGTGGACATATGCACAAACCAATGAGTATAATTTGAAAAACATATGTTTGAAGCACGATGCAAATTTGAAGGGAAAATTGAATGTGATGGACTTTATTGACCATGAATCATTTTTGATTCATGGTAATTCACAAGTCGAGTGATCTCCTTTTTCACACTCCTTTTTGGATGAAAATCTCATTTAATTTTGGCTATCCCAAACATCTTTAAGACCCTTTGCATAAGAGACCTTGCTAACTCAAATTATACCGTTAAAATCTCATCGTTCTTTAATTTGATCATCACGTTAAAATTCTTGTCGCTCTTTAATTTGATCATCACATGGGAAGGATGGACCCCACATCCCATATTGGAATGCCCAATAGAGTCAGCAACTTGGAAAAAACGACTCTTAACAATGTGGGCATCAATGTTGATTTTATTTGTGGTGTATCATTTCAGAAGCGATCCCGCTCGTGTAGAGGATCTTTAGCAAGACTTACAAATCTGATGACCGAATCTGCCGCAGTAGCATCTGCTCACTGACTTCTGCCATGATTCAGGGCCTGAAAAAGGGCAGAAAAGATAGGATTGATGATCCTTTTCAGTGTGGTACCCATTTTGGGACTACAGTAAGATCGGTAGTACTCAATTAGAAACTACAGCAAAATCGGTAGTACTCAATTTGAAACTACAGCAAAATCCGTGGCAAGTGGGGATTTTCCCTCTACTGAGCTTTAATACAGATCCCTTTCTTTTAATGTAGTATATGATCCAGGCCCTGCTACTGGGCCTGTTTCACCCAGAAATTCAGCCACCTCCATCCGGTGATGAGCAGTCATTCCATTAGGTGGTAACAAAATCCTCCAGGTGCTGTTCCAAAACAAGTGGAGACAAGCAATTTGTCCCCCATTAAAACCTCCTCAATGATACTTCGTGCACAAGAGCTGGGGTTTTCAAGAGCTGGGGTTTTCAATGTCTGTGTGTGTGTGTGTGTGTGTGTGTGTGTGTATAATTAATTAATTAAAAAAAATTCACCTTGTTTGTTCCCCCAATTCCTGTGAAGACTGAAACTGACATCGCCAAAGTGAAAGCATGGAGTGGCTGCAGGTCCCCACCTAGCAAAAAAGGCTGAAAATTAATTGCCTAATAGGACACTCCAGCAACCACTTGCAACTTGCTTGCAGATATGAAGTCTAGAGGGACCTTGCCAACTGAGCACACACTGAGCAAACTCAGATCATGCAGACCATATTCCTTGACAACAATGGTTATGTTCTCAAAGCAAAATCAGTCGCTACAGCGAAATGGGTGGCAACTTGCAAGTAAGCCCTGGGATTGCCACTTATTTTGTGATGAAATTTTGTCACGTGACAAAACAAAAAGAGGGCTGCAAGTGAACCAGCATATGCATTTGTACTTTCACTCTTTTGGGTAAGGCCTCTTAATGGCCATATTAAGCCCCAAAAATGTTAGATTTGAACTTGGAGACCATGAATTAGTCTTCGCACCAGATATTTGTGATATTTAGAAATAATTTAAATGAATTTTGGGATTTTTACCATGGTACCAACATAGGTGCTGGTTCACCCCAAGGCCTGGAACTTCTAAAAAAGCATTATTGGGTGGGGGGGGATTTCCCCAAAAACCACCAGAGGTGAAAAAGGTTGAAATTGTCATATTTAGAACAATAGTAGGTTCTTGCATGTCGCCAAAACAATCCTGAGTTTCAGAGTTTTTTCTTCTCTTCTCTCTGATCTATAGCCAAATTTGGCTAAGTCCTCTTCAGGAGGATAGCAAATCCACCTACTTAATGAAATTAAAAAATTAAAAAATAAATTAAATAAAAACCCAAAATTGGCTACCTCCTCTTCAGGAGGATAGCCAATCCACCTACTTCACGAAATTGAACCCAACAAATAAAACATAGAACAAAATAACCCTAAAACCCCTTTGTAGGGATGTCGCCTCTCGACAAGGCAGCACAGGAGCTTGAATATTATGCCATGTTTTTAACGTATATGGAAGGCATGTTCCTGAAGCGGATCTGAGGAGACAGTGGCCATAAACCACGTTGTCTTGACCTAGATAGACTAGGGGGACAGGCTCCCTAGGGAAAATTTGCCCACTCCCCTTCCAAACAAAATAAACACATCAGACAACCTCTTTGTAGTCATAGGTACTCATGTAGCCTGTCCCAATGGCTCAAGTGTGAACACATTCTTTATTCTTCATATTTTCAGAATTGAAAATTTCTAAATTTGGCAATGTAAACACATTGAGCGATTAACTGATTTTTCCTTTCAAACCCAATTTTTGCAAATTTTTTGAATTTTCAGCAACAAAATTCACTCAAAAAATCAATATCTTTCACACCTTAGCTCTGAAAATTGTGAAATAAACTCTATCAAATCTGACTCATCAAGGGCTTTCCAACAACACCAAGAATGCCCTTAAATTTCAATACAATTTTCAGTGTTTATTTCATTTCATTTACATTGAAAAAATGGTTCAATAATCAATAGCTTCCAAACTGTAACTCCAAACCAAGTCAGTGCACCCTTACTCATGAAGAGCTTTCCAATACCAAGAATGCGACATGAAGCAGAGTGGTTTGGGAGATCTCACCATGACAAAACAAAACAAACTACCTTATGATTGATGCGAGTAATATTAAATGCGAGAAATTTAAAGGACCAATGGAAATGATATGAAGAAATCATTCTTTTCAATGGTCAGCAGAATAGGGCTATTGTAGGTCTGAAGACTTTTTTACAAGTCAATGGGATTACGCGATTTGGTCGGTGAATTTGTTTTCATTTGTTGGCAGATATTGTGTTTAGGTTCATTATAGAGTAGAGTAGCTTAAGGGATTTTTGGCTCTTACAAAATAGGTCTATTTTTATATGAGGATTTTTGAATGATGATATTTTGGCTTGTGTTGAAACCGGAGCTTAGTTATAGAGTTATAATATCTTGGAGGATTTTGGTTTCTTTTAGAGGATTATTTGAAGATTTTACTTTTGCAGGGTGAAATATTTGAGTTTCCATAATTCTTCTTTTGCCTTAAGATACTATCATCCTATATAGTAAAGGACGTCGGGATGAGAAATGAAGCCTCCCCTGAATCCGTGCGTCCCGTCATCCGTCTCGTCATCCGTCCAGTCCATCCGTCTCGTCATGGACTCCGATGGGGCGGAGAAAACAGTGGAGTAGAGACGCGGCGGATGCTCAAACCAGATTTTGACAGTGAGTCCGTGTAACTCGCCTAGATTTAGGCAGGATTGCAGAAAAAACTCCACTGTCCACTTAGGACAGTCGTCATTTAATGTAAATTAAAGCTGGGGATCCTTGCCATTGCACCTACCTAAGGAATTTGAAAAAAAAAATCCCTATTATACAGGGTTTGCTTTCTTTCAATTTTTGTGATTAGTTATCCCACAAAGAGGATTTAGC
>Ga0116231_10007287_pt1 | contig 20393 bp, 14 predicted proteins | sample S1TSphgellanicum_2_FD_89695 | JGI IMG/M metagenome (GOLD analysis project Ga0116231, IMG submission 89695) | Host-associated microbial communities from peat moss isolated from Minnesota, USA - S1T2_Fd - Sphagnum magellanicum MG | ecosystem: Host-associated > Plants > Peat moss > Unclassified...
AATTGCTGTTGTTCTTGGTTATGATATTGATAATAATGGGAGTGTGACTAAAAATAATTATGTATAGACGCACTTCTATTATCTAGAATACAGATGGAAAATTGGGGTTTCATCTTCCCTAAGATATAGATTGGCGGTTTTTACGTCAAAACAGGGGACTTAACCGAGATATTTCTATATTGAGAATAATCTAAACTTAATAAATCCCAACAAGACATCATGTAGTTAATTAAAGACTGGTAAAGTCTAATTAGTGGATTAACAGTTTTTGAATAAGCATATAATCGATATTAAGCATCAATACTAATCAAAGAAGATCGCGATTGATCTGACAGTTATGTTACAAATTAGGTGTGGGATTGATGAATGTTTTCGCTAAAAATCCGTTAACTTGGAGGATTTCATTGAGATTTACGTCTTGTTCCAACAGACAAGCGTGACCACTCTTAGGTAAAATTACTTTCTTAGCATTAGGGAGAATATTTTTTAAACGGTCGATTTCAGTCCGAGACGGTAACAAGCGATCGCTACCACCAGCGACCAATAAAACAGGCTGTTGGAGTTGTTGTAATTTTTGGGGATTCACTTGAAACTCTCGCAATAACGACAGACGCCAAGTGATTGTTTCCGGCGGAACAGAGCGCAGAGTTCTCAGAAGTTCATGACGTACAGACTGTGACATTCTCGACAAAGAAGCCAAAAACGGTAGTACACCTATAGCGCCAACTTCATAAAAGGATGACGGGATTAAGTCAGAGAATTGGGTGATCCAACTAAACCAAGGACTCAGATGGAATGAAGAAGCGGGATTAATTAAAATAATCCGCTCAAACAATTGTGGTGAATGAATCGCTACCTTCATTGCTAAACAGCCACCAAAGGACTCACCACACAGGTAAACTACTCGCTGTCCGTTTTTTGCTAATTCAGCCTCAACTAAATGTAAGACCTGTTCAGTGAGGACATCCCAAGTCATCAAGTCTTTCCTGGGTATCGCTAAACAACGAACGTCGAAATCTCGTTCTAACCCATCGGTTTGCGTGCGTAACAGCTGACCAGTTCCATCCATTCCAGGTAAGTAGACAAACAAGGGATACCCTATGCGTAATTTTTTAGGAGTGAGAAAACAAGGTAAGGATTCAATTTCTGCCATTTTGAGCGTCTAGTTTAGCTTTTCTGGCTTTTCTCATCTACTATTTCATCAGTAGATCAAGCACAGGTTAATTAATTTTAAACCTCGAACATCAGCTTTTCTAGATAAAAAATAACTCAGTCTGAAGTCCTAATTACAGAATTAAGTGAAGATTGCATGAATTATATATAGGTATATGAAAGCGCCAAACTCTCAACACTTAGCTAGTTAATTATCATCTTCACACTCACGACTCTCCTGTACAAAGTCTTTGCAAAAACTGATAGATGACAGTTACAATGCTTACTATAAAACACTTTTTCAGGAGATAAATTTGCCCAGATCAAACTATCGTTTGAAAAAAACAACTGCAATGCTATATAATTACGTAGTTTTGCTGAGTTAACACAGAAGAATCCGATTTAATAATCTATTTTTATTTTGCATGAATCTAGTAAATCAACAAGAAAAGACTTTTGTCCTGACAACCCCTCTGTACTATGTTAACGATGTTCCCCATATTGGTAGTGCTTATACAACAATAGCAGCAGATGCGATCGCCAGATTCCAGCGTTTGTTGGGAAATCGCGTCCTCCTAGTTACTGGTACAGATGAGCATGGTCAAAAAATTCAACGCTCAGCAGCAAATTTAGCCCAGCCACCCCAAGCATTTTGTGACCAAATAGTTCCCAGTTTTATTAGTTTGTGGTCATTACTCAATATTCAATACGACCGCTTTAGTCGCACTACTGCGCCAAATCACCAGGCGATCGTCCAAGAATTCTTCCAGAGAGTTTGGGAAAATGGAGATATTTACCAAGGACAGCAAAAAGGTTGGTACTGTGTATCCTGTGAAGAATTTAAAGATGAGCGGGAATTACTATCTGGTAACTTGTGCCCTATACATACTACTAAGCCAGTAGAATGGCGAGATGAGCAGAACTACTTTTTCCGTTTATCTAAGTATCAAACTAGACTGGAAGAATTTTACCAATCACATCCAGATTTTATCCAACCTATCAGCCGGCGCAACGAAGTCCTAAATTTTGTCAGCCAAGGACTACAAGATTTTTCCATTTCTCGTGTCAATCTAGATTGGGGTTTTCCTGTACCCATTGACCCCAAACATACTCTTTACGTCTGGTTCGATGCTCTATTAGGCTATGTCACTGCTTTGTTAGAACCAGATACAGAACCAACTTTAGACAATGCGCTCAAAACCTGGTGGCCGATTAACCTCCATCTGATTGGTAAAGATATATTGCGCTTTCATGCAGTTTATTGGCCAGCTATGCTGATTTCTGCTGGTTTGAGTTTACCAGAAAAAGTCTTTGGACATGGGTTTTTGACTAAAGATGGGCAAAAAATGGGGAAAACTTTAGGAAATACCCTTGATCCTGTGGACTTGGTTCAACGTTATGGTAGTGACGCAGTTCGTTATTACTTCCTTAAGGAAATCGAATTTGGCAAAGATGGAGATTTTAATGAAGTTAGATTCATTCATGTTCTAAATGCAGATTTAGCTAATGATTTGGGTAATTTGTTAAATCGTAGTCTAAACATGGTGAAGAAGTACTTTGTGGATAATACCCTAGCGATCGCTCCCTGCGCTATTCCATCTGAAAATCCTTTACGTGTGACCGGCTCATCTTTGGGAGAACGGGTCAAACAAGCCTATTGTACATTAGCTTTCCATGAGGTCTGTCAATCTGTGCTTTTTTTGGTGCAAACCAGTAATAAGTTTATTGATGAACAAGCCCCTTGGTCATTGTATAAACAGGGAAAGTTGACAGAATTATCCATTGTGCTATACGCGGTTATAGAATCGGTAAGACTCGCTGCTTATCTCCTATCGCCAATTATCCCTAATCTCAGTAGTGATATCTATCAACAACTGGGTTGGGAAATCAACTTTAACAATCAACAACAAAGTTTCCTACTTGCGCCTTTCTCTATCCATGCAACATGGGGTGTATTTTCAAACAAACAAAAGCTAGGTATAGCAAGTCCTGTTTTTAAGCGCATAGAAAACCATCAGAACATCTAAGTAATTGCTATTTGTGATTCGCTGAGAAATTATCTGGGGAAATGATCGATTTTCCCCATATCCACCCCCACAAATTATCATCACCCACTCTAACAATCATGCAAAAGTTTAGGTTATCTGGACAACAGAGGATAGAAATTGAGGTATGACAACAATGTTGAATAATTTGGAAAATGACTCGATATTTACTCCAGAACAAGTTTTGGAAAATCGAGGGCGTGTAGCCATTTTTATTGATGGCTCCAATCTCTTCTATGCAGCACTCCAGCTGGGAATAGAAATCGATTATACTAAATTACTCTGTCGGCTGACAGGAGGCTCTAGATTATTACGTGCTTTTTTTTATACTGGAGTAGACAGAACCAATGAGAAGCAACAAGGATTCTTGTTGTGGATGCGTCGTAATGGTTATCGCGTTATTGCTAAAGACTTAGTTCAGCTTCCAGATGGTTCAAAAAAAGCTAATTTGGATGTGGAAATAGCTGTTGATATGATGGCGTTAGTAGATTCTTATGATACTGCGGTTTTAGTTAGTGGTGATGGTGATTTAGCATACGCAGTTAATTCTGTTAGCTATCGTGGTGTCCGGGTAGAGGTGGTTAGTCTCCGTTCCATGACTAGTGATAGTTTGATTAATGTGAGCGATCGCTATATTGATTTAGAAGCAATTAAGGAAGATATTCAAAAAACTCCCCGCCAAAGTTATCCCTATAGACCATTATCTGGGATTGGTTTTTTGGAAGACCCTAGAGATAGTGAAGGACATTTAGAAATTCCGGAATAATCCGCACAAAGCTAGCAAACAATCATGTTAAATCCACAGGAGAAAAAAAATGGGAATTTGTTGTACTTACCCTATATCCTACTCTTAATCATTGGGTTGTTTTCTTGTAGCGGAAAATCAGATACCAAAGTTAACCCTAGTGCTTCCCCTCAATCAGATACAGATAGTCACCTGACTTTTTACGGTGTAGATTTAGAACAATTTGATGAAGTGGGTAGACCGATCTGGAAAGTCAGAGCTAAACAAGCAAAATATACTAAAGAAAAGGAAATTGCTCAAGCTCAAAGTCCTGATGGAGAACTATATCAAGATGGCAAAATAGTTTATAGAATTAAAGCACAGAAGGCGGATATTCAACAAAATGGCAAGCAATTACTTCTGAGAGGAAATATTTTAGCTACAGACCCAATTAATGGCGTTATTTTACATGGTCAAGAATTAGAATGGCTTCCCCAAAAAGACTTATTGATTGTGCGCAATCATTTTAATGGTACTCATAAGCAATTACAAGCAGTAGCAGATGAAGCTAGGGTAAAAACTCGCGCACATTATGCAGAATTTTTTGGTCATGTAGTAGCTAATTCTGCTGATCCCAGATTACAAATCAGGACTGAGCATTTAATCTGGCAAATACAAGCGCAAAAATTAATTGGCGATCGCCCTGTACAAATAGATAACTATAAAAACAATCAAGTAGTTAATCGCGCCAAAGGTAACGCTACAGAAGTTGACTTAAAAACCAAAATTGCTACTTTGAAACAAAAGGCCCAATTGGTCTTACTCGACCCACCCATGCAAATAACTAGTGACTCTATAACTTGGAACACCAAGACGCAAATTGTCAATTCTGATGCGCCTGTGCGTGTTTATCATCAAGTTGACCATATCACTGTCACTGGTAATCGAGGGAGGCTATTTATACCACAAAATACAGCTTATCTTACAGGTAATGTGGATGCGATTGGAGAACGTCACCAGTCTTTAAAATCAAATAACCTGACTTGGTATCTGAACAAGAAATTGCTGGAAGCTCAGGGAAACGTAATTTATCATCAAGTCAATCCACTATTAAATTTTACGGGTGAAACCGCTACGGGAAATCTCCAAAATGAGCATATTCTAGTTAACGGGCGAAATACCCCAAATAGAGTGGTGACGGTGATTATTCCCCAGCAAGTAGGTCAGAAAAAATAGTTTATGGGGATAACTGATGGACCAATAACTGATATAGTCTCTAACCTGGATACAAAATTTCGTTACGGTTGGCTGCTCCTAGCAGTGGTAAGGAATTTTTAGCTGAATGCGGTGTCAATTCGGGAGGAATTCCAGCTAATGGATGTAGTTGTTGGACTAGATGTTGTAAGAATTTATCTTGTTCAGCCCGGAACCTGGAAACATTACCGCCTCGGTTGAGGATAGCAAACCAAACTAAACCGCGATCGCGTGTGGGTAAAACTCCCGCTAAAGTACTGACATTATTTAAGGTACCAGTTTTAATTACTGTAGCCATGGGTAAATGTCTAGAATGTACTGTTCCCCGATGGTCAAAGCCGGACATTAAGAATAGGTCAGATAATGTCAAATTATAATTAGATGCTTCGCGTTGGAGAGCGATCAACATAGCACAGATAGCGCGAGGGGAAATTTGATTACTAGTTCCTAGCCCAGAACCATTAATTAACTGAATTTCCGCTGGAGGAACTCCAGCTATCTGAGCTGCTGTGGATTTGACTACATCAGCTCCTCCCACCGATTGCGCCAGCATTTCCGCCATTTCATTATTACTAAAAACGTTCATTTCCTTGAGAATCTGTTTCAAGGGTAATGAAAGATGACGGACTAGTAAAGTTTGCTTTTGGGTTGTGGTCGTCCCTAATTTCACTGTACCATTAATCACAATATGGGGTTTAAGCGTTCCTTTAGGCATAATTGAATATTGAAAAATGGACTGACGATTCCAAGTTTGATAATTCAATATTTGCTTAAGTAACTGACCCGCAAGTAGCGGATTCCTCTGGAAATTCACAGCAAAATTCCCAGTAATTACCAGGTTTCCTTTTACTTGCTTAATCCCCATTTTATTCAGCGTATTAGCAACAGCGATCGCTTCTTCCCCCACAAACAGAGGATCGCCACCACCATTAACCACCAAATCTCCTGTGACTACTCCATTCACAAGTGACCCTGTAGTACTCACCAAAGTCTCAAATTGATGGTCTGGTCCCCAGGTTTTAAATGCTACCAAAGAAGTTGCTATTTTAGTTAAAGATGCAGCAGGTAGAGGAGTTGAGCCTTGGTGATTAGCGATGAGCATTGGTCCTGATTGTAGCCAAATTCCCTGATTGGGTAGGAGATTCTGGTCAACTAACTTCGTTTTCAATAGTTCCTGGAAATATTCCTGTACCGTTATGGCTCCAACTGGATTTGGATCAGGGGTGAGAATCAAGCTAGGACTACAAGGTCTAGCCAACATATTCAATGTTTCTATCGGCTTAATCTGTACACCAGCCATTTCCAGCCAGAGAGAAACCAAACCTGAACCCAATAATTCCAGCATCTTTAAATCCCTCTCCTCCGAAAGTTTCCCATATACTAAATACTGTTTCCTGTGCTAATATACAAGTTTTTTTACCCTGATCAGTATTTATTTAGTAAATAACTTGCTCACAGGGAAATTACTAATTTGAGGTTTTAGTTAAGGGTTCAGTTAAGGGTTTAGTTGAGGGTTTAGTCTTCGCCCGCCAAAAAATCCGGCTAAACTTGACTTTACCCAGTTTTTTCCGCCAGGTTTCCATATAAATGTAAAATACTGGCGTGACGTAAAGAGTTAATATCTGAGAAAACACCAATCCACCCACAATAGCAATACCGAGAGGGCGACGTGATTCGGAACCAGAACCAGTTCCTAGTGCAATTGGTAAAGTCCCGATTAAAGCAGCCATTGTGGTCATCATAATTGGCCGAAATCGGACTATACAAGCTTCATAAATAGCCATAGTAGGACTTATATGTAAATGTCGCTGCTTTTCAATCGCAAAATCTACCATCATAATGCCATTCTTCTTCACAATCCCCACTAGCAAGATAATCCCAATAAAAGAGTAGAGATTCAAATCAACGTGAAAAACTAGCAGCGTGAGTAAAGCGCCAAAACCCGCCGATGGTAGTCCAGAAAGAATCGTCAGGGGATGGATGAAATCTTCATAGAGAATCCCTAAAATCAAATAAATTACCACAATTGAAACCAGCAAGAGCCAACCTAAATTATTGAAAGATTGGTTAAAGACCTTAGCTTGACCATCAAAGTTAGCGGTGATGGAGACAGGAAGTATCTCCTCGGCTTCTTTTTTAATCTTTTCTGTAACTTCACCTAAAGAGGCTCCTGGCGATAAGTCAAAGGAAATAGTCGCGGAAGGGAGTTGATATAAGTGGTTAACGGTTAGTGGACCAACATCCTGGGTAATTTGCGCCAGCGCACTCAGAGGAATATCTTGTCCATTTGTGTTTTGGACGTACAATCTGGATAAAGCAATGGGATCGCGTTGATATTCTGGCTTGACTTCCAAAATCACATAGTATTCATTTTCAGGAGCATAGATGGTAGAAATTTGACTTGAACCATAAGCATCACCTAGAGTTTTTTGTACCTGTGATGCTGTCACACCTAAGGCTGATGCTTTATCATGGTCAATTTTCACTTCTACTTGTGGAGTCGTAAGTTGCAGGTCAGTATCAGGACTTTTGACCCCTGGTATATCTCTAACACGGTCTAAAAGTTTAGGGGTATATTCACGTAGTTGTTCCAGATTTAAACTCTGTAATGTAAATTGGTACTGTGAGTTAGTTTGTTGACCGCCAATAGGAATGGCTGTGGGTGATCGCGGAAATGCTTTGATACCAGGATTCCGATTCAATTTAATCCGCAATTTTTCGACAATTTGGTCAGAATTCAGATCGCGCTCAGAACGAGGCTTTAAGCTGGCAAAAATTCGCCCATTATTCGCTGATGCATTAGGACCAGCTGCACCCACAGTAGAATTCAGCGCTGCGATATAAGGTTCTTTGCGGACAATGTCTACTAATTCCTGTTGATGGAGCAGCATATCATCAAAGGAAATATCTTGTGCTGCTTTTGTATTAATCATCAGTTGTCCGGTATCTTCTGAGGGAATGAAGCCTTTGGGGACAATAGTATATAGGTATCCAGTCATGACTAAAATTGTGATTGAGACAATAATAGTCAACAAGCGATATTTGAGAACTGGCTTGAGCGTCCATTCATAACCCCGCAGGAGTAAATCAAATCCTCCTTCTGAGATGCGAAATAAAATATTTTGTCTTTGTTGATGTGGACGCAAAAACCGACTACACAACATTGGTGTCAGACTCAGAGAAACAAATCCTGACACCAAAATAGCTACAGAAATGGTGAGCGCAAATTCATGAAATAAGCGCCCAATCAAACCACCCATAAACATAATGGGGATAAATACAGCTACCAATGACAGCGTCATTGATAAAATTGTGAAGCTGATTTCTTTTGACCCATTCAAAGCAGCATTCATGGGGGATTCGCCCATTTCTCGATGACGCACAATATTTTCTAGAACCACAACCGCATCATCGACGACAAACCCTACTGAGAGGGTCAAAGCCATCAATGAAAGGTTATCCAAAGAATAGCTCAACACATACATAGCCGCAAAGGTACCAATAATCGCAATTGGTAAGGCTAAACTGGGGATTATCGTAGCGTTGAGGTCACGCAAGAACAAGAATATAACTAAAATTACTAAACCAATCGATAAAAGTAGGGAGAATTTGACATCATCTATCGAGGCGCGGACAGATATAGAGCGATCGTAAAGAACACCAACCACGATCCCCTTAGGGATTTGTTTGCGTAATGAAGGTAGCATTTGTTTAATTTTATCCACGATTTGGACAGTATTAGCACCTGGCTGAGGCTGTACTGCTAAAACTAATGATGGATGGTTAAACACATTCTTGTCGCTAAATCGGTTGGAGAGTTTGTTATTCTGAACATTATCTATTACTTGACCTAAATCTCGCAGTCTGACTGGCGCACCATTCTGATAAGTCACAATTAGAGATTCATAATCAGCCGCTTTAGTTAGCTGACCATCCAATTGAATCATGGCGCTTTGGTCTCGATCTGACACACTCCCAATAGGTAACTCCACATTTGCATTTTGGATTGCTGTGTGTACTTGTTCCATTCCCAGACTGCGTGCTGCTACTTCTCCTGGGTCAACTTGTACCCGAACTGCGTATGCTTGTTGACCATATACTTGTACTTGAGCAACTCCAGTCAGCATCGAAATAGGTTGCCCGATTGTCACTTCTGCATATTCATCCACTGTATATATTGGTACTGTATCTGAATATAGATAAATATAGATAATCGGGGAAACGGTGGGATTCACCTTGCGATATGTAGGAGGATTGGGCAGTCCTGTAGGTAATTGCCCAGCAGCAGCAGCGATCGCTGCTTGTACGTCTTTAGCAGCATCTTCTATACTCCGAGTAAAATCAAATTGGAGAGAGATGCTAGTAGTACCTGTGGAACTAGTAGAATTAGATGAGTCAAGTCCAGCAATTGCTGTAAATTGTCTTTCTAAAGGCGTTGCTACTGTAGACGCCATAGTTTCTGGTGTCGCGCCAGGTAAACTAGCAGAGACACTAATAAAGGGGTATTCAACACTAGGTAGCGCACTAATGGGGAGTAAGAAATAACTCAAAAGACCAAATAGTAAGATACCAATCATGACCAAGGTAGTCATGACGGGACGCCGGATAAAAATTTCGGAAAGGTTCATCAGTTTTTTCCTTCCTTAAAGTAATCGGCTGAGTTTTTTCCACCCAGCTTCCAGATATGTGTACAACACAGGGATTAAATATATAGTCAAGACTCGCGAGAATAACCATCCTCCTAAAACCCCAATTCCTATCAGCGCCAATATAGTGGTGATTATCAAGGGACGCAAACGAACTAACCATTTTTGGTAAATAATTTTTCCTGGGGTTTTTCCCTGATCGCATATAACCAGGGTGCTGATGACGGGACGCCGGATCAAAATTTCGGAAAGGTTCATGAGTTTTTTTGATTTATAAAGACCAGATTTTCCGCTTTCACTAGGAAATTTTAGGGCTAGGGGATTTTAGTTTTGAGCTGTTAATGTGGGATTTTTTCTACCTTGAATTAATCGTTTCATTTTTTCCCGCCCAGCTTCCATATAGATGAAGAACACAGGAGTTAGATATAGAGTCAAGAGTTGAGAAAACACTAATCCGCCGACAACTGCTATTCCTAAAGGTCTACGGCTTTCCGAACCAGCACCAAACCCTAGAGCAATAGGTAAGGTTCCCATCAGCGCCGCCATTGTGGTCATCATAATCGGACGAAACCGGACTAAACAGGCTTGGTATATCGCTTCTGATGGTTTTTTCCCCTGTTCGCGTTGAGCTTCAATCGCAAAGTCCACCATCATGATCCCATTTTTCTTGACGATACCGACCAACAGCATAATCCCGATGAAAGAGTAAACATTAAGTTCTACATTAAAGAACATCAGTGTTAACAATGCACCAAAACCGGCTGAAGGTAGACCAGAAAGAATCGTAATTGGGTGGATGAAGTCTTCATAAAGAATCCCTAAAATCAGATAAATTACCAAAATGGCAATGAGTAATAGGAACCCTAGACTGGGGAGTGAGCTTTGAAAAACCTGACCTGCTCCCTGAAAACTGGTAATGATGCGATCGGGAATTTCTGCTGCAATTAGCTGACTCACAGCTGCGTTAGCACTACCCAGAGACGCTTTAGGAGCTAAATTAAACGAAATGGTTGCAGAATTCATCCGACCTGAATGATTCACCATCAATGGTTGTACTCCTTGGGATAGGTGGGCGAATGTCGAGAGGGGAACAGACAGTCCACTAGTGGAGTTTATATATAGCGTCATCAGCGCATTAATGTCTTTCTGATATTTGGATTCTAGTTCCAGAATGACTTGATATTCGTTAGTCGCAGCGTAAATGGTTGATACCTGATATGCACCATAGGCATTTCTCAGCGTAGCTTCAATCTGTTGCGCCGTGATTCCCAGAGTTGTGGCTTTATCCCGATCAATGTCAATTTTGATTTGGTTGGTAAACTGTAAATCGCTGTTGACATCCTGGATTTCGGGTAACATTTTCATCTTGGTAACAAGTTGCGGTACATATTCCTGCAACAGGGGAACATCAGTAGTTTGCAGGGAAACTTGGTAAAGCCCGGTAGTTTGTTGCGCACCAATGGGAATTGCTGGTGGATTCTGTAAGAAGACTTGGATACCAGGAATACTTGCTAGTTTTTTGCGTAGATCCTGGACAATTTCATCTGCACCATTGTGTCGTACTGATCGGTCTTTCAGCCGAATGAATAGACTTCCAGAATTACCAGCTACAGCAGATCCACTACCACCTGCGCTAGTTCCAGCCCCAATATTTGAATTAACTGCATCAACGTCAGGATTTTGTTCGATCAATTGGGCTGCTTGTTGCTGATGTGCAACTAGAGCATCGAAGGAAGCATCCTGTGCTGCTTGGGTCACACCAATAATTTGTCCGGTATCTTCACTGGGAATAAAACCTTTGGGGACGATGACCAATAACCAAATTGTCACCAAAAACATCACACCTGATAAAATCATCGTTGTCCGATGGTATTTCAGAACTACTTTCAAGGTGCGATCATACAAACCTAAGAACTGATCAAATACATACTCCGAAGCCTGATATAATCGGCTATGTTGCTGATGTTCTACATGTCGCAGAAATCGGCTACATAGCATGGGCGTCAAGCTGAGAGAAACAAATCCTGAGACTAAAATAGCTACGGCGATCGTGACTGCAAATTCATGAAATAAACGTCCCAGCAATTCATTCATGAACAACATGGGAATGAACACTGCGTCCAAAGATAGTGTCATGGATAAGATGGTGAAGCTAATTTCTTTAGACCCATTCAACGCAGCTTCTAGAGGACGTTCACCCATTTCCATATGGCGGACAATATTTTCTAGCATGACGATCGCATCATCTACCACAAAACCCACAGATAGAGTTAACGCCATCAGCGATAAGTTATCTAGTGAATAATGCAGCAGTGACATAACCGCAAAAGTCCCAATTAGGGAAACTGGTAATGCCAAACTGGGAATTACTGTGGCGGAAAGATTGCGCAAAAAGAGGAAAATAACCAGGATAACTAAGCCAATGGTCAACAGTAGCGTAAATTCGACATCATTTACCGAATCTCGAATTGATATAGAAGCATCATAAAGAATACCTATTTCTACTGATGTAGGGATTTCACTCCTCAGGTTGGGAAGTAGTTTTTTGATTTTATCGACAATCTGGACTGTATTGGTTCCAGGTTGTCTGCGAATCGCAATGATAATAGCGCGGTCGTCGTTATACCAACTAGCGAGTTTAGTATTTTCCACGCTGTCAATCACCCGTCCCAATTGTTCTAGATAGATGGGTGAGCCATTCTTGTAAGCGACAATCAGTTTGCGGTAAGCAGCTGCATCTTGGAGTTGACCATTAGTTTGGACTGTAAAATTCTTATGTGGTCCTGAAAGACTTCCAGTGGGTAAATCCACGTTTCCCGATTGAATTGCTGTTTGGATTTGGTCTAATCCAACTTGCAAACTGGACATTTTCTCAGGATTAATTTGAATCCGCGTCGCATATTTCTGTGAACCATAGACTTGGACTTGTGCTACTCCACTAATTGTCGAGAGTTTTTGCGCTAAGAAACTCTCGGCGTAATTATCTACTTGTGAAAGTGGTAAAGTAGGAGACTTGAGATAAAGGTAGAGAATTGGTTGATCGGCTGGGTTTACCTTACTATAGCTAGGTGGGTTGGGTAAGTCATTCGGTATTTGTCCTGATGTCGCGGCGATCGCTGCTTCCACGTCTTGAGCAGCATCATCAATATTGCGGTCCAGATTAAATTGCAGAGCGATTTGAGTATTACCTAACGTACTAGTAGAACTCAGTGAATCAAGTCCAGCGATGGTCGCGAATTGCTTTTCTAATGGACGAGCGACAGAATCAGCCATGGTTTGAGGGCTGGCGCCTGGTCGGGATGCACTTACCTGAATTGTGGGATAATCTACGTTCGGTAAAGCACTAATGGGTAAGGAGTTATAACTCATCAAACCGAAGATCAAAATCCCCACCATGACTAAAGTAGTCATAATTGGACGGCGAATAAATAATTCTGAGAGGTTCATGAATTATCTCCCGATGGTTTATCAGAGTGGTGTCTTTTCCTTTTTGGTGCAGCACCACTATCACCAGCTGCATCATGCGCAGTTTTAATCCGAATCTTGTTACCTGGAACCAGATTCGCTTGTCCATCAGTCACAACGCGATCGCCAGGTTTTATGCCTTGATCAACTACGTCTAAATTATCAATGGTGCTGCTAATTTTCACAGGGACATTGTCCACAGTCATATCAGGCTTGACCACAAAGACAAATTGTCCGTTCGGACCATTTTGTACCGCTTGTGCGGGAACAACTGTCGCATTGGGTTTTTGGGTCAAAGTCAGAATAGTGTCTACATACCGTCCTGGAAATAGTCGTCCTCCATTGTTATCAAAGTCTCCAATTAGCTGGATTGTACCCGTTGTGTTGTCTACGGTATTATTCACAAACGTCAAAGCACCAGAGATGGGATGAGCATTGTCGTTAGCGAAAACCACGCTTACTTTCAACTTGCCATTTTCCATATACTTTTGGACTACTGGTAAATTTGTTTCGGGAATCGCAAAGGAAACTAGAATTGGATGAATTTTGGTGATCGTGACTAGGGGAGTAGTACTATTAGCTTGAACTACATTACCTTGCGTGATCAAAACATTACCTGCGAGACCAGACATAGGTGCGTAAATTTTAGCGTAAGATAATTGTACTTTAGCGGCATTTAGAGCACCTTTATCAGATTCAACAATAGCTTGAGCATTTTTAATTGCGGCTTCATCACCCACAACAACAGCTTGAGCATTTTTAATAGCTACTACGTCTCCTTTAACTACCTCCAATGCATTCCTGATCGCCTCTTCATCAGCCCGCACAGTCGCTACATAAACACCATCATTAGTGACATATTGTTGGGCGCTATCGTAACTAATAGCTCCATCCTTATATAACTGGCCATAACGTTTGTTCTGTCCTTGAGCGAATTTGGCTTGTTTTTGGTCTTTGGCTTTTGTGGCTTGGGCTTGCTTTACTGATGCCTGATCTTTGCCTAGCGTCGCCCTAGCTTGTTGTACCTGTCCTACATCTCTGACCAAATTTGCTCTTGCTTGCAGTACAGCAGCTATATCTTTGGCTAAAACGCCTTGAGCTTGTTGAATAGCAGCAACTTGCGGTCGATCATCTAGGGTAAAAAGGAGTTGTCCCTTTTTTAGCTCTTGACCTTTTTTAAAGAAAACTCCTGTAATAATTCCACCTGCTTGGGGTGTGATCGACACTGTAGACCAGGGTTGAACATTACCAATCGCCCGTAATTGGACTGGAACAGTTTTTTCCGATACTGTTCCTACCATCACAGGTACTGCTCGTTCCTTAGTATCCAGCTTACTGGATTTGGGGGGCTTAGTCATGGCGCGGGAAGCGAAGAATCCAACTCCAGCCAGAATTGCTAAAGCAATCAGGACTACTGGACCCACCCATTTATTACTGGGCTTTAACTCTAAATATTCTTCAGCCGAACTCTCATTAAGAATATTGTTTTCCATGAATCCACAAATCCTCAAAAAAACTTAAAAGTTAAAAGTTGACTGTAAAATTTTACATTTGATTCGCGATATCAATTCTAGGCTCTAAAGCAAACCTTTAGATAAGCCAAAGTTCCTAAAATCATTAGTCAAAAACTCCTAAAAAGAATATGACTTTTTTCCTAGTTGTAGAAAAACCTATTTAGGAAGAAATGTTCTACCAATACTATCGACAAATTTGTTAAATGGGGAAGATAACTCATGGATTCTTGACTTTACCATACAGCGCTAGGTGCAAAACCTGACTCCCGCTATTTATGTTTTATCCTGCTTCCCAATCATTTTGTCTATTACTTTATTTAGAGTGGGTGTTATTGGTAACAGCAGCGATTATGGAAATCCTGTTACCCTTTAATATGTCCTGGCTTTTACTGCTACAGATTTGCATAATAGTAGCATTTGCTCTGATGAGGTTAAAAATACCCAGGCATAAAATAGCAAATAAAATTCTTTACACTGGATTAGAATTTAGCTTAATTTTACTTGCAGCTACGCAAGGAGGAATATCTAGCCGCGCTATTTTTATATTGTGTTTAGTAATAGTAATGCGTAGTTGTCTAATATTTAAGCATTTAGGACAATGGACGGTTTTAATTATATCCTTTTTTTGCTATAGTTGGTTATTGCTCTCCAAGCCTATTATTACTTCCAAGTTGAAAGCAACCGTATGGGACTGGCGATTAAGTTCTCTATTACTCTTTAGCTTAACCTTGGTATTTGCTGTACTACTAATTAATGCTTTACTAGCAGAGCAGCTAAGTCGAGAGCAATTGGAAAAGGCTCATCACGAGTTAGCTATGACAAATGAACAACTACGCCATTACGCTCTGCGGATTGAAGACCAAGCAACTCTCCAAGAACGGAATCGCATTGCTCGCGAAATTCATGATGGGCTTGGACATACTTTAGCTGCTCAAACTATTCAGATTAACAATGCTCTCATGTTCTGGGGCGCAAATGGAGATAAAGCATTGGTTTTTCTCAAGCAAGCAAAGCAGTTGGGTGCTGAAGCTTTGCTGGAAATTCGGCGCTCAGTTGCTGTTTTACGTTCCAACCCTGTAGCTGGTCAATTTTTGGAATCTGCTCTGGCAAAGCTGTTGATGGATTTTCAACAGACAACAGGAATTATCTTAAATAGTGAGGTTCATTTACCATCCCCTTTACCTGTAGAATTAAATACAACTTTATACCGTATAGTGCAAGAATCACTCACAAATATCTATAAACACTCAGGTGCGAAAGTTGTTATGATTGAGCTTAAGCAAGATTCTGGAATGGTTCATCTATATATTGAGGATGATGGTCAAGGTTTTAATCCTACTCAAAATACAACTGGGTTCGGAATTCAAGGAATGCGAGAAAGAGCTTTAACTTTAGGTGGACAGTTTCATCTCCACAGTCAATCAGGAATTGGTTGTCGAATTTCAGTTTCCTTTCCCTTCCCTCACTCAGGACTATGATTCGGATTTTGTTAGTTGATGACCAATTCCTGATTCGACAAGGTATTAGAAGTCTATTGGAATCCAATTTGGATATGCAAATTATCGGCGAAGCGGAAAATGGACAAATCGCTTTGGAACAAATTGCGATCGCCAAGCCTGATGTTGTCTTAATGGATATCCGAATGCCTGTTATGGATGGTGTAGCAGCGACGAAGTTGATTACTCAGAAGTATCCTCTAACTAAAGTCCTGGTCTTAACCACATTCGATGATGATGAATACGTCTCCCAAGTTATGCGGTTGGGCGCTAAAGGTTATTTACTCAAAGACACTGAACCAGATGAGTTAGCATCAGCCATTAGAGCAGTGTCAAAAGGACATACTCAATTAGGTCCTGGATTGTTTGAAAAAGTCTTGATGTCAGTTATGGAAACTACTTCAACCTTAGACAAATGTTCCCAATTCGCCCAATTGACACCCAGGGAAATGGATGTGTTGAAGCTGATAGCTTCAGGTTCTAATAACCGAGAAATTGCTCAGGCGCTTTGTCTATCGGAGAATACTGTCAAGAATTACGTTACTAGCATTCTCAGCCAATTGAATTTGCGCGATCGCACTCAAGCGGCTTTATTGGCTCATTCTCTATATGGAAAGGGAACGGGGAACAGGGAACGGGGAACAGGGAATTAAGATCAATATTTAGTTAAGATGGAATTTGGGGTCAATCTTTGTAAGACTTGCTTTAATACCATTGCGGTCCAATCAATATCCATTTCTGTAGTCTCCCGTCCTAGTGTCAGACGGATTCCTCCCAAAGCTGTTTTTTCTGCATAACCCATCGCTAAAAGTATTGGACTAGGGCTAAGTTTTCCACTATGACAAGCCGACCCAGCACTAATCCCAATTCCGGCTAGATTTAACTGTCGGACTAGAGTTTTTCCACTCAGGTTTTCATTGGCGTATTTTAAACAAAAACTTGCGTGATGGGGTAACCGATTCAGGCGATCGCCTGTGGGAATCAACCCAGCTACATCAGCCAAAAGTCCAAATAGGCGATCGCGCAACTGGATTAATCTGGGTGTTTCTGTTGGTAATTCCTGCCCTGCCAAATCCGCAGCGACACCAAAACCTGCGATCGCCGGAGTTGCTGGTGTTCCCGAACGCCATCCCTTTTCTTGTCCACCACCGCATAGCAATGGCATTAATTTACTCCCAGGACAGATATATAATGCTCCTGCTCCTAGCGGACCATATATCTTATGGCTAGATAAACTCAATAAATCTACAGGTAAAGCTTGTACATCTATCGGTAACTTTCCCGCAACCTGTACCGCATCTGTGTGGAATAGAGCGCCATGATTTCTGGTTATTTTACCTAATTCCTCTATCGGTTGGATTGTCCCTATTTCACTCTGTCCATAAATTACAGATACTAAAACTGTGTTATGTCGCCAAGCGGCGATTAAATCTAGCGGATTCACTCTACCGCTGACATCTACTGGTAAGCGGGTAACTTCCCAACCCCATGCTGACAGCATCTTCACTGGTTCAGCGATCGCAGAATGTTCCACACTAGAAATAATCATATGTTGTGGTACAGAATAACAACGCGCCACTCCCATAATTGCTAAGTTATCTGCTTCTGTCCCCCCAGAAGTAAACACAATTGATTCTGGAATGTCCGCATTGATCAATCCCGCAACTTGTAACCTAGCTCGTTCCACAACCAATGCTGACCGATTTCCCCACTCATGTAAACTAGAGGGATTACCCCATTTTTCCATGAGGACAGTTTGCATAATGGCGATCGCTTCTGGGCGAGTAGGGGTGGTAGCACTATAGTCTAAATATATTTGCATTGGCAGGATACATACTGAATTACGCAGAAATTTGATAGTTCCTCCATGCTAACATTACATGCCGACAGATAATCCTGGTGTAATACATCAGGGAATAATTAGTTTTCCCACTTAGCTTCTCTCAGATTAGCTCCATGTAAAATAGCATCTTCCAAAATTGCGCCCTGTAATTTTGCCAAGTATAAATTTGCTTGTTGTAAATTAGCGCTTGTCAGATTCGCACCATTTAGTTTTGCCGCACTAAGAATAGCTCCTGACAGATTTGCACCATTCAAGTTAGCATTACAGAGATTTGCTGCGCTCAGGATTGACCTTTGTAAATTGGTACCCCTGAGATTTGCTCCCGCTAAATTAACTCGATAGAGATTCGTATTTTCTAGGTTTGCTCCTGACAAATCTACTTCCCTTAAATCAGCATAACTTAAGTCAATTTGTTGAGATTTCCCCAATTCTTGCTTGCCAATAAAACTCATTGCTGCTTGAACTACTTGACGGGTTTTGAGATCATCACTGTTTTCTCTTTGTCCAGGACTAAAAGTATTACCTCGGATAAACTTACTCAGTATCTGCATCACTTTCCAGTAATACTTTGGTTGAGTTACGGCGAGATATTCTAATTCCTTCACTGTGCTGAGATTGATTTCATCCAAATTATATTCTAGCTGTTTTGTTACCTGTATCACGTCCAAAAAACTATGCTGAGGAAATTTATGATTTTGAGTATAATTTGCTAGTTTTAGAAGAGAAAGTACCCAAAGGATGATTTTTCCTAAAACATGACTATTTTTGCAAGTATCTTTATCTCCTAGATTCCTATGGAATATTATTTTTGACATGGATTAAAATAATTAATCAGCAGGTTATAGGAAATCCCCATTAATAACTTCAAATGTGCAAGCTTATTTTGGAGTTACCCCTAATAATGTTCAATATTCACTGCTAATTAACAACTATCATGATATAAACAAAGAAACCTTGTGGGGAATCTCAAAATCTTCATCAAAATCTTTATATATATCCGCGCATGGATTCCCACGATATTTCTATAATACCTGGATTTGCTGAATTGTCAAGCAATATCTGTCATTAGATATAAATACTCAAGATCGTTCAACAGTACTATAGAAATAAGTTAACAACAGAATTGGAAGAACTTCTAAATCGCGTGTGGATAAAATTAATGATTTGCTATTCATCAAAAATATTAGGTAAATTTTTCATAATTTATATTTCCCATTGCCATCTTTGCTGGTCTACATTCCATTTTATGGATACTATTTCTGATAAAGGATGGAGGCGATTATCACTTTTATCAAATTGAATCATTTATTAAACAGTTGTTAATGTTTAACCTGGTAATTAGACCAGTATTATTTAGGGAATTGGATTCTAGCCCTCCATCGGGGACTATAATGATAATATCAACTCCTTCTTCTCTGATATTTTCCATATATTTTTGCAGTTTATAATTGAACCTTCATTCTCTTGATTTCTTTTTGGCGAAAACTTCGTGATACTGACCATTATTTAACCTCATACTTCTGCCGTGCTGCGGGAGGATTCCTTTAAACTTTGATTGTTTTTTGCTGCAATCGTTTCTCCATAATGATGTAATTGAAACAATTGGCAATAACGGTCTTGTTTACCACATAGCAAACATCCATAAGCATGATTACCATTTGTACCGCATAATCTATGCCCCATAACTGGACCAAGTTCTATATTGTTTTCCAAAGCTACAGATTTCAAAATTGACCGTAATTTCGCCTCAAATTCAAACGATAAAAGTTGTTTGCTTCCGGGTTGATTTCTATCCCATTTAGGAACAAATAATTTTTTCTTTGACAAACTTGCTTCTATTTCATCTGACATGACAATCCCCGACAGAATAATATGATGAGCAATATGTGGTATCAATTCTTTTGTCAATTTCCACATTAATTCCTCATCAAACCACTCTTCCACCAAAGGACGTAGATACCAACAACAAGGAATTTTTAATTTCACTAATTCTTTGATTAACTCTACTCGTCCTTGTATAGACGCTTCTTCATAACCCATTTTTAAGGGGGCAAGACTCACAAAAACTGTCACTCGTAGATAATTAGGTTGCGATAAAATTACTTTCAGACGCTCTAAAAATGATTTACCAGGATGTACTTTAGTAGTAATATAAACCATGTTTTTTGCTTTTCTATCAATTAGTGCATTTAAGATGTTTAATACCCTTTCCTGATGCGGACGAATAAACGGATCGGAATAATCACATAATGAA
>Ga0116231_10007288_pt1 | contig 20392 bp, 20 predicted proteins | sample S1TSphgellanicum_2_FD_89695 | JGI IMG/M metagenome (GOLD analysis project Ga0116231, IMG submission 89695) | Host-associated microbial communities from peat moss isolated from Minnesota, USA - S1T2_Fd - Sphagnum magellanicum MG | ecosystem: Host-associated > Plants > Peat moss > Unclassified...
AAAAAAAAACACGGAGTGGGGACAGGGAAAGGGGGGGGGTGGGGGGGTGAGGGGGGGGGGTTGGTGTGACGGGGGGTGAGGGGGGGGGGGGTGACCCGGCAAAGTAACAGCGGGCAACGTAGAGAGAAAGATTTCCAGATGCGGGCAGCGCGTGGGTACTTCCTATCGTTCTTTCTGCAGTGGTAGTAGCGTCCGGGATTCTCACGCTGATTCCAATGGGAAGAAGGAAGAAGAAGAAGAAGAAGAAGAAGAAACGCATTTGCTTACGTTGTTGCGGTGCGGGTCCCTCCTCCTCCTCCTCGCTTTGTTGCTGCAAAGCAAAAGTGACGACCACACAGATTAGAATACTTTGCAATATTTAATTATGGCTCTTGTTTGTTTCATTTGTCCCACAATGATGATGATCATCCATTGATGATCCCCCCCTCCCCGCCAGCCCCGGCCCCCACCCATCCACCCAGCCATCGTGTCCAAATTTAGTGACCAGTTTGCTGCTGCCCCAGTTCTCAAACCATCCGTCGTCGTCGTCGTCTCCAAGCTTTTTCGTTCAAGCTTTTTGCCATCCTTTCTTATTAGAACAGCCCATGTTGCCTGGCTGCCTGCTGCTGCAACGTTGCAACCACTACCCTTATTGCTGCTGGCTACTGTTGCCTGCTGGTGGTGGTGGTGGTGGGTGTTGTTCCTCTTTTTGTTTGTTTGTTGGTCCGTTTTGTCGGGATTGTGTATATTTGTTTTGAGAGAAGAAGAGGGGTTGCAAGAAAGAAAGAAAGAAGAGAGAGTTGCCTACTCTGTTGTTGTGGGGGTTGCTTGCTAGCTTCGTTTCCGGGCTTCCGGTGTTTATGCAGCAGCACGATGATTTAGCGATTGTAGTTTTTGAGGAGTTTTTCTTGCGGGCGTGGGGGTGTTGGTGGTGGAAGTGTCGGGGGTTGGGAGGGGAAGGTGTGAGAAGGCAGACATTCATTGTTTTGCCGATGGTAGGTTTTTGGTCGGAGTGCGAGGGTTTGGATCTGCTGCTGCTGTTGTCTGCAGAGGGGAAGTGGTTGTAAAGCTGTGGGAGCATGTGAGGAGCAAGAGAAGCAGGGTCGAAGAAAAAGAAGAAGTGATTAAGAAGCACAAAGGAGGGGAAAGAGCTTTCAAAGGAAAGCACTAGGGCGGGCGGGCGGGCGAGTGAGAGTGAGTGTTGCTTATGTTTGATCGAGGAAGGAAGATAGTAGAGCGAGGAGGTTTTCCAACCCTCGGTAAAAAGGTGTGCAGAAGCAGCGGATGCAACTACAGGTGGCAGGGGCTGGGGCAGGGGCAAGGGCAAGTGGCTCAGTTGGGGAAAGAAGAAGAACAACAACGAGGAGAAGGAGAACAAGATCATCATCAACAAAGAAGAAAGAAGAAGGGGGAGGGATTTCTCAGTAGATGTCAATTATTTCAAAGGGAGGAGGTGGTTCCCTCCGCATCCGCGAGGTGTGGGCCGATAACCTTGAAGAAGAGTTTGAGCTAATCAGGGACATTGTGGATGAGTATCCATACCTAGCGATGGACACGGAGTTTCCTGGAGTGGTGGTGCGGCCGGTCGGAACCTCTTTCAAGAACAGCGCGGAGTACCAGTATCAAGCTCTTAGGTTAAACGTGAACATGCTGAAGCTCATCCAGTTGGGCCTCACATTCTCTGATGAGAATGGCACGCTGCCGTGTTGTGGGACACGAGATTACTGTGTTTGGCAGTTCAATTTCCGGGAGTTCAACCTCAGTGAAGATGTATACGCCCAGGATTCGATTGAGCTTCTCAAACAGAGCGGAATCGATTTCAAGAAGAATGAAGAGCAAGGAATCGACTCAGAACGGTTCGGTGAGCTTCTCATGTCATCTGGGATCGTGTTGAATGAGAATGTGCATTGGATTACTTTCCACAGTGGCTACGATTTTGGTTACTTGTTGAAGCTCGTAACATGCCAGAACTTGCCACCTTTGGAGGCCGATTTCTTCAACTTGTTGCGGACTTACTTTCCTACTCTGTATGATATCAAGTACCTCATGAAGTTCTGTGACAATCTGCACGGAGGTCTGAACAAGCTTGCCGAGACTCTAGAGGTGGAGCGCTTTGGTCCTTGCCATCAGGCTGGCTCTGACAGCTTGCTCACCTCCCGAACATTTCGCAAGCTTAGGGAGGGGTTCTTCAATGGCTCCACAGAAAAGTATGCTGGTGTTTTGTACGGTTTGGGTGTTGATAACAGTGAAGCATAGTGCCTGACATTACACACTCTTTGTTCAGCCTGCCTGGTGTGCCTGCCCTCTCGTTGTTGGCTTTCTTTCTTGTATCACTGCCCCACTGGCATTCGGACAAAGTCCGTGATTAATTTTTTTTTCTTCCTCTTTTCTACTACTGGTTTTCCATCAACAAAAAGCCCTGTCTGCATTATCTGTGTTCTTCTCATTGTGTCATTTGATTCATCGACTGTCGAGTCTGGTTACTAATCACCTGTGTATCTCTCCCTCTTGCTCTCTCTCTCTCTCTCTCTCTCTCTCTCGCAAACTGGGTGCAGGTCATATGACAACATCATACAAGCTAGTTCCTGTCTCTGTCAGAACTTCCCTTCACATCTCAGGAAGAATTGCTGGCAAAAACTGGTTTAAGGTATTGAGCAGTCACAGATATTTGGTGGAAGTGTGTGTTGTAGAGTAGGGGGGACTGTTGTTGCACACTTCCTTGATGTAGCACATGAGGATGGGTATCTACAGATGCAGGGTGGGTATCTCCTTTGAACTTTTAAAAAAGTCAGTCGTGGAGATGATGTGTCACAACATGGCCACTTGTACTGCATTGTAAGATTTCCCTATGTTTTAAGTACAAAATCACTACTATTTCACCTCTGTAAGCATTGGGAGTCTTGTTACATGTCATGGGTATTAGTTCTGGTCTGAGTGTTGCATGAGACTGATTGTGACCTTCTTTCCAGTTGTCACCAATATTAATGAGTGGGATTAACTTCTGTTGCCACAGTGCAGTCAAGGGAGGGATCTGGAAGTCATTTCCTTCCTCTGCTATCACTCTTCTATTTTGATGTCAACACACCCTATGAGTCTTAGTTCTTGTGACTGAATTCTGTTTAGCTGTGTGCAGGCTGAAGTTTCCCCCTTAAGGAGGATTGAGATCCAATATTGCCTGTGCATTCTTTATTCTTCAAGCAACATATTGAATGGACGGTGTTCAAGTATATCCTCAGTTTATTTCCAAGTTAGGGTTTTTCTTAGGTCCATCTCAGGTGATCAAGAAACAGGAGGGTTAGAACTTAGAAGGCATTCCTGGAAATCATCATTTAGGAGAGAATTGGAAGACTTCTGATGAGTTCTGCATGTGCTGACTCTGACTTCCTTGATGCATCATGAAAGTTTCCCTGGATGCCAGAGCAAGTCTTATTTCTAATTTCATTTACGACCAGGAGTGCAACAATGCAGTGAATCCATAACAGCAAAGCAACTTAAGATATCTTGCTCCTTGAAAGATGGGTGGGCAGTGGTGTCATGTTCCTTGAATGCTGACAGAAAATGTGACCTAATATACTTGGTGATGCCATACATTGGTTGATGTTCCACAGGAGGAACAGCTTGTGTTTTCAGGTACTGGAAGGGTGAAGAGTCTGCATCACAGCTGTGTAGAGGGTGGACAGGACTCAAAAGGCCCCAAGGGAAGAAGTATTACTGTGACACACAGGGCAGCAGACAAATGAGCTGCTGTGTCTTTTGATGGAGATTATATGTGACGTGCCTCACAGTACTCCTAGCCAAACATGGTGATTGAAAGGATTTGTGTTTTGGAAAGTTTGTTGCAATCCTCCATATTCCTTCTATGTGACCTTGGCCACTTCTAACTCCAAAGTCAGGAGCTCATTGCCTCCTGCTGCCAATGGATCCAAGGATGGAATGAAGGTTGGATATAAGAATTCAGGGCTCAGGTGATGAGTTTGATCTGTCCTGAACAAGTTTTGTCTCTAACACCTCCACATCTACTGCCCCCCTGCTGCTGATTATGGCAGGAGCACTGGAAGCTTGATTGCTGCAGAAGTTCATCATCCTCATGCTCAAAGCCACTAGGAGTCATTTTGAGCTCAAAGTTTGTTGTTGTTTTTAAGTAAGATGAACAGATTTGCTTTGAATAAATAGGTGTGCCAGGTTGCAGCTTACAGCATTTGATTGCTTCTGCAAGTTGAGAAGCTCAGAAGTGGAAGCTCTTTAGCTGAACAGGCAGTTGTCAGTAATCATCTCTTAATCTCTGATCTGAGCTTGCCAAAAGCCCTGCATTGTCATATATAGATTGAATAAGCTCTTGATGCACACATGTGATCCATCTGGGATTGCTTTGGAAGAAATGATTCTGGGTTGCAAGAGGCAGATCCATATGGACAGATAGTTGCAGTGTTCCTTGTCTGCATTTTCTTCAACTATTCTGCTTCTTCAAGCATCCTTGTGATGAAAACCTTCATAAACAAGGATTGAAATTCATGATGTGGGTGGTATACACTTCAGTGCAGGTGGGCAGTGCTGGTAGAATTCTTGATATCTCCATCTCTTGTGCTGTACAACAACACACAACTGGTTCATGACTTCTCACAAAAGTTCTCAATGGCAAATTAGAACTATGGATAGTGTGCAGGTCATCGTGCTGCTGCACAAACACCGGAAGTACCTTTTCAGGATGTGTTGGTGTCCGATCCACAGTTCTTTTGTTCAGTTGCTCTCTCCCTATGAATCTGTACCTCCCTTCAATGTGGAAGTCTCCACTTCAATTGAAAGTCTTTCTGTTGCTGGAGCTCTGTTTCTGCAGCCTTTTAGCTAGATCATTGGGTAAAGCATCCTTTCAGCGACATGTGAACCTTGAGGGATTGAGTTTTTTTCTTTGAGGCACCCTTTCAGCAAGAGCATCAGTTCAAGCATCCTTAAGCTTGCAACTGTTGAGCATTTTTTCATTCAAGAATTTGCGCAAGTTTTCTTGAAGGCACCCTTTCAGCAAGAGCATCAGTTAAAGCATCCTTCAGCTTGCAACTGTTAATCAATTTTTTGTTCAAGAACTTGCTCAAGTTTTCCGTTGTGAACCTTTCACTTCATCATGTGCTTCACGCTGTCACAAGGTTGTGATTCTTCAATCGGAACATCTCCAATATCTGCTTGCTCACACACTTCACTGCAGGTGAGGGTTTCTTCCTTTCTCCGTTTCCTTGTTCCTGAATCCTTTTTGTTGCATTTTCCTTGTAACAAAGTTTGGCAGGTTAACATGATCATCCTCTTAAAACTACTGTAGCCGCAGTTGCTGATGAGACGCGTGGAACTGCATTGTGGTTTTCTTCAAGCACCTGGAAGGTGTGGAACGTGCCATGTGGACTTGAACAACAGTGAAACTACAAACTCCAACCCAATAATGCAATCGAAGAAAAAGGACCATGAAGCAAGCAACCTAGGATTGATGCACGGTGCCAGGAACGGATTGGCTGATTGTTAATTGCGCTTTCAGGTTTACAACAATTTCTCTTCTTATTAGAAAAGATTACGGGTACAGTAGCGGAGATTTGCTGATGGAAACATTGAGAGTTCAAGCGCGTTGTTGGCTCTGTCCTTCAGGGTAGAGACTCCAGACATTGTGATGCATCCAGAAAGGGGCCAAAGTTTGGTATCACGACTCCCCACATTCTAGTTTCTTTGCGCAATATGAAAGATCGAGTCTTTAAGAGTGGTTGAAGTGCTATGTTGCCGATAACCTCGCTGGGTTCTTGGCTTGTATCGAGGGATATACTCTGTTCCCGGCTACAAAGCTGAGGTTTCAGAAGACTTGCAGACTTTTTTTTTTCCAGTTTCTAGGCAATAATAGTAATGGCTAGATTGCAACCGGGAAGTTTGATAAGGAGATCTTTCTCTGCATGTTTTGCAAGCTTTCGCACTGAGGTTCGAGTGGACAATGCGTCTCTGCTGTTGTCATTGAACGCGACCTCATCCTCATGTCTGGAACGAAGAACATTTTTGGTTCAATCGTCGATGTCGATTTGGCAACAAGTTTCCGGTGGTTCGAACCCCACCTCTTCCTCCATTCATCGGATTTCAAAGCCGAATCTCTCTTCAAATTTCAGAGGAGATGATGATCCCCAGCGGTTTGCCCCAAATACTACCATGCCTTGTTGTGACTCTGCTGCATGGTCGCGGCGGTCGTTTGCTTTAGGGTGCGGATTTCGAGCCCATTCAACGTTGCAAACCACTTCTCGAAGCATCTTCGTCAATAATAATGCAAGCCAGGTCCTGATGCAGGAGACTTTCAATGGGAAGAGAGAAGAATGGGAGCAGCCTTTGAAGGAAGTTTTTTTCCGGTCGTTCTCGAGTGATCATGAAAAGCAACAACCACAACATACAACCACCAAGCTCGATGGAGGGAGAAAATACAGCGTCGTGCAAATCAACAGCGATGGGTCATGGCAAAGTCGCTGTCTCAATTCCACAGAGCTTGTATGTTTGTCTACTGCTTCCCTTCCCTTGTTGTCATAACTTCTTCTTCTATGCCTTACTAAGTACCAGCCTGTGACATTTCTGTAAAGATCCAGCTTTCAGGCATTTCAAATGCCTGAAAAACCTGAATCTTTCTGGATTCTAGGGATGAAGAAGCTGCAGAATTTTGCAGTTGGAACCCCTGTTTTCATTAGATTAGATTGGATTTTCTAGAGTCACTACCTTTCTTTCCTAGACTCTAGGACTCCAATGGGTTTCTCTCATTACACTGGAAAATGACCTGTTTGCATTTGGTCTTGAAAGTTCTGGTGATATCACCAGCTCTCCACAATCTTTTTCTTCATGTTAAGTGCTTGTGTTTGGAGTGTGGTAGTAATTGCTCAAGTACCAGAACACATCAGTAATGTTGCAGCCCAAAACAAAACATCTTTGAATACTTCATTGAAAGTACATCATAATATTTTTAGCAGCAGAGTTTCCAGATTGCAGTGGAGAATACTTGAGCTCTGAATTGTTTTGGCAATATTTTGCTCTCTTTTAGTCATACTATTTTCTCTCATTGCTGAAGCAAGATGGTTGGCTCTGAATTATGCAGTATGCTTTGTGAATGTATTTAGTTATTTCTGATTTTTTGAAAAGTCCAGAATTGACCATTTTGGAAGATGGACATTGGACAGAAACTTTGATTTGGGGCCACCAGATGATGCAATAATTTATATTAGTAATGCTTTGCCTCATTAGATGATCCAACAAACAGATGTTACCAAAGTTTTCGTTCAAATTCAATAGAAAACTTGATCCCAGCCACCAGGTTAGAAAAAGTCCAGAATTAACAGTTTAGCCTAGAATTCATTAAATACCTGAGTGGCAATGCATAGAAGTTGCAGAATATCTCATTTTTGGACATGTGTGTGCTGGTGTGTGAACACAGGGTATTCATCCCCGTGATATTGACTTGCTAGCAAACGTGAACCCATTTATACCACAGAGAAGCATTGTTTCTGTCCGCAATGAGAAGGTGATGCCAACAATCACTTTACAGTGGACATATTTCTGCGTTTCAGGTTCATCTGGTGCTCTTCAGACGGGATCAAAGCATCGGTCTGGAATTTGCTAAAATTTTGTGATGTAAAAGGATGTGTGGTTGATGCAAGGTGCTTAACAGAGTTACTCCCAATCTAAAGGATGTGGGTATTTATGCATTGTTTGTCTACTTGTGTACCAGTGCAAGCTCTTTTTGAGTTCTGAGTTGCAGATCAGTCCTTGTAATTAGGCATGGGGTTTACATGATATGCAGATCTTGGTGCGAATGGAGAATGTGAAAGCCCTTGTTTGTAAAGATTATGTACTACTTTTTGAAGCACGTCGTCCTAGGTATCTTCTATGCACTATACCTCTTTTCTTTTGTCACAGTAAATTTGGCAGTTGAGTTTGCTGTATATGTCAGCATGGCAGGGAAATCATTTTATTATTCTTGGGATTGATTAGAAGCATTCCAAGTGGGAAAGATTTGCTCCAAATTTGCTTATTGGCTATGTGCCAATTTGGTTTTGTGCCATGCATGAAGTTGCTTTTGGCATTGATTGCACCTATGTGAAGGATGTCAAGGTATCGCTGATTGTTGTTCTTGTCAGTTACTTAGTCTTTGGTTATGTGCATCTTTTCTAAGGTTCTAATACTGTTAGTTTCGTTCTTGTGACAGAAAGTCACAGCAGTAACCAACTTTGGACTTTGTGCTCACTTTGTGATCTCTGTTGTCCAATATCAATGTTTTGGGTCCTGAAAGATGTCTTCCAGATGGACAATGCTGGATTCTTATCTATATGAGATAACTGTGTATGTCTCTTGAGTGCTATTCAACATCATTCTGGAGTCTTCCATTGCTTCCTGACATGTGACAGAAACTCAGGATGCAGATGTTGGTTTGCCTGAAATTTTGGGTGGATATTATATTTTTAACTACACCCACCTTTAGGTGAAGTCATGGCAGCTTGTCACTGCTGTTCGTGATGAAGATAGTGGTCTGACACTTTGTGAGAGACTGTCACAAGGTTATGACCACACTCATTCTGATGTTACCTTCAAAGTGTCGTTGTGGAGATTTCCACAAAATCTCATAGATATGAGATGCCTGTGTATTTGCAGGGCGTGCAAAGAAAAGGCATTTCTAGGTGCTGCACCATCAATATCAGATCATCGGGAGAAAGCCATGCACAGGTGAAGACAGAACTCTAGCAAATTTTCTCTTGAAGTTCACACCTCTGGAACCCAGCAGATGTGGTTGTCTTTAGATGTCATATGGTACTGATTTTGGATATTCGTTCTTCCTTTACTTTTGTAAAGTCTTCTGATGCAAAGTTTAGAGGAAGGGAGGATGGGACATGCTGAGCGGCTGATATTAGTGCTCAGGGCTAAAAGATGTTCTATACATTTCACAGTAGGTTAGAAAGGCCATCCTGTGCTTACTGAAAATTTCACATCGTTGGAAAGTACCTGTTAGATTCCATGCCTGCTGGAAATGACATTTGGCTCCTTAAATGGACATAAAATATCTTCTGTTGGTAAGAGAATATGTAGGGCAAGGGAGCTGTTTGCAGAGTATATGACAGAGCAAGCTCAGGAGCCATTTGGCCACCCATTGGATGCCATGCCATTTCATCTCCGAATGATGGAATGCATACTGGATGAGACAAGCAATTTCTTCTATCAGAAAGCTGAAAGGTGATCATCATTTTCTAGTCCCTTCTGTAAAATTCCATTCCTGTTTCAGATCTTTGAATTTTCCATTTCTCTAGAGTAATCTTTGTTATGACTTCATGCTTTGTGTTGTACCTGTACAATCTAGCTCTCCCCTCCTCCTAAAAGATTAAATTTCAATATGACCAGGCACTGTGATCGGACTATGTGCCCAATAGGTGAATTAGCTTAATCCAATTACAATTGCAGCATATTCTTGAAAGTGTCCAACTTGTGAGGGATAAATCAACAATTGGTTTCCACGTTGCTCTCAAGTTGATCTGATGGTTTACATCTCTTAGAAATGCTACTCTTCATATATATTGGTATACTAACAGGGACTTGTTAGGGCACCCTGATGGGTTGGGTCAAAATGTTGTGGTTTTACAAGGCTGAAGGTCATTGTGGAGAGAATGCTTGAGGAGCTCACTGACGATGTTAACTTGGGCGGGTACCTCTCTCTCATTAGATTATGTTATTCCAGCAATAAAGGATTCTAGATTCCATCCATATCTAGGTTTTGAGAGTAGGCTGAAGTAATTGTTTCTGTACATGGGGTTGATGTGATATAGGCTGCAGCGGTTACTCCCATTGAAGAGGGCACTCACAGAAGTGGAACATGATGTACGTGATACTCATATTGCAATGGAACAGGTGCATTCACTTACTAGCTTTGGACAAGCTTGTATTCTGGCTAGTCATTACAGCAGGTATCTCTGAGCTCTCTTGTCCCTTCATGCCTTGACTCAGATCAGGTGGACTCCTCTCTATGTCCTGGATGTATCTCAGCCAGTAGGAAAGCATGGAACCGTCTCACCCATTGTGTTCTCTTAAGCATATTCAATTTGGTTTTCTTCTGGGATGCTATACTAGGATGAGTGAACATTGAGGGCTATGATGGTCTGACAAGTTTTATCTTGCATTAAGCTGGACTTTTGTTTGTGATCACCTCCAGGTGCTGGACAGTGATGACATGTTGGAATCACTTTGTCTCAACAACAATGAGTATGCTTGGCCCTTGGTAAATGAATTCAACACCAAAAGGTAGGTCCCTTGCTTGATGATGGAAATTACAAGGTGTTATGTATTTGGTGGTGTAAACATTTAGGATGTCTGGTCGCCAGGATAACTTGGTCTTCTATTTTGAGCAGGATCTGGCATACCTCTTAATGGGTATGAAGCCATCAGCATTTGCAAGGCCACAAGCCTTGAGCACTAGGCTGCTGGTTTAATGATTCCTTGTCACATCAATCAATGATGTTTCATCTCTGGATTGTGTGGGCCAGTAGCATGTCTTGAAACCTTCCAGAATACTGCTATGCAGTTCCAGTTGTGTATCTATCATTGTAGTTCTCTTCCAGTGTTCGGATAATTGTGGTATACAATGTGGAACATTTTGTTGCAGGGATAAGGAGAGTAATCCAAACCTTCCAACTCTTCGTCAGGCAGCTGCAGATATGATTCTTACTTATCAACGTCAGGTAGAAATCCTCCTCTAATCATTTACTTTTTTCTCCCCCTTTGCTCCCTGTTTCTTCCTCAATCCTGTGTCATATTTACTTGTACCACTTCCTTAGGTGCCTGTGCAAAACCTTAGCAATGGCCTGTGCAGGTAGTGAAATGTGTCCTTAAGTGGCATACCAAGACAAAGTTGTGTGGTATCTCAATTACCATTGCATGCTCAAATTGAGCCTTTGTCTTAAGACCATGTTGATGTGAGGATCTGATGCGTTGTGGGTAGATTGGCGATGTTGGAGGTGCACTTGAAGAGCTTAGAAAAGACTTGAATGCTGCACAGGAGGTATTCATTCCTGCCTAAGTTCTAGGTTTGGAGTATATCTTAACTGTCATATTGCTCATAACACAGGATTTGGCAATGCTGTAAATTTCACATAGTTATACTCAGGACTTTTGTACTACTGCTAGTGTTAAGGCATATACAAAAACCTCCCAGCCTCCAGGTAACCTGTGTAAAGCATCCATCAAATTTAATCTCCACCTGGGCCATTGGATTTGAAGGGAATCTTTTTGTTTTAGGTGTTCTCACATGCTCAGACAACCTTGTCCACCTTTCACAGACAGTAATTCCCAAAATGCTTATTGAATGTACTAGGGATCTGAGAGGACTTTCTTGCAGAACTACTCAGACTTACTGGTATAGAATAATATGGACAGTGCCTATAACTGAACATTATGAACTTTGGGGCCATCAGTTGGGTACTTGAAATGCACTGGTTAATTGATGGTCTGAGACTTTGGATCATGCATCAACACCTATTTTCATAGCTTAAACAATTTCAGTCCAGATATGGGAGCTAGGGCTGGACACAAAACGCAATCAAATCATTCGACTTGACTTACTCTTCAGCATGGGAACACTCTCGTTTAGCATGTATGCCTTTTCTCCCTTCTGTTCCTAGTGTATCATGTCTGTGCATCTGAATCAAATCCTTCACAGGACTGATTTTACATTTCTATGTGCAGCTTGTCTTTTACATGGAAACTTCTTATACTTGCAGCAACAAGCCAATAGTATTCTGCTTAGGATTGACAGCCATCTTCCATCTCATTAGTTCAGATCCAATGGTGGTCATGGGTCAATTGATATTTCCTAGCAGAGGCCTCAAGTCCAGTCCTTCATGTTTCAAATTACATGAAATCTGTAAAAGCTGTCTGTTTCTCCATTAGGTTTTTTTGTTTTCTCCTTTTTTTAATCAAATATGGAAGTCAGGTTCAGGTTTGAATGTGGTAGAGAAACTTAAGATTGACATGGATTGCTTCTTCTATGTGGGGTTGGGCTTCAACATTGACCAGTGCAGCTCTTATTGCAACCTTTTTTGGCATGAATCTTACTAGGTATGTTGATCTGGATGACATTATACCTATTGAATATGTGATGTACCTTCCATATGTTAAAAATGCTGATGTTATTATCGCTTGTATTCTTCTGATGACCAGTTTAACACAAGTTTTATCAACTGTCAGATTCCTGTTGATAAAAACTCCACTTCTGAGATAATACAATTTCTGAATTGCTGTAGAAACATTCCCAGGATTTTTCTGCTCTGCATGTTTGTCATGGTTGTTTCAAGAATTGTCACTGACTGTTTCTCACAATTTTGTAAGCATACATAGCTTACCCTAATATCAGTTTTCTGTTCCACCAGAAACCAGGCATGGGCTCCTTTATGTGCCAATAGATTTGTTTGTTTCACCTCAACTAATGGTGCTTACAGTTTAGAAACTAGGAATCTACCGTGTTTTGCCAAACATATATGGTTCCAGTGCGATCTACAACAGACCATGTTACTGTGATGTTGCAGTGTTGTGATCAGAGTTACAAAAGTAGTTCAGGCAGTTTGTGTTGTGAATCAAGGCCAGAGGTTACAGGCACAAAACATACATGGAGTGATGAATGTTGACTCCACTTAATCAGAGTTACCACATAGTAACCTGGATAATGGTGGTCCTGTTTCTGTGGAGTTCAGTTTCATGTACACAATTGCACTGGTGTTGTTGGTTTTAATACAACCCAAGACTTTACTAACATAGCAGTTTGCAGTGGATTTGAGGAGCATCCAAAACTATTTTGGTGGGTGGTGGCGGGGTCAATGGCCATGTCACTCAGTGTGGGTGCCACCCTTTCTTTTATCATCAATGTGTGGCCCCGATTTGACAACAATCGTAGAGCTCGGGTCTGTACTTGGTACCTGTATGCACTTCTTTTTTGCACTTTGCACACTGGAAGTGGTCATCCAAGACATACCACGAGGAGAAATACCTGAAAATTCATAGAGTAGGAGTTGGATTAGAATGCATCCGAATATTTGCAATTAGTTTGCTTTCATTTTCTGTTTTGTTAGACTTTTGATCGCAGAAGTGTTTCGGTGCTTTGACAGGATGTAGCAGGTTTACGGGATCTTTTGGGACATTTGGATGATATTGATGACATTTTCCAAGCTGTGGGACGGGAAGGTTTGTATTTTCATCTGTATGATTTGTGAAATGGTGTTGAATAGTAGAACTAGTGGTTCTGTCATGAAAAACCAGTCAGTGTGTGGTGTGTTTGACAATTATTTACAGTAACAGGTTTCTGCTTTTTTGACCCAGTTTGAAAAGTGTTTCTTTACAGTCCTTAGTTCTTAGCATCCCTAGGCTTTAGTTGTGAAGAGGTGAAGATTTCTTTACAGGTGAATCTGCTATTAATCTTCCTTTCTCACAAGGATTTGACATATAAAATATTGATTATTGGTATTTTGGCAGTTGCGGGGAGGACAATTACACTTTCTGAATTCAAGGCTATCCTACATGCTCATCCATCTGCAAAATATATGCATCAGGTCAAAGTCCAACTTCCATAAACATCAATTGATTGATTATATCCCATGGATTGGTTTGGTGCCTCTTCAGGTTGAAAATTATTTAAGTCTGCATGTTTGCATGGCTGTAGGCAGATAAAAACAGGCTATGTCACATCTGAACAAAGAGAGAATGCCTGTAATGTATGGAGGTTGTAAGCTCAGTAGATGTTGATCACTGGCCCTAGGCCTTTTAACTACAAGGTGTCCAGGTCAAGTCATCTGCTTGGTGTTAGGGTCTTGCAGGTGACATGTTTGCAGCAAACTTTGTATAGAACTTGAATGTTTCTCAAATAATCTGTGAATTGACTTTAGTGCTGTGTGTTTTCAATCTTGTGAAGAGGGAACTGGATTTCATGTTCCGGATGTTCGATAAAAATCGGGATGGATTTCTTGAGGTTTGCTTTAAACCTTTACCCCCTCTCTAGTATTAAAAATATGCCGTCTCTCCAAATTTTCAGTTGAGATCAAGCAATTCAGTTTCCTTCAAATAAACACTCCTCAATGTGTCTACTCCTCTGGTTAGGATTGGTGACAGTTGCTGATACCCTAGAGAATGGTTCTACTCTTTTCATAACTATGAAGAAGTGATTAATCATGCTTGTTGGCAAGTGATTAATCATGCTTGTTGGCAACTTCATATCATTCTTCTTGCTCCTCCATAAAAGACATTTTTGATGAAATTAAGATTACAAAGGCCTAGCACAGGTGAATGCACCTCATCATTGATTGTGAACTGAGGGTTAATGTTAACCCCAAAGAGAAAAAACTGAAGCCGTGCTGAAATTTTTTTCAAATTTGGTTGATGGGTTCCATTGAACCTAAACCTTAGAAGAAGACTATAGCAAAGTCAATGGATCCTGAACCCTTTGAGCATATAGGGCTGCAATCAAATTTTGAAAATGCATCTTTCACTAAACATCAAATTGTTGTTGCTATTTTACAGAAGAATGAGTTAAGGTGAACATCTACAAAGGATGCCATCCAAGTGGAGTGCCAGCACCCTGATCTCCCCTAACGGTATGATGTACATATTCATGATGTCTCCATTGACTTTGAGAGTATCCTTGTCAAAGATAGTGATAACAAGTCTGCATTTATTTGGAGCTCTTGAGGAATTCTTGTCACCTGTGACATCCATATTCCAGACCTTATCTGTTCAAGTTATTGATAAGAAGGAAAAGCCTAAATATCATGAATTAGCATTTTGAAAGGCTTCGATGTCAATAATTTGTCACTTTGACCTCCGTGCTCAAGTAATATTTCCATTGTGAATTGAAAATGGATGGTTGACGGTGAAGAATTGAATTGGGCAAAGAGTGTTAAGTCAGTAAGAAAGGGAAACCAACCCAAGCAATGAGAAATAGGAATTGAGAATAATGAATTGATGATAGTAGAAGAGAATAGGATGGGTATCAAGAAACTTCAGCACATACTTGGTGAGAGCTTCTTATTTCATCAGTGTTCAGTCATGAAAATCAATTGCAATATATTGAAGTAGAGGTTGGAAGATGCTGCGACAGCAAATGAAATTATTTTGAGTAGCACTAATGTTGAGTTTCTGCGTCGACATGAAAGATGCGATAACTAACTCATGGCCAAACCTTACTGTTTATGTTTCATATCTAAAGTTGAGCTCTTCAGGAATTCGTGATTGATGCACACAACATTGGCAGATTGTTGCCATAATGACATAATCTCTAATTTAACAATTGGGGGAAAAAAGATTTTACATGCAACCTACAGAGGCCTAATATTGAAAGAAAACAAACGGTAATGGGATTTGTAGGTTTTAAGAAGAAAAACATTAGCATTCATGAGATAAATAATTAAAAGAATGTGGTACAAATATAACATTATAATTATTCCACTATGATTTTGATTCATATACATCTCACACTAATTCTAATTGGTGACCAAATTATACTGTTATTTTATATACATTGTACAAAACCCAAGATAGCAATTCAATCAAGTTATGTATTACAGAAGTTTTGAATACACAAATTATGTCAAGACTTAATAATACATGACAATTACGGCGCCAACGTTTTCAGTTGGGTAGTCAACAATTGAATGCACCAAAAATCAAACAAATGGCACATGTTGGTTGTGGTCAAAACCTTTATTATGCTAGACGTTGCAAAATCCCATATAGGAATTTTTTGAAGTAAAAAACACCTAGGAGAAAGGTATGGATTCCTCAACCACGAAGGAAGGCAGGCAGCTCTTGGTCAATACCAACACCTGAATTGAGTACTTTTTCAACCAAAGAAGAAGGGCCCCACTCTGGAGGCCCTAGATCTAGGTACCCTAAAAGTCAAGGAAGAGTCCGTGTGAAGGTCCGCTCAAAATGGTCCATTCAAAATGGTCCATTCGAAAAAACTCTCAATCCAGGGGATAATTTCAGCTTCGACAATTTCATAAAGAGTCTAAACTAGATCGCGCTAATTTCAGCCATAGTTATGACATTCTTGGTGCGAGAATGTTATGGAAGCCCAAAGAAGCAAGAATTTTAAAGAATTTTATAAATCAACCAATGTAATTTGGTAAACATTCGCGGGTAAAGAATGTTATGACAAGGTGCTAAACGAAGAATTTTAAAAAATTTTAATGTGCAAAATGAAGAATGTCATCACTAGGATTTCAGCTTCAAAGATTTTATGAAGAGTCTAAACAAGATTCAATAAGCATGCTCTATATCATGCCACGATTATGTGAATGCGTTGGTGATGGTGTTGTGGATGAACATGTTCACCAGCCTGCATCTTTATAGCTCCAAAACCTGGAGTTGTAACCGATTTGGATGCAGTTTCAGATTTTTCCAACTGTCAGATTTTTTTTTCTGCTTCCACATTTTCCAGCTTGTGGGTTCTCGTTTTGCAGAAGTAATTAAACCGGCGGGGGGAGTACGTTGTTTGGTGGTGTACACATGAGGGGCATTGACGATGAGGTGATGACTCATAGAAGCTCAAGAAGGTTTTTAATTATAATTTCGAATGCTTTAAGGTTTTAAAGTTTTTTAATGATTGAAATTCTTTCATCATCTTTGGAAAGAAGACAATGAAAAGCAAGTTAGTTTTCAATCATAAAAAGTTTTGAACATTCAAAATTGAAATTGAGAATTTATTATAAATCTTTTTTTCTTAAACAAGCATCTGCATCTAGAGGGCTCAACTTTTTTTTGAGTTCTTAAAACTTACTATATATTAAATTCTTGATAATATTTTTTTCCATAATAAAAACGAGTAACAGATGGACATGTCCGTTAAGTGTTTGCTAATGTAGAATCCTAATTAGGAGAGGAGGCAAGAAGACATTTTCCTCTTTCATGCTCACCGCTTCGACAAGCTTGGAAATCCTCTTCTATACCCCGTTTCATGCTCGTCACTCAAACTCTAAAACACTGAAAGTGCAAGTGACGATATTTTGTTGAAAATTGATTTGTTGACACCATATGATTAGGAATTATTTTGAGTCGAGGTTCATGTTTGCACTCCCATCCTTGAAATGGGACAACTTTTGCAAGAAGACTGGCCAACAACGGCATTAGATTTATAGAGATCCATTTTGAGGCAATACAAGAATTAGTGCATCGGTCTAGCTTGGGCCAACAAGATACAATTTGCTCAAACAAAGGGGATATGGGGGCTTCTCCTTTTTTTCCTTTCTCCCCTTTTTTGCTCATTGCCAACAAGTAGCTCACATGTTCCTCTTGTCACTAGAAGTGAGAGACAAGCAACCCGACGTGCGCACTAGGTACTAGTCAAGATTATAAAAGAAAAATCTTAAAATAAAGCTTCAGCTCTACATCAATTGAATTGAATTAGAAGTGATTCTAAGCTTATAATAAGTTATCATATTTTTGGTATAAGCTCTAGAACTAGTCTTCTTACGCCGCAGACCCCTTCTCTTGCCGGCAAGCTTATAAGGGACTTGCCACACGCCGGCCTCGTCGTTGTATTTGCCTTGGAACTTTGACGAGATTAAACTTGCCGTCCATTTCGGTGATCGTGATTTCCTGGTTGTCCACACACTCGTCGGAGCTCACTATGATTTGCTTTCCAGCAGCATCTACACTCATACAAAATTCGTGGTAAGTTGCGTTGGAATCCACTGAGACTTTGTAAGCCGCATTTTTCTCAACTGTGGCGATCTCCGTGTAGACACGATTGTTGCCCAGTTTCACTTTCAGCGCCTTGGTGGTGTGGTTGATAATCTGTGTAGAAGCCATTGTTTATATTTTTTTGAGAATGTCGCTGCTGAACTCTGGCTATAGCTTTCCACCTTCTCCACACAAACAAACAAGAAGAAAAATTTAGAACAAGAATGTTAGTGTAGTGATTTCAGAATGGCTCATCAGCTGGCGTACTTACTGCCTAATTCATCGACTTCCACGTTGAGCAGCAAGTCTAAGCAAATTGAGGAGATCAAAATAGAAGCCTAGAGCTTAATCAGAGCTCATCCACATCCGTCTGCTAACTGCTCCGCTAACTTATGATTTACAAGATTGGAACAGACACACAATTCTGCCAAAATTCAATCTTTGCCAATGTTTTCACAGAGTTTAGCTAGTGAGATCTCGCACCAGAATTGGGATTGGAGACTTGGGACTGTGTGCGGGCCGCCCGAGTGTCCTCTGTGCCGGACTAAAAATGATTTCAAGTACTAGACCAGCAGCTTGTCGATGTCGCTCCAGCGCTCGCAAGCGTAATATCAGCACAAGAATACTAGGGAAGAGAATAGAGCTTCGTGGTCAGTCATGCAATCAGCAATTAAGGAATAGATTGAAGCATGTAATATCAGTCATGTATCTATCTGCGCACTCCGCACTATATTTATAAATCCTTTGCTCTACCAGCAGCTGATTTTTACACGGTATATGAACCGATTCTTCCTCGAACCAAACGGTTAGATACGGTGCTTCTTCCACCGGTAACCATCATTAACGCTTTTTCGACGCCGTGTCAATTGAAAGGAAGAAATTTCTACTCGGGTTCGGGGTTCGGAAAAAAGGGCTGCTCAGGGGAAAAAAGTTGGCAACCAAACGAATATCAAATCTTAATTCCAGACGTGTGATCCTATCGACAAAAGTCGGACACAGGGATTGCGGATCTTCCGGGGTCCTTCCTTTCAGGACGACGAGCTCACATCACTAGCACTTCTACGTGGTCGATGCTGGGACCCTGCCGCGTTTCGATATGTCCTTTGAAAGGCCCAAGGGTGAACTGCTACCGTCACTGGCCAGCCGCCAGAGTGCACCAGTCCCGACCAGTGGGCCACAGTGAACCAGCAACTACCAGCGCACCATCCACTGGATGCCCGTTATCACTCAGTTGTGGATGGATGAACCTTGACTAAGTTAATATTTGGGTTTCACCTTAGTAACCAATTCCATATGAAATAAGTCGCATATATAGGTAGAAAAATAGGTAGAAAAATACCTAATTACTAGGTAAGTAGATGGTTTATGCATAGGTAAGGGTTGTTGTTACTACCTACCTAATAACAACCTGCTTGTGGGTTGTTAGTAAGTAAGTAGGTAGGAAAAAAAAGCAACCGAGCTAACCACCATGCTGGTTGGCTAATGAACTGGAACCCAACAGAAAACTGTTTCCTGACCACTTACCATTCATCCTTCATGGTGCACTGGTGTGTGCTGGTTCACTGTGGGCACACCGAGTTCACCATCCACTAGAATTAGGATGCCACTGAGAACCAGGGGTTTTTTTTATAAAAAAAAAGGATATTTTGAAAATCACATGAGTGGTTATCATTATTGCAACTGTGGTTTACTTTTGACCATACTAAAGCATGAGACCTTTAGCTAGTTAAAGGCTCAAACTGTAGGGTAACACCCTAGGGTTAGGGCATGGTTGAGATTATAGCCCCTTGAGGCCGGAGGTCGAGGGCCTGTTATTTTGGGAATGCCCTGGTCTGAGGGCACTTGCACACTGTAAAATGTTTTTGATAAAAAGACTACTGTGTGCATTTTGAAAAGGGGAACATTCCGCACAATTTCTTTTTGCTCACATTTTCTTTTCTGGTCACCCATGGCTGACGCGTGATTATCTCAGAAAAGATACCCTCCATTTACACTACCAAAATTGCATGAAGTAATAATATATATATACACCTTACCCTCAGGTCAGTTCCATCATTAAATAATCCTCAAAATAGTCAAATGATTTTTTTTGAAAAAAATGAAGTTGACATGTTGAAAATCATCATAATAGGCTACACTCTGAATAATTTCACTGCTCATATCACAATATTATAGTAGATGATGGAAAAAACTATAATTTCAAAACTAAAAAAAGAATTCATTTTTTGAAAAAAAATTATGAAACTTACCCTAGGTTACGGTAATGGACAGGTTAATGGAGATAAGTAGTAGATGGAGTGGTACCATACATAACATGGTACACACGTCTTGCTTTTACTGTTACATTGGGAGTTACCCTATGTATGGCTTGACGTAAAACAGATAGTGAATTTTTCTTTGTCCTTTGCTTAATACTTTTCATCGATTTATAAAGAATTTGATAAGCCAGTGATTTCTTCCCATGTCTAAGAATGCGGTTGACTAACATATTGACCAATCGATTACGATAAATCAGATCAAGTTTTTCAATTTTATTTTTTGCGTTATTTCGACGTGACATGACGGTGAAAAAATGATTGAATAATTTATTTTGATTTTTTAACTCCATATTGTAGGGTGGATCTCATTAGTTTATTCACCCTATGGTCAAGTTAGTTTGGGGTCCTAGGTGTCAAAATAATTCTTTTTGTAGGGGGCGGGGGGGGGGGAGGGGGGG
>Ga0116231_10007290_pt1 | contig 20386 bp, 22 predicted proteins | sample S1TSphgellanicum_2_FD_89695 | JGI IMG/M metagenome (GOLD analysis project Ga0116231, IMG submission 89695) | Host-associated microbial communities from peat moss isolated from Minnesota, USA - S1T2_Fd - Sphagnum magellanicum MG | ecosystem: Host-associated > Plants > Peat moss > Unclassified...
AGAGAGAGAGAGAGAGAGAGAGAGAGAACGGAGGACTGAAGGGGCGGTGGAGAACAAGAATCGCTAGGGGAGTTGGTAGCCATCTTCTTGCTTGGAATTGGGTCGGAATTGTGGAGGAGAGGGATGGCGGGGAAGACATCTGTGCCTGCAGGAGCTCACGATGCAGTTTTGCGAACTTCCGCTACAGGAGAAGACCATGGAGAGCGTGTAAGCGGTTATGATTTCAACCATGGTCTCGACTTGCAGGCGCTCTTGCGTTCCATGCACACCACTGGCTTTCAAGCTTCCCATCTAGGTCAGGCAGTGGAGGAGGTCAACCGCATGGTGAGTAAGTGGAATGGAAACCCCATTTTCAAAACTGCAAGAACCCTAGGAGCTTCTGAGTTCTCAAGTGAAGAATTTAGGGCCACCAACCAACCATTTGGTCTTCGTCATTGTGAAGATAGGATGTAGTTTTTGTAGGCAATATGCCATCATTCTTTTTCCACTTGCGGAATTTGGGTCTCATAGATTTCTAGCCATTTCCCAGCATTGTGCTTCCAGCATTGAATCTGGTGTTGGGGACCATTTAGTCATACCTTTGGTTGCTGATCATATGTGGCTGGTGGAATTCAATTTGGTTGATTTGTAGTTGGACTGGAGGCTGAGTGATGAACCCATCATGGAGACCACCAGTGATGAGCAGAAAGACCTGGCTTTCCGGAAGACTGTCAAGTGCAAAATCTTTCTTGGATGCACCTCCAACATTATTTCCTCCGGTGTCCGCGAGACCATTCGGTTTCTATTGGAGCATCACATGGTGAGTAGTACCATACTCTCTCTCTTTTCTCCTGTCTTATTCACATCTGTCTGTCTCTTTGTTCTGAGAATTTTCTCAATCTATTTCAATTTTTTGTTTTGGAGTTTTGAGGTTGCACAACATTCTTCCCATGGGTTTTCTTCGTGATTCTTGGAGCATTCTATATGTGTTTACTTGATGGACATTTCTTTCTAGGGTTTCTGAGGATGTGAGTTATCTTTTATCCATTAACCTTGCAATGGAATTGTGGTTTCTGAACCCACAATGATAGTGCACTTTCCTCACTCGTTTTGTCTGTTCCTCTCCTCCAAATTAGTGGGGATGTTATGGTAGCTTATAACTACCATCCATGTTGTTGCTGTTGAAGGTCATCATGTGTGACAAGTTGCCATTTTTCAAACTGCTCCTCAGTGTTTTCTTTGATCATTAAGGTTGGGTCTTCATTTTTCTCCTGTTTGGTGATATGTTGTCATATTCTGAATTCTTGAACCTTATCTTAAGTCATCTCTCAATTCCACTCTTAAGTGTGGAGAGATTTTTTTATAATTTTAATCTCCAGATTTGGCAAGCATTGCTTTTCTTCTGTGTCTGATTCCTAACTTTGTTTCTAACGGTGCAATCTGTTCAATTTTAAATTTGGAGTGACCTAGCCTATTATTGTAGGATAAGATGCAGTGTCTGAGCTGGGAGCTGAGTGATGGTGGTGGTTAACCTGCCTGAGGTGGTGGCAGTGGCTTGCCTTCAGGTGGATGTGCTGGTGACCACAGCTGGAGGTGTTGAAGAGGATCTTATCAAATGCCTGGCTCCAACGTTTATGGGTAGCTTCTCAATGGAGGGAACACAGCTTCGGGCAAAGGGCCTTAACCGCATTGGCAATCTTCTGGTTCCTAACGCCAATTATTGCAAGTTTGAGGACTGGGTCGTCCCGATACTTGACCAGCTTGTTGCAGAGCAAAAGGAGCAGGTACAGAATCAGTTTTGGTATCTTAAATGGGCAAATATCCATCAGGTGCATATGCACCAGCCTGATTTTTGGAATCTCGTCTTGGTTGGAATAGGGTACTCTGTGGACCCCATCAAGAATGATTGCGCGACTCGGCAAGGAAATCAACCACCCTGATTCCATCTGCTATTGGGCACAAAAGGTCTTCTAGCTCTTCCACCTTATGTCATCCTCTTGTGCACCATAGAGAAATGGAAAAAACCTAGATTTATGAACAGGCTTATCTCAATTTTTTTGTCGGAATTGCACAAAGCTCCAATCAAGAAGTTTTTGATCATGTCGAAGCCAGACATCAGAAAAAGCTGTTCAAAATCCTATGGTGAATTCAAATGGCTGCTTGACAAGGGGCTTTGATAGGACTTGGTCTTGTGATTTTATCTTGCTGAATGGGGTGAAATTGATGCTTCATAGTACCTGTGTGTGGTCTCATTTGAGACAGAGTTGTGTGGCATGCAGAACGGTATTCCCATTTACTGCCCAGCGATTACAGATGGTTCCCTAGGTGACATGATATATTTCCACTCATTCCGTAACCCTGGCTTGGTAATCGACATTGTAGAAGGCAAGTTGTATTCCTACAACGTGCAATGTGGCACATTCCTGAGCTTTCGGTAGCTGCATTGATACATGAAATCACATAGAGACATTTCTGAATCATCACCTCTATGTTTTGCTATTGCCAGGTAGTCTCACGCATTTTGATTTTGTCTCATCTACTTCTCAACTGGAACTCAAGGAAGCAAAATGTTGCATGGTGAGGCTGACAGATATCAAGGGAATGAATGGAGAAGCTGTTTATGCCGCACCTGCTAAAACAGGGATGATTTTGCTCGGAGGGGGCCTTCCCAAGCATCACATCTGCAATGCCAACCTCATGCGGAATGGTGCTGACTTTGCAGTCTTCATAAACACTGCCCAAGAATATGATGGGAGTGACTCTGGAGCTCGTCCTGATGAAGCTGTTTCCTGGGGCAAGATTCGCTCCAGTGCAAATTCAGTGAAGGTCAGTTGATTTTTTGATGATATATTTTTGGTTTACCAACCACTTCTTGAAGCAGTGCTTAATATGTCCTTGTGTGTGCATGTCTCTGGTTGCAGGTGCACTGTGATGCTACAATAGCATTTCCTCTCTTAGTAGCCCAAACATTTGCTCCAAGAGTCTTAGAGTTAGTTGGGTCTCATTGAATTTGGGTGGAGAAAAAATTGACAAGGTGTATACTCTTTTTTCTTTGATTTATTTATTAAGATGTGAGAGCTTGGAGGACTCTGCTTTGCTTGCTTATCAAGCCAATATAGGATGCAGAACCCTCAACAGTTTAGCAGCCCTGCTGCCCACCAATTAAAATGGGACACTTGCAGTGGAAGTTTTGTCAATCAGATTTATTGTATCATCTGTGAGACTTTCTGTTCTGGTCTTTTCCCACCCTGCTCAACCATCTTTTGATTTTCATACCCCTCAATTGCTTCTGGTTAGCTTCAGTTGGGAATGCAGAATTACAATGGTTATGAAACACAAGAAGCTTATCACACTAAATGTAATTGGTGTTGTACAATTACAACAGTTAAGAGATATATGGAGCTTATTACAAGTACAATGAAACCTGGAATAATGTTGAAGATAGTACCATCTTTCACCTTTGAGTGACAAATTGTAACCTACTTCTTCCTAGGTGTATAATTTTGATATGTGGTACAAGAATAATGGCAATCAAAAGAAAATCTGTACAATTGTGAGAATCATCACATTGCAAGCTGTCAGGTCATATGATGCTCATTACTTTGATAAGCTTCACAAAGGAGAGGTCAAGGAAAATTCCTAACTACCATCAAAGAGGGATCCCTCATAAAGATAATTAACTAATGAACAATTGCCAAAGCCAGCAGCTGTGGTGTTGTCAAAATCAATCTCGTTCACATAGGGTTTTCAAGTGAGGTGAATGCAGCTACAGTATTACCTCAGTCCTTCAGTTTCATCTGCAGGTCCTTTGGCACACATCAGGCTCCTTTGGTGACACAAAAGAGGCCATAGAAGAGACAATACTTAAGTACAAGATCATCATTCAACTTTGCACCATTGGCTTGAGAAATGTCATCTTTACTCCATTACCATACATGCAAGACCAAAATCATTCTATTTAATTCATGTAACCAAATTGCAGTCAAACGTATTTTTGAGTTTCATACGCGGACTTGGCACATCCAGACTGAGGCTGCATGAGATTTTGCAATAAATTGTGAACCCTAAGATTTGGGATACTGTAATGGAGGAAGAAACTACAGAACAACAAAGGCTCATGAATGGGGAGGGGTCCATATCTTTAAAAGTAGGTATTCTATTTCTTCCACCAAAGTGTGACATCCTTGCGTCGATGGATTTTCTTCTGCAACTGCAGCAAACCATATAGAAGAGCTTCTGCTGTCGGGGGACATCCAGGCACGTAGATGTCAACAGGGACAATACGATCACAACCCCGCACAACTGAATATGAGTAGTGGTAGTAGCCACCTCCATTAGCACAGCTCCCCATTGATACCACCCACCGTGGTTCTGGCATCTGGTCATAAACTCTGGAGAAAAGGAATTTTTTTTCAAAAACCATAAATTCAAAACCATAAGAGTTGTGACCAACAATTGCAGGGCATACGTAAAAGGAAATGCTTAGTTGCTGCAATCAATCCAGAAAATTAAGCTCTCCAAAGGATCAGCACACACTGGAACAGAACCAACCCTAACAGTTGCACCAAACATCAAAGCACATTCTCTAACATCCTCACTCATGTGAACTTGAGAAACTAGGGCAGACGGGGAAGAGATCACAGATCCAAAGATGTCATGAAAGGGGATTTGACACCTACACGGAATCAACCCTAACAGTTGCATCAAACATATTCTCCAATATCCTCACTTATGTGAACTTGAGAAACTAGGGCAGACAGGGAAGAAGAGATCACAGATCCAAAGATCCAAAGATGTCATGAAAGGGGGATTTCACAACTACGACTCACTATGACGAGAGATCATCCTGAAATCTCTGTGCACTTCTGCCACTGTAGACTGAGTGGAGAATATCACAGCAAATTTTTTTTCGCCGTAAACCTATAACATCATCACCCGCAAAAACGCACACATCCGCACATACTCTACACACCTGTGACCTTGAGGACTAGGGCAAAGAGGGGATCAGCGACCATCCACGATGCAACGGAAGGCAAGAAGCTTTACAGGAGTGTTCCCCGCAGGGGAGGGGGGGGGAAGAGGGGGAGGGTTAGGGACGGAACTAGCGGCAGCGACTTACTTGCGCAACGCGGGCGCCATCTTATTGGTAAGAGTGCCGGCGACGATCATGCAGTCGGATTGTCGGGGACTAGGCCTGAAAATGATCCCGAACCGATCGAGATCATAACGAGCCGCACCGGTGTGCATCATCTCCACGGCACAACAAGCCAAGCCGAAGGTCATGGGCCATATGGAGCCAGTTCGAGCCCAGTTCATTAACGCATCTACCTTGGAAAGCACATACTCCGCCCCGGGTCCCGTGGAACCCCCTCTGGAGGAGCTCGACGAAGACACGGACTCCAACGTCGCCAAAGCCGGCACCGTGCTATGCAACAACCTGGTCGACGAAACCCTGGCGCCTACTGCTGCTCCTGTTGCTGCTGCTGCTGCTGCCGCCGCCGCCGTTCTGGGTAACAAAGTAGCCATCACAGATCCCTCTCTCTCACACACGAAAACTCCCTCACAAGATCCCGATCTCGATCGCAGGATGCGTCCGTCGCTTGCTCGCTCGCTGGCTGTGGCGCTCGCTATGAACGTCGCATACGTCCGGGTTTCTGTGTGTGAAGGGAATGAAAGGCGGTTTAAGGGCTTTTGGCCTTTTGGCCATTTTTTCTCTGTCCAATGGTAGCAAAGGCCATATGTGAAACGGAGGGAATCCAACGGTAGCAGCTGCATCGGAGGTGACGATGCGAGTGACGTGTCTGGTCAAGTGAGAGGACACGCTGAGGTGACGTGTTTGGTTTGAGGACGTCAAAAAGCTTTGGCCCAATAATAATGTGTATCATACATTTACACTAGAATATCACTTCTTCTTTCTTCTTTCTTTTTCTTCTTCTTCTTTTTCTTTTTTGCAATGGGCTACTTTGATTGGTCCTTCACCAAAAAATTCAAATACTTTTAATGCTCCCAAATGGAGGCTTTTACTACCAATAAGGTAGTGTGGTATATCTCTTTTTTATATTAAAATTATTATTTACATTTACCTAGGTTTCTTTTTAAAAAACATTTGCGAGGTATTAATGAATTGCTTTTTTTTCTTTTTCTTTTATTTTTGTTCTTTATTGTGTTCCTTCTATAGTGTTTTTTTCCTTTTTTTTCTTTTCTTTTCTTTTACCCATGAGTTCCCTTGTAGTGTAACTTCATGTTCCCATGAAAATTTCTTGTTCCTTATGCTAAGATGGGTGTCTTCTGGTCTTTCATGGATGTGTTTTGTGACCACATCTGTGGTTGTTTCCCTTCATTTCTATTTGCCCCATGAAATTTTGTCTGTTCCTTATGTTGTTTCTCTAGCGTTCCCAACATGTTGGGAACATTTGTAATAGGGAACATGTTGGGAACGCTACATGTAATTGCAATTGTGATGGTGATGATTTTGTTGGCTCTGCTTGTAAGGGAACGACCATGGACTAAGTAACTAGCGAGAGTTGTTGGGTTAACACATATACCCTAATAACTAGGCAAGTTGCACACTCGATAATTCAATTGTTTTCATGTTTGTTGAAGTTTTAGAAAATTGTGAGTTCATTTCTTTGGGAACTCCAAGGAACATTTCGTTCCACAAGGTGAACACATTATTTGTGAGTTCATTTGTTTTGGGAATTCTATGGAACATTTCGTTCCCCAAGGTGAACACACTATTTGTGAGTTCATTTTTTTGGGGAACTCCATGGAACATTTCATTCCACCAAGTGAACACACTATTTGTGAGTTCATTTTTTTGGGGAACTCCATGGAACACTTCCTTCCACCAAGTGAACACACTATTCCTAAAGTTTGAGAAAGGCTTGAAGATAGAAGCTTTCAATGAGAATTGAACATTGAAGTTTTTTTTCAAGTGGAGACCAAAAAATTCATGCACTCTTTGTGGAGTACCTGGTGTTGTTGTTGCATCATCATCTTAGGATTTTGTTTGGTTTCATAATTTGAGGTTAGCATCTTTCACAACTTCTAATGACTAGTTTTGCTTTGAAAACTCTACTAGATCAATCACTTGTTTTTTTTGAGACATTGCCAATTGAGACTAGGTCAAGAAGTTTGTTTTTCTTTTTGTTTGGTTCTATTATTCTTCCTTGAGCTTATTCCAATTTCCTTTAGTTTACTTGGCTATCTTTTCCAATTTGGTGTTGAAATGTTTTGCATCCTTAACTAATAATGATTAACAATTGCACTTCCACCATTACAAACAATTCTTTTGAAGATTTTATTTTTCTTGTCAACAACTTGTTGCAATGTCTTGTTTACAACATTATGATGGGCGATATGAGTAGCACTCTTGAATTATTTATGTTGAAGACAACCAAAAGATCACCTTCTCATTCAAAATGGACTTGGGTTTGCAAGAAAAAACTTGCCAAAATAAATAGCTTTCTAAAACAACTATTGCTACCAAGATGGCTCGCTAGCTCCTTGTCCACGCACAATCTTTTGTTTGTCCACACACAAAACACCATCCTGCAATCCTCAAAATAATGATCCAAGTTCCAAAATCTCAATTCCCACAAATGAATTAATTTTTCACAAGTATTTCAATGCTTTGACACTTCAACATTTCTTTCCAACAACAAACATCATTGAAGGTGGTGTGAAGAAGAAGTACCTTGGACTAATTTATTTTAGCATTCATTAGTCCACATTTGAACCTTCAAATTCACAAATCTTTACATGTGCAAACTACACAATTGTGCCACACAAATGGAATAGAGCTCAATGAAACTTGTTTGGGGCCAAAACCAAATCTTGCCTCTTTCTAAGTTGCAAAAGTGGCATTGGATGATGGCAACTCAAAAAGCACTCCCATTCACAACAATGAGTTTGAAAATTTGGTAGCAACTATGGTTGACAACAATGGTAAATCTAGGAGCTTGAAATGAAAACAATTTGCAAATAGTTTGTAATTAATATTGACTATACTAGAATGTGGAGTGCATTGGAGGCAAACGAATTGGAGCTCAAAGTGAAGAAGTTCATATAGATGGCCAGAGAAAAAAAATCACATGACCAACATGGAAACCATGCAAAACATCATCAAATGCTTGAAGAAACTCATATAAAGTGTTGAAGAAAAAACTCTCATGGAGATCATATGGAGATCATCTAGGGACTAAAAAAGCTCATACAAAATGTTGGAGAAAAAAAAGGTCACATGATTATCACATGGAAACCGTATAGAATATCATCAAAGCAGTGACAAGCCTTTCATGTTACAGATGGAAAGGAAACTATTGTGTAAGGTGAGTGTTAGTTAATCAATCAATTGTTACATGAAAGATCATCAAATTGTAGATGAAGAGATGTTTTTCAACTGTAAGATCAAACAAAACAACAAAAAAAAAACCAAAAAAATTAGTTTGGTGAAACTACAAGGAAATAAATGCCAACAAAATAACAACAACAACAATTCATGTACTAATCAATTGGTTTCTTGTTGTGTAAACAATAGCCATTCTAAAATGGTGATTACCATAATAATATGTAATATTTTTGTTGTTTCCCCCCTAGTTTATCAAAGTATAATGAATTAAAATTTTCACTATTTCTTGAAGCTTTGGATCTCATTATCACAAATTTATATCCAAACTAACAACTTTTCTCAATTGGTATACCAAAATCAATGGTGAGTTTAGCAAACTTGGAATGGAGTTGGAGAAAAAAAATTGTGGATCATTTACCTTTCTCAAGAAACATGGGCCACACAATTGTCTTATATCAATTATGTGTGGAGGTTGTGGTATTTTTTCTTATTGTTGGAGTTGCAAGCAAATTAGGAAAATATGTGAGGGTGTTGTGTCTCTGAATGTGTTTTGAAGAAGATAGAAGACATAGTAGGAGCCATAGCCATGTGCTTTGATTTATCTCATAGACTGCAATGATCAAATCCTTGTTGGGAACATTTCCCATCACACAAAGTTGCTTACCAAATGCCATACAACCTCCAATGTATGCAAAATCCATGTACATGTTTTGGGGCATTTCTATTATCAACTCCCAATGCATGGTGAACAAGTCTAAGGAAAAGATTGCACAACTTACAAATTGAGCAGTTTTAGAAAGAAGATGCATCATCATTAGCAAATGTCCTTCCCATTCAAAAAGATAGGGTGTGCAAAAAATGTTAATAAAAATGATGTGTGGAACTTCATTCCATTCATTTGTGTTTAGATTGTATTAAATCAAGATATCATACATTGTTGTGGGTTTGTTTGCCAAATAGTACAACACACCATTGCACATAGCTCCATTGGAAAAAGGAAACCTCAAGCTAGATAACAAACTTCCTCCTATTCTTTAAGTGTTAGAAATTGAATCATACACCTTTGTGATGAGGTATTGATCATTTTCAACTTCAAAGTTTTGGTTACCAAAAATAATGATCTTGTAAGATTGTTGTTTGACATCCTCCAACATGTGCCACACAAGGGGGCTAGACCAAGAGCTTTCAAGCTTAAGGAGCTCCTTGATTTTGCTTGTCAAAGGGTTCAAAAACGTCAAAGCATGCAACAAATCAATGTGGCCAAACTCAAGCAAGCAAAACAATCCTCCCGTCCCCACATTGAACTCTCGTTTCCTAGGACAACTAGTTTTTGGAAATGAAGGCATAATGTGCCACTGTTGGGATGCTTGATCAAAAGTTGACCACCAAAATCCACCACAATTGTACACAAAGCAAACTGATGGGTGTGGATCCATCCAAGCTACTTTAACATCCAAACAAATTTGCAAGAAATTAAGGCAATAGATGATTGATGTTCATCTCTTACACACACAACAAAATTGGAACTGTCGCAACCCCACTTTGAGGGAAGTGTGAGGTCACCACTCACATTCTCGAAAATGGGACTTGGGAGTCCTCCGAGACTCTTGAAAACTCAGAGCACAATTGTAGGGGCCAAAACACCTTGCATTGAGACGTTCTTTACATCGTTGTAAAGGTCTTGAAGTGCAAATGTCCAAAATGGCCTCGCATGAGCCATTTGGACATCTGCAGCACAAGTTATGATCGAAAGAAGGGTCGGGAGTCAAACTGGCAATTTGACTCCCGACCACTAAAAGTCATGAATCGACCTGATTATGATGTGTTCAGGTGAAGTGCAACACATTGTTGGAAAGCTCTTGAGGAGAGCTACAAACTTTGGTTTAAACCTCGTCCCGATCCGAGTTTGGGGCGAAAAGTTATGAACGCCCAAAATTTCGGGAGTTTAAACCGGGACAGTTTTGGGACTCCACTTTGGGAGTCCCGGGAAAAAGAGCCATTTGAATGCAAGTGTGACAGAGAGCTGCAGAAAATACTATATGGGGGAAGGTGGTGGCTTCCCCCAAATTCGGGCCATGGTGAGTCAAGTGAGTCCAAGGTCACCCGTGGCTCGTCCCAACACTGAAAATGTGTAGAATGAGTTCTAACCAACTTGTTAGTTGGATTTGGATGCAGGACCAAATAAATGAGTAAGCTTGTCCCTCTTTTAGTTTAATCTCGGAGCTTTCAGCACGCCCCTCTCACCCCCTTTAATGCTAGAAGTTGGGAGCGTGCCCCAAGTCCCAGGAATTCTGCAACTTGAGTGAATTAGCCCCAACTTGGGGCTAATTAGGGACTGGGAAGCGCATCAGGAACAATGTTGATAAAAACAAGAATATAAGAACATGTAACAAGATTTTTGAAATCATTTGGCTCCATAAGGACTCATCCATGTTTGGTTTCAATGGTTAGTTTAAAGCATTCCCCATGATCTCACCTTGCTTCACTTCCTCCCAAGATGTTATTGTAAAGAGTTTCAGTTGAAACATGTTAATAACTCATGAGGAGGACATATGTAACATGAGATATGGAAAGATACATTTCATGACTTCTTTTTTATCAAAAGAATTCATGAAAATGAAAATGAAATATAAAGAATATGAAAAAAACACAATAAAAGGCTCATTAGACACATGACAACATCTGTGTGTTGCAAAAGCATGGTGAGCAACAATTTCACTTTTTTTAATTTGCATGTTCCAATATGATAATCAATCCTACTTCTTTTTCTTGTACACAAATGTTCATTAATCAACTGTTGTGAAAATGTGTGTTTCAATTTGACAATAAATGTTTATACTTCTTCTTCTTATACACAAGCATGCCTGAATTAGCTATTGCACAATTGTGTGTGCTCTTTTTTCCATATATAACATCAAAGAGGTAAAATTCATGATGGATCTTAAAACTTTTGAATGTTCTTTGACTTTTGAATCAAGCGTCTCATCCTAGTAAGGAAGACAATGGGAATAATGTTGCCAAGCATATTCACACCAAACATATCAACATTTTCCCTTGGCTTTGTTTAAAAATTCCATGACAATGACATAAAGTTTTAGAATCATTTTTGCCCTTTTTGTGATTCATCCTTGATGTTGAAAAAGAAACATTAGTGACTTGTAAACACAAACAACAATGTATCACATGGCAAGAGTCCACTTCAAAACCACCTGCAAACAAACAATTTTTTTCCTTATATGCCATTGTTGGGAACACAAACAAGTTTTTGGGGCACAATTTTTTTTGTTGAAAAAATATCAAGACAACATTGTCCAAATACCAATTTCTTCTTTAAGTTTTACTCAAATTTCAAAGTAAACAATTGTAAAGTATGAAATGAACTTAAACAAAAAAATTGATCAAAAATAAATCAATAAGAATATTGTATTCTTCAATGATGAAATTCATTATGTCATTAATTTCAAGCAAACTTTTTATTTAAAAACATCCTTATGTTTGTTGGATTCATTGTGAACTTGAGCTTAAACGAGTTTATTACAAACATTTGTACACAACAATTAATGGCATTACAAACACCAAAAGACAAGTCATTATAAATAATTATTATCTTTTAAAACAATTTCTATATATGCCATTTTATGATTGGTACAATGTATGATAATTTAAAATAGATTGAAGACCAAATGACCACATATTTAAATGCATGTGCCTTTACACCTTTGATACACACCATTTGAAGTATTGTGTTAAAAACAATATGTTGCAAAGGTGAAATCAATTATGCAAACCATTTACATAATTAGTAATATAATGCAATTAACTACATTATTATGACTATAAAAATGAAATTGAACTTGAACTATTGATCACATTGCATGTATTAATAAAATAGAAAATTGTTTAAAATCAAATCAATTCACACTTAATAAACATTGATACAAAATAGTGTTTGATCCCTTAATGTTTAAATCATAATTTTACTATAAAAAAATCAACCTATTATAAAAGTGGAAAAATGGTGTAAACACTTTAAATTTATACAATGATAACATAATTGAATACCATGTGATACATAAGTTAAAAGCAATTTGTATTCAAATGTTTTATAAGTACAAAATTCACTTAAAACACACCTTTTGTTAATTTGTTGAGTTGGATTTTGTTAACATCATGCATAGTGTTGCAAAAGTTGAATATAAATGTATTAGAATAAGAATATTTCATGAATTGGTTTATGTTAAACATGATTAATAATTATTCCAAATATGCAATACCTAGAAACAAAAAGGGGAATTCCCAAGCCATTAGGTTGGATAGTGTTAAAATTGAGGACATGTTCAATATGTTACCCTTTTGGAGTTGGAGCAAAATTAAAACACAATGATTTCTACCTAGGTGTAACATAAACTTTGTTTCAACTCCTAGCTCACAATTCCAAATGGAAAATGTGAGTTCACTTTTGATATTTATGTTCCAAGACCTTATCTAATGGTACATTGGAGGCTCAATTTGGACCAAAATTACTACCTACACTTTTGTCCCAAAAATTTAGAACACCATGGGACTCCAACTCCCAATATGAAAAAACCACTATGAACTATTTAAGAATGTTGAAACATGTTCTCCCATATTCATGTGGGTGTGTTTGAACCCCTAGACATTTTCCTAACTCACATCCATTCTCATGCCTTAACCTTGGTTGTAAACCCAAAACAAAACATTAATCCTAAATCCCAATCTCATTTAGTTTTTCGTTTCTAGGTTTTGATATAATTTCCTTTTGTCTTTTAATCAAAACATTTTATACCACTTCTAAACATTTGTGGGCAAGGCTATTATTCTTATCAAAATGCCCAACCCGTAGTTAAATATTCCTTTACATCCAACCTTTGGATTTGTTATTCTTTTTAAAGACATCTTAAATCAAATAATCAATGTTTGAAACAATTATGCTTTATGTAATTAAATTAGCTTGAGTTCCGTCCCCAAATCCTAGATTGGAATGCATTCCAAAGCTCCCAAAGATATTCACTTTCTCGCAATGTAAGCATTTATTGAGGCCTAACTATGCATGTTTCATTCATGATGGATTTCAATTTTAACAAGAGATGGATTTTTTCTTTTTTTGTTCATCCTTTAATTATTTGTTTATTTTTAAATTATCAATTCATATATTAATGAAAATATCAAACCATGCTAAAACCTTGATAGGCACATCCTAGCAATGGAGCTTGATGAAGATGTCTTCGACAAGTTTTTGAAACCTTCTATTAAGTCAACATTACCCTTGTAAAGCCAGGATTTGCGCATATTTTGTATCCCAATTCTTTGGTCAAAAAATGTGCAAGGAGCATTTCAGACTATGAGTAAGTTGTATTCTTATTTTAAATATTGTTGTTTTGTTTTTCCATATTTGGGCTTTTGTGGGTTGCCTATTGAACTATTTTTATACTTTTACAAACATGTTTACATTGAGGATCAAAATTTTCCTTTCTTTGGGCATACAAACTTTCTTCAAAGTGAATCTTTTTGTCCAATGTTGCCACCATATGTTGAGGCCCTTGTTCTAATTATGGTGGTTTTGTTTTAGTATTCGCCTTCTCTTATGACAACCTATCAATATGACATTGACGTTTTGTGGTAGAATAATGATAAGGTTTGCATGTCAACCTCAATATTTAATAAAAGTTCATTGCACCTTTCATTATCATGTTTTACCTTCACATGAATTGTTGCGTCTACAATATGAAACCATAATGATTGTTGACAAAATTCTAACACCTCTTTCATTTCAATGTAAATCATGTCATTATTTGTCTCAATTACATTACACCTTTTTGCAACTTCACATGTGCACCATGAAATGTTTGCCCCATCTTGTAGTTTTCCTTTTGTGTTGCAACTTATTCATCCATACTACCTATACAATAACAAACACCATCACAACAAAGGTCGTCATCTTGCATAACCACTTGTGTCATTATATCAACCATGTTAGCAAACAATTGCACTTTTGCATAATGGAATTCATGTAAATGTTGTAGATCTCATAACAACCAAACACATAGGAATGTCAATTGAGTTCACAATTTTTAGTTATGTTCTATTTCCATTCACCCAACTTCCATATCCAAGTTCTTTCATTCCTCATTCTTTCACCTATCATTCATCCATCCCTACTTTTAACATCATCTTTTTGTCATCCACCATCCATCATTATTCTTTGGTCAAAATTAATGCATTAATGTCTTCATTCATTTATCCATCATGTTTCATCTAATATCTTTCATATATCTACCATTCTACAATCATTCAAGTTTCCATTCCATCAAAGTTTTCATTGGTCTGTATATTTGATCCATCCACCTTTCATCCAAGGTTCCTCCTAATATATCTTTCATCATTTATTCATCCAACTTTCATCCATAAATTTCATTTATGCACCATGAAATCCATGTTTTCAATTCACCCATCATTCTGCTATCATTCATTTTTCATTTGATGAATATTCATCAAGTTTCCATCCATTTTGAAAAATCATTCATTCTATTCACCTATTCATCACTCATTCTCACATGCTCACCAAATAGCAATCCCCAATTTTGTTATGGACTTCACAACCAAAGAAAGGCACAACATACATTATAAACAAAGTCCAATAGTATTTGTTGATCAAATCATTCACACAATTCCTTTTGCAAAAAAAAAAGCATCTCCCATGTCAAAAGCATTGTACAATCTACAAGAAGAAACCATTAAATCATTAATTAGTTGTAAAGGACTTGGAGAAATTTCCTAGTGTATTTGGAGGGCACCTTATATCCATGGATATCCATCTTAGAAAAGGACGAGGATTTTGACAACTACAGATTCACAATGGGAGGGAAATTATGCCTCCTTATAGAGGTAAGATCCCTCCCAATCTTAAGGAGTGGGTATAAGAACCCTCCCCTCCTACACCTTATGATCAATGTATGTTTTGAGTTCATGATACCGTTTGGGCTCATTACTTTGGGAATGCACCCATCCTGGGGCTCTACCTCACACATATTGTTGTCATATATCAACTAGAAATGTTTAGCACATTGTCAAGAATGAGTCTCCTAATGCATGCAAATCAGACCTCATTAGCAAAAATCCAATCAGCTGTAATGTGCAAGCATCAACCCTAAAATACTGTGGAAGGTTTGAGGCCACAAAGATTGAAGAGGCCCCCAAACCAAGCTGTAGTAACTGAAGAAGCTGTAAATCTAGAATCTAGTCCCTTAATTAGAGGAAACTAAACCTGGAAACCTTGACCCAATAGAGGGTTCTTCAATCCACTGTGAATATAGGATTTATCCTTGTGAGCTTCTGGCTCACTTCAACTGAATCTAAGACTGAACTTTGTCAAAACCTTCAAACCCTAAACCCTAAGTCCTAACCCTTAGAAACTACTGAACTCCACAAAGAGTTCCAGCTATGAAAAATGTCACAATGGAGAGACTTTTTCAGCACACTAGAAGAAATCACCTGCTTTGCCCATGTAAATATCATCTGAATGCCTTGTCTCGGCTGTTATGCCTTCATGCATTTGCATAGTTGGATCGGATTTGGATTGATTGGTTTGTGCCAGAAAACCCAGGTGTCTCAATTATGCGTGTTCATTTCAAGCAAAAGTTAACTGACCCTTGGACTGACCACCATAGGAGTTACCAAATGGAAGATCTGGTAGTGGTTGCAAATATCCACTTACAAGCATATCTGGTCCTACCTACAAAAGACAGCAGAAAGAAAGAGTGCTCCATGTTATCTTGGAAAATAGTTCCATGGGAGTGGATTCCAACTCTTCCACAAGCAACAGCAAGTTATGACAGCTTTGTTTCCTACTTTACATCAATTGTTGAAGGTTGTGACAAAAAATTTCAGAAGCTGGCATGTTATCATCATACCTTCTCAAATTCCACCTCAGAAAGGTTTAGTGCTTGAGTCATTTGCAGCATTCCAAGTTCTCCAACTGGAGTTGGCGCTAGAACACCCCCAACAATTTTTGGAGCAATAAATGCTAGTACCTGCATTGACCATTCATCACAAAAGATTACAACATCAAATCTCATGCCTATTGAACAATCTCTACAGAAACATTGCAACTGGGTTTCTAAAAGCAAGCTTCTTCTTCACCAAGCCCTGCTAAGTGGCACAAAAGTTGATGGCAGGAGTTGCAGATAGCAACATTCTCAAACACAAATTTATTTCTTGAACAAGCCCTTTCAAACTTGCCTTGTGTATAACACCGCTAGAAATGGCAGGAGCAGAGAGCAGGCCCCCACACTCCCACATGATTTGAAGGAATCCTCTTGTGTAGCAATATTCCATTACTCTTCTAGGTGTCAAAAGCTCAAACTCAACCACCTCTACACCATGGTCTGTTAGCATCTTTTGGAACTCCTTTTTGGAGCCTTTCTGGGTCATGACAATTGTAGGGCTCTTAGAAATGTCCCACAAATTTGCCTTTTCTGGTAAATCAAGCCCACGTGACATAACAATCCGCACAGGTTGATGCCCTTCTTCTTTCCTTGTTGTCAGACTTGGATCTGGTTTTATAGCATATAAGCAAAGTGAATACAGTAAGAAAAACTTTTAGAGAGACAAGTAGTAGATGGGCACAATGTAAGCTAGCAATCTAACCAGCATATATTCTTCAACTGATTGCATTCCAAAAAGGAGACTCAATAGAATGCCATATTCACATTTGATGCATCCTCTGCAAATCTGCACAATCCTAAGGGAGAAAGGTTCAAGAAAGCATACTATCACGACGAACAGTGTTTCCACCCACAATAACAGCATCACTCTGTGCCCGCATTCTGAACACCCGTGCCCGAGAAAGCTCGCCCGACACCCATGCTGCATGCCCACTACTTGCAGCAATTTTCCCTACAACGAACAATGTGTTGGTGAACAGGCTACAGACCATGCAATGATTGTACACCATCAATGGTAGAGGTGTGAAAGGATAGACATGTAAAAGAGAACAGGCAATGGTGGGCATCTTACCATCAAGTGTCATGGCATACTTGAGAACAGAGAATGGGATTTTGTAAGCAGCTTTATAAAGGAGTGGTGCATTGACAACCCGACAGGATTTCAGAGCTACCTGTGCAAACCCACAAATCAGAACTCCCTTAAAACGGAAAAAATAGCTTGCCTGTGCATTACATGATTATGAGAAACTCAGGAGGACACTCAGAAACTTTCAGACCACCACCTTCAATCATGAATGGCAGTGACTAGCTGCCATTGCTCCCAAGTGACTTCATCAACCCCTGACAACAGGTGTAGATTTGAGTGTCTAATACTCTGCTCAGAATCTAGGACAAAAAAACTATACAAAAATTCTGTGTCCTGTGTTTCTGTCACATTCCCAGAAGGGACAGGATGGTTTACTATTGAAGTGCACATAAGAAATTCAGTGTTAATGTGAAGGGTTCAGACTATACTGCAATGTTGCCTTTGCTATCCACCAAGTCCTCTCCAGCCACGTCAACATTTAGGCCTGCATGTCTTAAAGCAGTTATACCTCTGCCTTGTAAATGCTCAAATGGATTCCTAATTCCCACCACCACACGGGACACACCAGCCTGCCCAGTAAACAAGCCCACATCTCCTGTTCAAACTCTCCACCACTAATACAGCACACAAAAATCTCAAGACCTAGAGAAAATTATGACAGCAATTGCAATTCAGATCCAAAAGCAACAGAATCAGTAAAAGCTCAAGATGGAGTGAAAAACTTCTGGAGCCAAGCATGTGTTGACATATCCTTCATGAACTCAAGAATTATGAAATCATCAGATACAAGAGGGTTTGTAAGAGAAGGCTCCAGAGCCCTTAAAATTCATGAAGCTTGGAGACCCAAAGTGGAGAATAAATTACTTACCTGTATAAGCGAAGCAACTGCAGAATTGTCACCAAGCCAGTCTCCTGGCTCCAAATTGAGGTAGGCTGTTCCACCTCGGGCATGTTCTCCAGCTCTTTCGACAGCTTGCAATTCGGCTGATTTAGAGCCTTGGCCATACAGGAACCCCTCTCCCACAATATGTGGGCCCCGCACTATAACGCACCCAGAATTTGCATGTGGTGCAGTTAAACCCATTGACATCTCTGCAATGTCTGCAGCTCTTAATAAATGTACTGAATCGGTATCACTCTGTACTGGGAGCCGTAGTGCACACCCCCGTGCCAGTGTTGCCTGTGCAAACATGGTTGCAGGGTGTTTTAAGCCCCTCCTAAAATCCTGCAATTCCCCTTTTGAAAAAAAAATTCAGCGGAAAATCTTGACACTGATCACAACCTGATCTGGATCAATTCAAGAATACAAATTGTTCCATAGTCTCAAAGTGTTCCAGAACACTGACACAATTTCACAGACAGCTGAGTATGCCCACATGTAATCAAAGTGGGAGAATATGTATCAAACCCTCATCAGATCCATATCCACAAGATTGCAGAAAGATCTCCACTGACAACAGATTGAAGGTAAAAAAACCAATGAGTACAGTTCATAACCTTCTGATAGTTGCTCATAAAGCATCTTCAGACCATCACTTTCATTAAGAAGAATAACAGTGACAAGCTGCTCGTGACTACCCACTAACTCATCAGCTCTTGACTGTGGGTGCACACAAGTATAGATATATAATCCACACAAATTTCAGGCAAACCATTTATACAAAATCTGTGTCATGAGTAGTTTTCTGTTGCATAACTGGAAGCAATGGGATGACAAAGACTTAGACATGATGTTGGCTAGCACTCAAGCTATGAGATCCAATACTACAGGTTTACTCTAAACCAAAAATCCTGACAAAGGTACAGAGAAGCCATGAATACCTGTGCACCGTCCTGTGTTGAAACGGGAAAAAAACCCCAAAGAGGAGGTGCAAATTACTGTCAACACTTTTCCAAGTTAAGGGAAAGGCTTTCCCCTAGCACAAATACCAAAGGGGGAAATTCATAAAAGGGCTTGAGAGAAACAGGTCAGTACTGAAGAAGGTCTTAGTGAACAATGCTACTATGCCCGTGTGACGAAATGAGTTGAGGTCAACCAGCAGCTGCAAAAACATAAATGAAGAGTAGAAAGCTGACGACAAAATGCAAACAACATTGGAACAACCCATGGCAACAAGATGAAAGAAGGAAAAAAAAACCCTAATTCATTTTTGTTGCAATTGCTCAATCAGATCAGATCATCATTCTTACAGCAGAACTCTGACAAATAGATCGGCATTTTGTCATGAATGAGAAATACTGCTATGTAATCGGCATTGTTGTGTTGAATCTAGCACCGAATCCCAGACCCACAACTAGTAGTCAGTCAGTCAGTCTGTCATACCCAAAACCCTAAAAAAATTGCACAAGAAAAATTAATGCTCTGAATGAAAATCCACCAAGAGTTCTGGAATAGAAATATATAGCAGACGCTCAACAACAAAAAGACACTCGCTTGCCAAAAGCCCTCCTTCCTTCAAGGGATCTTGAGCACACAAAACTTTCTCTTCGCATGAATTGGTATGAAAAATCGACGACAGATGGGAAAAAAGAAAATGGGGAAAAGGCGAGTCGATTGCGCTTCTGTGAGAATTCAGAGAAGGTCCAGAAGAAGGTGGATACTCCAGAATTGCGTTCTGTGAGAAACATTCGCTGTGCAAAATTCACGAAGCCACCCGAGAAGTTGCTAAAGAAAAAAAGGAAGAAGCGGAGAGACAAGACTTCCAAGGAAAGCGCTGACGAAAACCGTATTTATACGTATCCCACTGTGTCCATAGTACATACGCCTGAGGAGAATACGCGTATATACTTCCCACAAGGGAGGTAGCCTCAGAGTGATTTTATTTATTTTGAAAATCGACAAATTTTGTCGTTTCTCTTTCAGAAAAAATTGGGGTTTTTTTTTTTGGATTTTTTTTTTTTTTTTTTTTTTTTTTTTAAATATTAATCTTTTTTTATTTTTTTTTTTTTTTCCCTTTTTTTTTTTATTTATATTTTTAAATAAAAAAATCACCAACTCTACTTTTC
>Ga0116231_10007291_pt1 | contig 20385 bp, 19 predicted proteins | sample S1TSphgellanicum_2_FD_89695 | JGI IMG/M metagenome (GOLD analysis project Ga0116231, IMG submission 89695) | Host-associated microbial communities from peat moss isolated from Minnesota, USA - S1T2_Fd - Sphagnum magellanicum MG | ecosystem: Host-associated > Plants > Peat moss > Unclassified...
AGTTTGTTGTCACCTCAATAATCTACCTTGGACATAGAATTTTGCCAAATGGTATTATGGCTCATTGGGCCAAAGTAGTAGCCATTTTGGAGATGCCCAATCCTACTGATGTTCACACGTTGAAGAGCTTCATCGAACTATGTAATTACTACAGAATTTATGTCCAAGATTTTAGTACTATTACTCATCCTCTCTATGCATTGTTAAATAAGGATGTTGCTTAGACATGCAGTGATGAAGCTCAGGAAGCTTTCAACACACTCAAGGAGAAGCTTTCAGAGTTCCCCATTATGAGAAGACCTGATTTCAACAAGGTTTTCATTCTACACACGGACTGGAGTGCTCTTGGTATTGGAGCTATTATTGGCCAACTTAATGAGGAAAGCAAGGAATATGTTATCACCTATGCATCTCGAAGCAACAACAAGGCTGAGAGCAACTACTCTTCATACGAGGGGGAGTGCCTTACTGTTGTATGGGCCGTCATACATTTCAGGCCCTATCTTTATGGCACCAATTTCACTTTGTATACCGACCACTAGCCTATCAAGTGGTTGATGACCAATGATAAGTTTACTGGTAAATTAGTTCATTGGGCGCTTATACTTCAAGAGTATGAGTTCAAGGTTATTCACTGACCTGGTATTACACATCAGAATGCAGATACCATGTCACGAAAACCCCTCACTACCTCTAAAGATTTTTCAGAAGCCAAACAAGATTTTGACCAGATTCCAGCAGTACTTGTATCTGAGGCATCTAGTTATTTTGCACTACTGCAATGCAACTTGGTTGAACATCCCATTCTCGATATATGGGAGGACTTGGACACTCTAAGGTTTCTTCAACATGGGGAATACCCTCCCCAAGTTATGTCAAGTCAGCGAGATTGCATATAACAGCGGTCCAAACGTTATTCATGGACGGATAATCACTTCGTCCGATGCTTACCACAAGGCGACAGAATGGTTCCACCACCACATGAACGGCCTGGTCTTATTCAAAAGGTACACTTGGAGCTTGGACACTTTGGAATTAAGCGTATTTATAGCCTTCTCGCTCCTCATTACCATAGGAGAGGTATGTATGCTCAAGTTCGAGACATCATTGCTAGGTGTGAACAATGCGATAAAGTGAAAACTTCTTTCTCCTCTCGATAGCTCACGCTTTCTCCACTCCCTATTCAGGGCATGTTCTATCGTTGGTCATGTGATTTAGCTGGAGAATTACCACAAACCTCTAGGGGTAATGTTTACATCATGATTATGATTGAGCATTTTTCAAAGCGGGTTGAGCTTGTTGCGCTACCAGACAAGTCATCACACAGCACCAACCAGGCTTTTCTACAATAGGTTCTAAGTAGGTTGGGGGCTTGTGCTGAGTGCCTTACTAATCAAGGATCAGAATTCAGTGGAGAATTCCAAGACCTACTTGACCATGCTCTCATTGACCATCGTTGGATTTCAAAAGATCATCCTCAAGCTGATGGCCTTGCAGAAAGGATGGTTCAAACGTGCAAGAAGGGACTTCGGAAGATTTGCCTCATTAAGAACAAAGAGGATTGGGACTTGGCCCTCCCATACATCGCCATGGGTTACAAGATGTCCAAACATGCTTCTTTATCTCATTTCTCCCCTTACTTTTTACTTTTTGGGAGACATCCCATTCCACCCTCTTCCATTGCTGCTCAAATGGACTAAGTTGTATACTTGGATTCCCTAGCCGCTTGGGCTAGGGTCATTGCAGAAAGGGTTGCTCTATTCAGGAGGGTTATGCCCATGGCCATGGAAAACCTGTCCATTGCACAACATCGAGACACCTTACAATATGCACACACACGAGGTGGCAGTTACAAACCTAAGGTAAGACAATTTGATGTTGGTGATTTTGAATATCTCCAGCGGCAACCAAATGATACTCTAAACACTTCTTCCGGTCGCATTATCTTGAGGATTAAGGCGACCAGACCTTCAGGTGTGTTGGAGCTACAAGGAGTTAACGGACGCATAATTCGTGATCATTCCAAAAATTGTGCACCTTGCCACTTGCCAAACTTGGATCCTACCATCATCACATCGACTTGGATTCCTCCACTTGATTATCCATGTCAAGTATGTCAAAGGACAGACGATGCTGATCAGATGCTGCTTTGTGACAATTATAATGGTGGATACCATCTTTTCTGCCTCAAGCCGGAGCTCATTCAAGTTCATGTTGGCAATTGGTACTGTTCATCATGTTCTCCTACAACACCTTGATTCCTACTCAAACCATGCCATGTTTTTCTTGGCTCAGGTTTGGGGGGGGATACATGAAAATTTCATCTCAACCTCACTTGTGCATTGTATATATATGTGTGCATGCATCTCTTTTTAGTTGATTAGTTTATACCTTTGACTGACTTTAATTTTTTTGTTTAGTAGAATTTACTACGTATTTACATCCTTACGACATCGTACGTCACGACACTACACGTCATGACATGAACAAACTTGTTGATTATCATAGGCCATTTCCAAAAATAGTTTAAATTGGAAATATTTTATGAATTTTTTGAAAAAAAATTTCATATTCACAATACATTTGAAAATATTCCTTACTAGCCCATCAAAATGAAAATTACATTTTTATGTGGGCTCTCCATTATAGGCATAGCCAATTAGAAAAAGTAACCAAAGGGCTAATGGAGGTGTAACTGAATGAGTTATAATTTGATGGGTAACATTCAATGAATTATTAAATGGGTTTAAATATGTAATTTATTGGGTTAGGTAGTAAGGTGTTATAAATAAATAATGTTCATTTGTGGTTTATATATATTTATTAGGATTATAGTGAATCATCATCAATAAATCATGACATACAAATGAATGTACATGATGAAAGTTGAATGAATAATTAGAATAGTCATGACACAATTTAACATGCCTGAACACAATTGGATGAACGATTAAAAAATCATCGCATAATTTAATGTGCATGACTCAAATTTGTTGAGTCACACAATGAGTCACACAAGGTGTAAAACTTAGAAAAAAAATTGTTTAATTTTCCTAATGATGAATCATTTATGTTGTAAGGTTTCAAGAAAAAAATTAATTAATTTTCTATTGTTTAATATATATATAAAAGTTTGGGGCTAATTCAAAACATTTGTACTTTATTAGAATGAAGCTTGGTGTATAATATTAAAAAAATTATACAATAAACTTAATGTTGAAAATAAAAAGAATGGTGAAAAAATGTTGGATGTTTTATGCATAGTTTTATAAAGACATAAAATTCATTATAGGAATGTTGACTATGGCATATTATACATGCACAGGAATTAAATATTTAAATAATTGTTCGTGGGAAAAAAAAAAGATTTTCATAACTATGTAACAAATTATATAAATTTGATCTTTCAACCTATTTGTTTTTCCGCAAAGTCCCTTGCATGGGAAAAGAAGAACTATGAATGATATCGTTAACTTATTTTAGTTTTTGAACCAAAAGAATTATTGTGCTAGGTGGAAGTGAATTAGTTACCATGAAAACTCCAACTTCCATGGACATAGTTGATCCACAATGGCCAAATGTGAATTTGTTACCCTACTAATTTCCCCTTGTAAAGGATTCAATATATCTTTCATCATACATTCAAAATTACAAAATCAAATGCAAGAAATCCCATTCATCAAAGACTTTTCAACAATACCATGAGCAAATCCAAAATTTCCTAAAATTTTAGTTTTGATTTTGTTGAATTTTCTTTACAAAATTATTCAATATTGAATAACTCTGATGCATGGTTAAATTTTTTTTAATAAATAATTTTGTGAGGTAGCTGAACCAAAGATAATCCACACGAGGACTTAGCCAAACTTGGCTACAATTCATAGTAGGAAAGTAGGTTTTTTTGGGAACCCCACTATATTCTAGAGACATGTTTAAAGCTATGGTCTCAATCTAACAATTTCAACTTTTTTTTTCCCCTCAACTTTCCCCATTTTTTCTATAAAAAACCTTTGTTAGATTTTTAGTGTTTTTTTTTTTTCCAAGTGATGATTGCACCATAGGTGTAAACATTACAAAACCACCTTGATGCACCCCTACTCATCAAAAAGCTTTCCAACAATATCAAGTCTGCAATGAAAGGCACCATGGTTTGGGAGATCTCAACATGACAAACAAAATGTGCTTTCAAATATGAAGGGGAAAAAAAAACTTGGAGTGCTTGTGGGTGGAAAGCATCCCCACCGGTGCTCAGTGTGTACACCCTGCACCTTAAAATCAAAATCAAATGAAGCAAAGCTAAAATATGCCGGTTTGGCTCCGGAAAATGGTTTTTCTCCTGCATATGATCTCAGTTTGCTAAGGCTAGTAAAAGGCGTAGGAAAATGGTTTCGCTCCTGAGTGTGTCCTCTCAACTTGCTGAGGCCGTAAAAGGCGCAGCAAAGTTGTACACCTGCTAGAGAAGAGTGTAATAAATATGATTTGACTGCTGTTCCCTGTTTTTGATTGGCCAAACATAATGATTGATCCAGGTGGTTTGCTATATATAGTAGTTCCCAACTATGTGCAGTCCCAGTTTCAGTTTTAATGGGCGGGGTTGCAAAAAAGTAAATAACTAAACTTGGATGTGAGAAATAATTTTGCAGGGTCATATACTTAAGCACTGGTAGGGATGCTATAATAAGGAAGGCCATCTTGCCAAGCACAGGAATTCATTCTCTTGGAGGGCTATAATTTATATACTTTTATACTCAGGATTCCCTTCTAGCATAATAAATTACACAATTGAATGGTAAAAAGAAACCTTCCCCATTTGAGCCTGCCAAATACTATTAACCGTAGGGTCAATTTTGTCATCAAATAATCTTTAAAATAATGAAAAAAAATTTTGGTGAAAATATGAAGCGAAGGTGTCCAAAATCATAGTATGTACTTATCGCAGGCTACAATCTGAATAATTTCACTCCTCATATGACATATGTATATAACAATATATACGAGCAATGAGTTAAATGTGACACCGGTCTTGATGTTGTTGCAAGACAATGCTCATAAACAAGAAAAAAAATCAATTAAAAATCATTAAAAATAAACAAATTCATATTTTTAAAAATTATTTTCTTTTCTTGAAAAAAAATAATTAATCATTTTGCCCATGTGAAAATTGACCTAAAACTATGATAATGTACTAATAATATTTTGTAGCCTGGTTAATTTACAAAAAACTTATGAGCCCTTCTATAGAAGTTTTTTTTAAAAAATAGTTTTAAAATAGTGATTCTAGAACACATTTATTGGAATAATGAAATCTTCCATGTGCTAATATTCTTTAAGGCAAAAGGGGTGAATAAAAATATATGGCCCAATTGGTACTTTATACACACCCACCCACTTTTTGCACAGGCACAAGTTTCAACCCCCTTTTTTTTGGGTCAATGGCTACATGTAGCTAGCTAGCCAAAAAAGTGGAATTAAAAACTAAAATATTTTCAATAGCCATAATTAGACCAAAATTTAAGAAAAATTCAATACTTGGTTCAAGCAGGTAGGTAGCCAAAAATATAGAAGGATGTTTAATATTATTTATTTATTTAAAAATTTAGCTCGTAATCAAATTTGGCTAAATCTTCCTATGGATAATCATCACTTTGCCTACAGCACAAAATTGACCCCACACAATAAAATAAAATAAAATAACAAAATAAAATAAAAACTGGGCCGCAGTAGAACCCCCATTTTCGCATCACATGCCCAGTTTTCTGTTTCTTGGGTGGGGATTTTTGGTAGCGTGTTTCATGTGGATCCGTTTGTTAGGAGCTTTGATCCACAGTGCAGGAGTGAGTGCATCTGGAGACAGCCAAAGATTTACGTGCTCAGGACGAGGAGGACGAGGAGGAGACACGAAGAGGAGGACAAGGAATGGCATCATCAGCATCAAAAGAGGAGGTTGGGGGAAGTAGAGTGGGGAATGGAGATGATGGGATAACACAATCAGCAGCAGCAGCAGCAGCTGGTTCCTCCACTCGACCAACTCGAGGCACCGCTTCCAAATATGACTTTGTCAAGGTACTTTGTTGGGTCTGCTCTTCAGAGTAGAGAAATTGTGATGCACCCATAAGCAGGCCAAAGTTTGGTATCCCTTCATTCTATTCTAGGGTCATGTTGAGTCAGTCATCCACTATAGAAACATTCGTGGCATAACTAGAAGGATCCACATGGGCTTTCACCATGCTAACTACCACCATGTGTTTCCAATTTCGTATGTTTGAATATTTATCGCCCTCATGGATTCTGTTATGTCAAGGGTTAGAGCCATTATGCGACCAGCTGCTTGTTTCTTTTTGGGTGTTCTCCCCTGTCTGTCTGTTAGTTCTGCAACCCTCCAAACTCTACAGTTTTTCAAGCAGGCTTTTCAAGAATGTGGTGCAATTGTATAGGAGCATCTAAAGATGACACAAGAACCCATTCAACCAATTCTCAAGTTGGCCAGCCATTTTGACCTGTTTTTCCTTTAGAGCTTTCATACATGTCCAAAAACTCTTTTGGCTGGATACACATACTCTCATCCCATCCCCCCACCCATCCCCTCTGATGGAGTAGAACAGTGTAGTTGGGGCAATTACACCCCTTTCATAAACTATGCAAATAACAATATTGTGATACTGTGATGAGGGTATTGACACTCTCAGAAAGAAGAACAAGCTAAAGGAATGACGCTTTATCCATGTGGCTGAGAGAGTGTGTGTGTATACCTATCTGCATCCCTTTTTAGAGTTAAGTTGCAGCCTCCTAGGGTAAGATACCTCCTTGCTGGAGATGGTCAATTTCTGAAAGTGCTTCAGCTGTGGAGATGTGGTTGCTCAAATCTTCCTCTGAAATCTCTGGATGATTGGTTTGCTTCAGTGATCCCTGACTGTAGCTGGGTTTACCTATGCATCTTGTGACAATAAGTTCAAAAAACTATCCGATTGCCTTGATGCTCATTCTGGAAACCATGAAGTGAATTGAATTGGAATCTCATCTGGAAGGACCATAGCCCCTGAAGATATGCCTTCAGCTCACCTCCAAACCCATCTCCTGAAGGCGATCATTTCTAGTTCATTCAAATGTAAGGGGATGTGTTCTGAGATCTCAAAAACAGAGAACTGAGCCTACATGCCTGTGACTGGGTGCTCATATCCTGTTTGACAAACAATGGAGATCTGAGAAGTTAGAGGTGATTTCATGGGATATGAGGTCTTTGCAAAGTAATGTCTCTTGTGCCTTCTAACTTATTGCAGACTGTTCTGTAGGTATCTTGAGTAAGTTACATTGCTTAGATCTGTACTAATGTTTTTATTCTGGTGAGGGAGCCAGATTAAGGTATGGCTGGGGGAGAATGCAGATCATTACTATGTGCTATCACGCTTTCTCGTTAGCCGCATGCTCCTGGTGACCAAGGTATTGTGCCTTTACTGATCAATTTATTTGTGCCAGCAAGCTTGGAATTAAGTGAAGACTGAGATGAATTCATATAAATGAAATTGGCTTTGTAGTCTACAAGCCATTATAGATGATTTGATTTTCAGGACAGTTTTGGTGTGTATTCACCTGATCTCATTATACAGCTCCTTCATCATGAACTGCAATGTTAATCTGTGCACGAGTCTTATTTGGAAACTTCTGTGGCCATATAGGGTTCTGTTTCATGCACTCAGGTGGAAATTTGTTTGCTGTGAAAAAATAATTTATTGGTATATCTGAAGGAGCTTTGGTTTGTTGGCAGATTCCCAATCATGTTGCTGTCAAAATTGCACTGGAGCTCAAAAAATTGCTCATTGACAATAGCCTCCTAGATGTGTATGCTTTGAACCTCTTGACACTGTCTAGTCACCATAGTATCTTCTTGCCATGCATACTCATTATTACTTGGTTTTAGGTGCTTACATTCTCCGTCTCTCTTGGTTATCACAATATCTGGCTTTCTGTGCCTTTCAAAGAGTTAGCATCTGTTACATATGGTGGAATGAAGACCCAAGCTGGTTTCTTTCTCATCCATGTTTACAAAACTGGGAAAGTTAGATTTGGCACATGCACAGGGGTTAAGCAGCAGAGACACCTCTTGAAATGAAACAGCAGAAAGATGCTTGTTTTTGGACTAAGGAGTGCAGTCTGAATGAGAAGGAGGTGAACATAAGCTGTATCTGGTGATGTGTTTTGAGTCCAAGTGTTGTCATTTGATGTGTGCAGATCACAGTCAGATTTGGAGGCGAATTTGTTTAAGGTGAAAACTGAATTGTTACCCATGGCAAACTTCATTATTAATGGGTACAGAATGGTCTGAGATTTGTTTGACTATTCATGGTAGCTTAATAGTGTTTTTATGAAAGAGATGCATAGTACAGGAAAGGCTAATAGGGAGGAGATACAGCTTATGGAGCGGCGTGGATATGGAGCAGAGTATATTGAGCGCTACAAGATGATGACCAGGTAGGTTTTGGTAGATATGGCTAATTTGTAAACTGGTAAAATTGTGTCTTGAAAGCTGAAGTCCCATTGTGTGAAGATTGATTGATCACAGGTTTCTGCTTGGAAGTAGCGTAGTAGTCCTTCCTTTGTGTTGATAAAAGAAACATTGAGAAAGGAATTTGGACTCTCAATGGATAGTAGTTCATAATTGTATAATTGGTTGGGGAGGACCAGGTTCCACCATCAGCGGTTACCACTGATTATTCTGGTGTGTGGAACAGCATGTGTGGGGAAATCAACAATTGCCACTCAGCTTGCCCAGCGCCTGAATCTTCCTAATATCTTGCAAGTTAGTCACTCACCTGCCATTTCATCTGCAAAAAGTAACAGCTACATTTGACTATGGATGCGGCCAGCGTTTAGCAACACTTGCTCTATTGATTGAGAATTGATTAATCTAAATTGGGTTTATTTCACAAACAATTTACAAATAGACATGCATTGCTTACATATCTTGATGACCAAGCAAGTTAGAACCTCTTGATGGCTTATAGGAGCACAGGCCTTGTTTAGACCAGGAAATGTGTGACATCAAAATTGTGACATGCAATTGGTTCTAAAGGCCTTAGCATTTACAACAATTCTAGGGCATGATACTATTATAGTAAACCTTACACCATCCTAGCTATGCATGGGCATATTACTTGCCCTTGGCAAATTTGTGGCAGTCTGGTGGTGCAGTTGAATGCTGACAGGTTTTTAAAGTCCTGTCATAGGGTGATCACTTATTTAGAGGTACTAGGAGTAGACTGCTAAATGAATGTGTTTCTATATCGCAATTTAGTGACCTTAGATTATTTTGGGTTTTCAGACAGACATGGTTTATGAGCTTCTCCGCACCTCAACAGAGTACGTCTCTAGTGGCTCTCCTTATTTCAGCACTTGCAATTTGTTGTCAGTCAGAACTTTGATCAAACTTCTTTCCAGAATGACTTCTTGTTATGCTGCTGTCATCTTACTGGCTGTTGAGACTATTGTTGCAAATTATTCTGAATGATAGGTATTGCCAATCTCCCTAAATGATGCCAATGACTTTCTCCATATCCCTATTTGACGAATTTCTGGTAATAGTTCAGACATTGACTATCAAGTATGAGAATTAATCTGCAATGTTCTCTGGGTTTGGTAACAGTGCCCCTCTTGCTTCAACACCTGTCTGGGCCCGGGACTTTGCATCACCAGAAGAGCTCATTACTGAATTTAGCCGCGAATGCAGGATTGTTCGCAAAGGTTTCATGTCAGCCTCCTAATTTGTATCTTGCATTTCTAAAACTAAGTAGTAAGGGCTGAATGAACCAGATGGTAGATCAATCTGCTCTGGGCTTACATTTTGGTAATTACAAAATATAACGTGTAAAGCTCAAATGAGTGTGTTCCTAATGAAAGATATGCAGTTCTCAGGGTGCAAGAGCTGATTCTGTCATATTGCAGGATTAGATGGAGATCTCAAGAAGGCCATGAAGGATGGGAAGCCTGTGATTATTGAGGTATATGAGACTTCCAAAAGTGCCTTTACCTTTGGGCTCCATACACAGGGTTAGCACTATGTTCTTTTCTAATGTCCCATGCAAGGCAGCACAGCCGCTGAATTCAAAATATTGTAAACATTTGTAGGGGCTTCATTTGGACCCATCCATCTATTTAATGGATGAAGGAAGTGGAGGGTTTGGAATGGGAGCAATTCAGATGAAGGCTGTCCCCTCACCAACTGCTGCAAAAGTGATGGTCTCTGTCAGTGAGGATGGAAAATATCTTGAGACAGATGGAGTTACAGAGACAAAGCCACAAGGTGTGGAATGAATGAATGATGTCTCTCAAACAGTTCTGCACAGTCTTAGTTTGCGCCCTTGAGATCAAAAGTGTGAATGCAACCATACCAGACCCATGTCTTCACTTTGCATGTATTTGCATGCCTTCCCTCGATAGATTGTATTGGATTATGATCTAGTGTACAATGAGCAGCCTTTAGTATGTGCAAGAAATGACTGACTACAGTAAGGATACACTATCGAGGCTCCAATTTTTTCTGCTGTTGGTGACTGTTCAATTTGAGGACTAACAGGAAAGGCAGCAGTGCCGGAGGCAAGTTCTTTACAAGTGCCCATTAAAAAACCCTCTCCCAAGTGCATAGTGGTGCCTATTGTGCTCAAAATGGAAGATGTTGATCATCAGGTACTCTTTCCCTAGAATGCATTAGTTTAATCTTCATGGTCTTGGATTCTCAATTCCTGTCTTAACACCTGGAAAAGTTGTGCTAGCTCTTAGATCAGTCGTGCAGCTTGTACTGCCACACAGAGGAAACAGACTCTATTAGTTTTAGTTCATTTTTTCTCATATGGAAATACCCAATGGGGTTTACCACTGTCTGCTAGAGCTTAATGAGTCTTGTGAGTGAGATATGTATCACTCTACCCTCTCATCAAATTGCTAAACTGCAGACCTGAATTCAGAAACACTATAGCTGCGCATTTACTCACTATTGTTCTAGTTCTGATGCCAGGATTGTCTCTAGATTCTTTTGAGTTAGTAAACTGTTGGGCTGTACAGACTCTTTTGGAGGAATGGATTGCAAGCAGAGCAACTGAGGGTGCTGGGGGTGAAAAACTTGTGGAGGTAAACTACAAACAATTCCCAAAAACTTTCACATCAAATTTGAAAGGCCATAATGGCACCTGCTGGAAAAGACATATGGAGCTGATGCCTGATTTTGCCTTCATCATTTTCCTGCCTAATATCTACTGTACTATTTCCCAGATTATTGCAACTTTTTGTTTATTCATACCTTACTTTTGGTAACCCTAAGATTCCTTGGCTCCACAGGAGAAAGAAAATCTTATCAGAAGACTGCAGACAATTCAAGACTACATTACATCATTCGAACCTAAGGTACATGGCAGTTTTCAATTTTTTTCCATCACAGTCTCACATTTCATTGATGAATACGTGCAAGTTTTGAACCAGTTTTGATTCCTGATGGGTTTCTGGAGTTATTGTGGATGTGGTGGTTTGTAGGGAATGACTGTGGTCAATTTATCTGCAACCTCATTTCCACAAACACTTGACTGGTTACACAGCTACCTTTTGCAGGTACAATGCTACCTACCATTCACTCAGTACCTTCTCACCAAATTGCATTTTCTTTGCATTTTGCATACAATCTCTGTTAGGTGTCAAATGCTTGTCATCTATTAAATGTGAAGTGTACTTTCTCTGTTGAATGTTTGATTGTTTGAAATTTCTGGTGTTTAGTGCATCGAGGAGGGGTGTGGCGTATCTCCAAGCCCTAGGGCTGGTTCTTAAGTGTGCAGCATTTTGCTGTACAGAAGGATGTACAAATTTAAGCATAAAGTCCCAATGGGGTTTTGCTCTTTGTTTACTTTACAAAAACAACAATAGATTCACAATAATACCATTACTCGTTGCCATTATTCTCTCATATGCAAGAGTATCAAGCAATTCCCTCTTTCCTGGTTATATCTGTTTGCACATTGATGTCAGAGTGCTATGAAGCACTGTAAATAAAAAGTAATTTTCTTGTCTTATATTCCTTTGCATACGATATGTTACTGCTGCTATGGCACCAGCAAAACAACTTGGGATGTGACCCAAGTCTCTCCTCCATGTTAAATTATGCCAAGATAACTACGTAGATTATGTGATTTGTGAGCTCTACATGTATTCATAACCATCACATATAAAGAATGGCTTTAGTACCTAGTGATAAATTGAACTGTAATCTCTTCAGTATGCAGTGAGCCCTGCTAACTAGAGACAAGATTATGTAAACATAACATAATTCAATACTAATTTGTAAGACAACGTAATTCATAGTCTTCAGTTTGGTGAAATGAGGTACCTGAGACATGAATTGCAAATGGAAAAGCCCTGCCATATATCAGGAAACCAAGAACAGTAAGACGGGCCTGGCTAGAAATGATAACACCCATTGAAGCATTTTTCAGACAATGCAACAATATACTATGTAGCGCTGTCCAACTTTGCTCATAGTATATTGTATGGTTGTTGCTTTGTCTGGAAAATGCTTCCATGGTCATAGTGACAAAGAGCATATGAAAACCATACATGAAAGCATACTGCAAAGATGCAAATGCAAAAGCTAGATGACATTGGAATAGAGCAGTGCACACTCAGGATATTGAGGAAAAAAGAAAAACCTCAAGACCGGCCAGGAGGAAATTATAACACTTTCACAATGATGAGAAGTATCACAGCAAGAGTTTGCTGCTTTGCTGCAACTTTTGGAAAACATGGCTAAATGAGCTAGTATTTGGTTTTAAGAAACACCAATTTCTGGCTCTATACAGAAAGCTACAGAAGCAAAGCCTTCAGGTCTTTCTTGAAGAAATGCCCAAAGTCTGGAAGACTTTGCAAGAGACACTGCTAAAAACATACCTCGAAAAAAACTAGGATTCAGACTACCTAAAAAGTTGTAAATGGCTCAGAACTGGTGGGACTTGATAAAATGACAGCTTGCTGCTTTGTTGTAAGCTTTGAAAAATGCATCAACCCAGAGCTACATGGGAGTGGCAGACACATGAGCTTGGGAAAAAAATTTGCCACTATCTGGCAATGTATAGAAGAAGGATACATTAGCAAAGCTTGCAGGCAGGGCTTGTTGAAGCTTCTGAAGAAATGTCTAGTTCTGGTTACAGAAGGGGGAAAGGATAGAGCTTGCAGGAGGCCTTTACTAAATATGTCTGTGAGAAAACCCCTAAATTTGGTTCCACAAGAACAGTGATGAGCTAGAGCAATGGAAAAATTACATGGCAGCTGCAAGAACTTCTGTTACACTACTGCTTGCAGAGAGGGGTTGATCAAGACTTTAGGTGGGTGAGTGGGTGGGTACAACACACACATTGGAGCTCAGAAACTCATCCTCTGTGTGGTAGGAAAATTGAGTCGTGACCATATACTCTGCTTTCCAAGTGCAAGAAGAAGGCACAAGGCAAAGCAGATCCCATGGAAAACGATGATGAAAAGGTACCAAGCTGGAGCCCAGGGAGTTTCGACATCCATGAACGGATACGGCCACTTATGGCTGAGTCCGGCGGTGAAGAGTGTCCACTGGAAGTAGGTGTAGGAAGCGCTCCAGAGAATGATGTAGCCGATGCGGAACCAAGGAAATCGGAGACTGTTCAAGGCAAACTCGGTAAGGAGAAGAAGAGCATTCACAGCATGCATATTCACATCAATGAACGTATGGCGAGTAGTCTTCGGCAGCACGAACGGCACTAGGAGACACCAGTATACTATATCTGTGAGCAGCACAGCAGGCAAAACCGCTTGGAAAACGGCTTGCGTGACATAGCCTGCGACTCCTGTGATATACAAAAACCACATCCAATTCAGATCGTCAAGCTCTCAAGAAACCACAAAACGCAGACGAGGAGTAGCAGATCGGTTTAGCGAACACCTCATGCATAAAGATCTTTTGCCTTTTGGTGACAACACGTTTGCTGGAGCTTGGTCGAAGCTTTGGAATAGGAGAGAGTCAGGTACATGGCTTCAAGGAGCAAATTCTGTGGATTTGACACGGTGATCCTAGAACGGTGTTTTATGTAAGGGGAAGCTGCAAATACCTGCGTCTTCTAGCTTCTCTCCTCTCCCTGGAGCAAACGGCAATTGGCCCTTTCCCTGCTCTGTTGCACGATCCTTGCCGTTTTGCAGAATGCTTCTGACCCCAGCTCCTTCGACTTCGTCATCCTCGTCCAGCATCACCTGCTCGTCTCCAAAATCAGGGGACTCGATTCTCGCCGGAAGCGAGCGATTGAATTTTTCGTTCACGAAGTGATCGACACTCACTCGCAAGGCCAGGGAGAAATACAATATCAAGAGCGTGAAAGTCCATTGCGTGTAGAAAAAATAACCGGAAACCCCGTCTTTGACGATATTGTACAGTAACTGCGGCAGCAGATACGCGACCGCCAAAGCTCGGAATACGAGCAAAAGCTCCGGTCTCACGGCACCTCCGCAAGACATCCATAGCTCTTCTCTGCAAAGGTAACCGATAGGCAGAATTCCGACAATACTGGGATCTTCCAGCTGCTCCAACCTGGGACCAGACACCTTCCCTCCTTCATATCGACACAGAATTGCAATCCCGACCACGACAAAAGACGTCACCATGAAAATACAAATCAGAAACGGCCACAAGAGCTCCATCTCTTCTCATCACCGCCCGCTCACACGACTCACGGAAGAGAAAAGAAACCAAAAATAACAAATTAAAAATCGTAGATCGATCAAGAGATCAGCATCACATCGCAAACACGAAAGTCGGCATCAAATCGCAAGAGCAGCAGCAGGCACGCACGCCCGACGGAAACGCCTCTCCCCCGGACGCTCCTGGAGCGCGGGTTTCCTTACGAGCGACAGTGCTCGCTCGCTCGCCTCGCTCGCTCTCTTCGGAGCCGTTTAACTCTTGATCCGGGATGAATAACGGTAGCTCGTGGATGATCTATGTCCAAGAGAACGAGCAAGAGAGCATGTGCTTGGTGGTAATCATCCACGAGGAAAGCGACGAGAGGCGGGGAAGCTCATGAGCACACAGACAGAGTCAGTCGTCAGTCATGGCCGCAATTTTCTCGTATGAACGAACGAACGAACGAACGAATGAAATCGGGTGATTTTCAGAAAGTAATATCAGCCTATTTTCTGCCAATAATTCACATAGCCAAAAATCGAAACTCAAAATTTTTAAAAAGTGCTTAAATCAAGTGCTTTTTAAGGTTTTCAATAAGCCATAAAATTTGACCAGAATGTAAGAAAAAACTCCAAATTTCGATATAAGTTAGAGGAAAAAAAAATTACAGAAGAAATTGTTTTTGAAAATTTTCACTTTTGTTATTTAGCTTGTAGCCAGATTTCGCTAAATCTTTTCTTTCCTATGGATGGATGATCGCCACAAAAAAAATTTGACTCCCAAAATTGAAAAAAAGCACTGCGAACTCGGTCTCTCTCTCTCTCGCTCGCTCTCTCACCGCCCTAGTTCTTAAGGTACTTGTCCATACCTTATTATTAGTTATGACTACTGCGGCACTGTATGCGCGCTTTTGCATGAGTGGAGGTCAATGCAACTACGTGCTATTGGGGGTTTGGCAGTGGTACTTATTATGGCGAGTTATTATGTCACATGTCCCTGCCTGTCCCAGCTTTCATTAAATGTTCTTCTGTGGACCACAAAAACAAAACAAGTTGGTGCAGTTTTTCTTTTTTAATTTTTTTTCTCTTGTATATATATCGAAATTTTGGCGAAATTCAATAAAAATTTAGCAAAAAATCAGTCCAATTTTTACCACAAAAAAATTTCGACAAATTTTTTTTTCAAAATTCGACAAAAAAAAATTGAGAATTTTTTTGTAATTTTTCAAATTTTTCACAAAATTGGAAAAAGGGAAAAAAAAAAGGAAAATTTTCACAACACTTGGTGAGTTGTGATGAAACCAGATTCTGATTTATTCAGAAAATGGGTTTGTGTTGAATTCAGTTCATATTCATTTAGGATAATGGGGGATGTGAAAAAATTACATTCATCTATAATCAGTTTGAAGTGTCATGTTTGAAGTGTTGGCAAGTTCTCTTCTCTTGAGAGAACCTTCAATCCTGGGTACTTTTCTTTCTTTTTCCTTCTTTTTTGGCCTTGCCTAGCAAGGCAAAGGATATAGTGTTTAGATTCATTATATAGAGTATAGTAGCTTAAGGGATTTTGGCCCTCAGGTAATAATAGGTCTATTTTTATATGAGGATTTTTAAAAGATGATTTTTTTTGGCTTTTGTTGAAACTTGAGATTAGTTATAACTAATGTGAACCTGGTGCATAATGCATTCGTCAAACTTCCCCTCGCCCGATCCTTTTTCGCCCGTGCCCCCCATCCCATCTGATCCTTCCCCGCCCATGCCTCCCCTCCGACCCGTGCTAGCCCCCTCCGTCCGGTCCTTCCTTGCCCGTCCCCCCCTTGTCCATGCTGGCCCCCCTCGCCGCGTGCTTCACCAGGCTCTCCCTTCCCCCACCCCCCAAAACACTTCACAGGGAACATGAGCCAATGGGATTACACCAGAAAGGTAATGAAAACGAAATGACGTCAGAGAAAAAGAAATAAGTAAAAGATAAGTAAAAGACGGACAGATAGACACTATAGCTTTAATATATAAGATAGAGTTAGGGTTTAGGCTTCTTAATTAAAATGACAAAAATATTTCAAAACAATTATTGAATCCATTAGCAAAATGCATGCACACACACACACACACACACACACATATATAATTGCAGGTTACAAAAGATTATAAGTAAAACAACTACACATTTACATCTGTAACATAGTTCTTTCAGAAATTAGAATTTGAGCATTTGACAAACTTACAACTCTAACCTCACACGATGCATTAATAATTGGAAGCAAATGATATGACATATGAATAACCAACTTCAAACAAATGATATGATTGATTGACTACCTTTAAATTTTGAACATAATCACAAATACTACTGCCTCAAGAACTTCAAACTCATGAATGCAAACTTCAGACAAAATCACAAACAATAACAATACCAAAATGCACCACCACTAACTTGACACTTCACTTCAAACATACGAAAAAATTATTTAAAAAAAAACTGACATTATAGCACCACTAACCAACAAAAAAATTACAACAAATATTTCAAAATACAAATGTTGTTTTAATTGACCAACATACAATTGACCATTGACATGACAAGATCACAAACATTTTTTTTTAAAATCCCATAATGCAACACAATTTATGTGACTTCAACCACATGACAAGGTCAAAACAAAAAAAACCCATGTTGTGACCCCATTTCCAAACAAAAAAATTATAACATACACAAATTTCAAATTTTGTTCAACAACAAACTAACAACATACAATTGGCTTCAAGAACAATAGAACAACTTTCAAAAAACCATATAATATAATCACAAATAACATATGACATGCTTGAAAAAACATATGACAACAAATGTAGATCCCTACCATGCAACAACAATGACTTGAAAACACAATGTGACAAAATGACTAGTAGCAACAAACAACAAATTAAATAACCCTACCCTAATTGAAAACCACATGAGATCTACTTTTGTCATCCTTGAAAAATGGAAAAACCTACATTAACTATACTTCAATTCCATGTTGGTAGTTGGTAACTCTTAAATATCATTACAATCTTCTTTAAATAATCCTTTTTTTCAATTAATTTCTTGTGTTTTTCAATCAAGATTTAGAGTAACTTCACATACAAAAAATCTTGCATGTTTTGAGGTTTACTTACAACACATCCAACATGAACATCATTCAGTCAACTTTATACAACCAAAATGAGGTGATCCAACTTCTCAATCCCCAACCTAAAGTGTTGAAGATTAATGATGATTCTAACAACACTAAAAATGTGTTTGGTTTTAATTTGTGAACCCATGAGCCTGAGCATTTGATGAGCCAAAAAAGACATGAAAATTGAAATGAGAGTTGTCCCCACCTAACCAAAGAGTTTTCAACTTTTAATAATTGCATGCATAATTGACAAAAAAATTGCAATTCATTTTTTAGAATAGATTTAGCATCATTTGATATAATCTACCCAAAGAAGAAACCATTTTTTTCAACTATTGTTATCTCAACTAGTGCCCTTGCATGGTTTAAATAGAAATAATATTGTAATATAATTGGATACACAACCTTCGTATTGTACTTTACAACAATTTCACCAATAACATAATTTCCCACATAATATCAAATAACCTTCATGTTTTTAAAGCAAAGGTCAAACATTATGACCAACATGTTATGTGCCATGGTTTAAATGAAAGACTCAAAAAATGTCTTATAGTCTTTTGCAATATTTCTTACGCATCCTTAAGATGATTTTTGTAAATGCAAAACACACTTTAACTTAGGTTGTTATGGCTCAACATGCAATGTTGTGCATTTAAAAAGTACCCACAATCAAAGGAATGAACTCCTATACATCATTCATAAAAAAAAAAATTGGTTGTTTTTCTATGATCTTTAATAAATGTGGTCATCTACACCAACCACCCCCACTTTGTATATTTTATTGAGTGTAATTCTAAAACATGTTTTTCAAAGAACTAGCATTGTGGTCATTGCTATAACTCACAAGCCCCATGGACCAAACTATGAAAATCAACATTCATTACATCATAATGGCACAACACACATTTCATGACTTGCAAATAATAAGAATTAATAAAAGCACCATCATTCACAACCAAGAAACCCGAATAGTCAATGGAGTGATGAAAGGGGTACCACATATCTCAATTTGCCAAGGACTTTGGAGTGAAAAGCTCTCAAGAAACATCTACCTCAAGATTGAATGCCTTCCGTGAACCATTATTGACTTCAATATGAAATGGAAACTCACTATTTTCTTTAATGTCAAACAAAAAACTTGGGTTGATGAAAGGGGAGACTCACTATTTTCTTTAATATCAAACAAAAAAGTTGCGTTGATGAAAGGGGGAGTGGTAGTTGTTGATTCTATTGTACTATTTGTTGCACATAAACACATAATTAACAAACAAATAAAACAAACTAACAACCAAAAAAGAAAGAAACAACAAGAGACACTTTTAAACCCACACCTCAACTCAAGAAGATCAACATTTTGCAATGATAAGTCTTGGTATGTCAAATTTACCTCAAAAAGCTTTGTTCCAAATTTGTGGCATTTGAAAACAATTTTAAAAAAATGACAAGCACCTCCAAAGCCTTTGTTCAAAACCTCAAAACCATGTGGCATGCAACCAAAAAAAAAAGACGGTGGTGAACAAGACAATGATGAACAAAACATTTTGAACTCATTCAAAGGTTGCAACAACTAATCAAAACTCACAAAAGTAAAATAAAATGATGTTTCAAAACACCTTAGATACAAACTTGTGCATAAATGTTTTCACGACACAACTTGAAACCTCAAAATGCAACCAAAGTACCTTAAAAACATTCATTGACAAATGAAAAATTGCGGCAATGTGACAACCTCAACAAACTTTGAGTTCAAATTTTTGGTTATGAACTCTAAGTAACAACTTCAAACTAAATCAAATAATTTTTACATGTCAACCAATACTAAACCAACATTGGTCATGATTCATGAAACCATATTTAGTAAATTTAATATCATCAACCATGAAATCATGTACTTTTAGTAAGCACTTACCATAAGAAGTGATAGGTATATCAAAATCAATTCTCAGATTTCTTGAGAACCATGGGTATTTATCACAACCAGTTCTTTGATTTTTTTGTGAGAACCTTGATTATTTATCTTTAAGAACCTTCGGTTATCAGGTGCCTTTCCTAATGACAGCCCAACACTAGTAGCTAAGAGCATGCCCAGCGGCAGGCCTTTATCTGTATTTTCCATATCCAGTATGCATTGTTTAGTTTCTCCCCCTTGCCCACCAACATTTCTTTTACTCCCAAATTTTTGCAATTTTTTTTATTTGAGAAATATGATTTTGATCAATACAAAACGATTACAGCATAAATTATTATTTTTTGTTCTACCAATGTTTTGAAAATTATTTATTACTTGTGCCCAAAAAATTATATAATTATTATAAAATTAAGAATCTGCAAAGTTTTTAAGAAGAACAAGTTTATTAATTTTATAACCATTACCTGCAAAAAATTTCAGAATTAAAAAATCAAGTGCTGAAGTTAAGATGTAAATTTTAATTAACTAGTCAACGATTTGTTGCCAGATGTGATCAAAGAGTGCAATAATTATGAACTCAAATGTCCAAACCTGGCCCAAACTCTAAATTGGAATCAGACCAATGCACAAAATGTAACAACTTCAACA
>Ga0116231_10007292_pt1 | contig 20385 bp, 16 predicted proteins | sample S1TSphgellanicum_2_FD_89695 | JGI IMG/M metagenome (GOLD analysis project Ga0116231, IMG submission 89695) | Host-associated microbial communities from peat moss isolated from Minnesota, USA - S1T2_Fd - Sphagnum magellanicum MG | ecosystem: Host-associated > Plants > Peat moss > Unclassified...
AAACAAAAGGGGTCCACTAGCTAGAAACACATGTTATGCTTATTATCAAACACTTTGCATTTTTGTTAATGAAAGGTTAAAATTGAATAAGTGAACCAAATCTAAAACTTGTTCGAACTTCGAACTAGTTGAAAATGAAATTCATCCATGTGTTATTGTAAAAATGTTAATTACAAACCAATAGATAGGATCGGTGCATTAAAATGGTGGGAAAATCTATGGTCATTGATGAACCAATGTTTCCCTCAATCTAAATTTTCTAGCGGCACCACAACATGTGATTCTAGTGCTAATGCCCTTGTACTACAATTGTGAACTAGTTTGCCTTTTGTTGATATCACCTTCATCATTCAACTCTAGACCTTCTGTTTGATATCACCTTCATCATTTAACTCTAGACCTTTTGTTTGTGTAGGTCATCGATGCAAGTCATGGATGTCAACATTGTTTTTTGTCATTCAATTTGAAAATTTCTCTCCCTTTCTATTAGTTGTTGAGCTTCGAATGTTCTTTCTTCTTTTTGCTTAGGTCATCAATGTTGATTTTATCAATCAACTGAAAACCCTTTCTCTTTCTCAAAATTCTACAAGGCTTGACCTGAAAACATATTTTTCTTGGGTAAACATTACATTTTGGTTTCATCAAATAAAATGAAAATATCACCTAGAAGCACGGTACCCCACACTCAATAAGAGGTTGTTTATAGCACAAAGAAGACCTTTGAATCCTTATAATGATGATTGAAAAACCAAGAATGACAAGATTATATTTTTTCAAAATGACATGGACCAAAAGTTCAACAAGTAACCATTGAAAGAGGGGTTTTGTATATATATATATTGGTCCATGATTTTAACAAAACAAAGGCTCCACCATATGGGTTCTACAAGAAAGGTTGAAATTCCAAATTTCACCAAGACTAATAAAACCAATATAATAACTATCTCAAGGTATATATTTTCCATAATCATTTATAAGTAATAATATACATTGATACGTTCCAAAATATGGATGATCAATAAAAAAATATTAAACATCAAGCACATTGAAGGTTTGGTAATTGTACATTGTTATTAGACCATTTAAAAAAAAGGGGGGGGGATTTAATAATTAAGTCGGCAAACTCTTATGACAACTTGTTATAAGACCATGATGTACAAAAAATTGGCTTGTTGCATGGTAGAACATTTGTTTGATATTAAAATTTGTACTACATTATTACTTGGTTCTTCTATTTTAAAGTAGAATTGGTTAAGCCATTGTCATTAATTAAAATATTTTGAGTCAATACAAAAGTTTTTAAAACAAACCCAAAAAGGGTTTACATTGTAAACAATTAAAAGCACTATTAGAGTGAAGGGCTACAATATTAACATTTGGAGGAAATGGTTTTTGTGATGTTAGTGAAAAACAACATTTTATGTCCTTATTAATCCTAGGACTAAAATGTTTTATAAAATAGTTTTATCATTCAATACATTGTTGTTAAGTAAAATCACCTTAGTGGTTAGTTTGTTTTATTGGTCCAAGGATCCTACCACCGTCTTCAACAAAAGGATAGAAAAAAAGGTTGTTGTTACTTAACACCTTGAAGTTTTAGAGTGCTCAGTTACACAACCATGCCCAAAAGTAACAAGGTATTTTGTGTGTCATAGGACCTACACACAACAAAATAAAAAAACACAATGGTCTATTGATGTGTAGAAAACATTATGATTGGGTAATAAGGTTCATTTTTTTGCTTGTGGTAAGACATTGATAGCAAATTAACGAGGCTATTGAAGCATGGAATTCTTTATGCCACTTCTAACTTTGTGTTTTGGGGTTTTAATGGGATGGGCCCATATGAGGCTCTTGCCATTTTCAAGTCATTCAAGCTTAAAGATTAAAATGCTACCACTTATAACAAGAAAAGATATTTTTGGATAATTTGTGTTTGGAAGGTCCATGAGTAAATTAGATTAAAAACTTGTAGATCAAACATTTGTTGTTTATATATATATAAACTTCATAATGGGGCTGACGTTGAATATAATATATTTATTTTTCTTGATTTAATTTTTTTGCTTGGAAAAATTTTTATTTATTTTGGTTCATCTATTTACATTTTTTTTTTCTAATAGGAAAAAAATGGCCCCATGTGGGCAAATGAAAAAAAAAATAATTAATTACTTCTCGATATGATTCAAATTAAACAAATTGTTCAATTAAAAAAGTAAAAAGAAGAAAATTTTCTCTATGTGTCCAAGTCACCTTCATTGTTCAACTCCAAACCCTTTCTTTCTTTCTCTTTGTAGGTTGCCTTCTTCGTTCAACTCCAAACCTCACCTTCTTTCTATGTCTCCTTGTGTGCCTTTGTTGTCCAACTCTAGATGCCCCTCTATTTGTTTCTTTATGCACTTTCATCCTTTAACTCTAGCCCCTTCTTTCTTTATGCAACGCATCGCCTTGGTCACTTAATTCTAGAAATCCCCCCATCTATCTCTTTCTTTTTCTAGTAGGTCATGGTTCATTGTTAAAACTCATCGCTTCAAATATCGACAAAATTGCCCCCCTTCTCTTTTTCAGATCAATTGTTATCATCCCTCATGGTCGTTGTTGTCACCTTCATGGTTTACATATCCCTTTTCATTCATGCCCTTCTCCATAACAAAACTTCTCATAAGAGTTCAATTGTTTAGAAAATGTCCCCACCTAAAAAATTACAATGCATTGTGTTTTGTGGAATGAACCCCCCACCCCCCTCCCCCCCTTTCCAATGCAATGCCTTGTTTTTGTTGTCCTACTTACATTTGAACCCTTTGTCTTGGTCGCCTTCATTGTTTAGCCCTCTTATCCCTCCTTTCCTTTCTCTTCTGTTTTTTAATTTCTTCATATGTTTATTTGTCCATAGCCTTTTGGTGTAAAATATTTGCACATTCATTAGAGGTTACTATAAGTGATTTGCTATAATCTATTAATGGTTCTTTACATTTTGTTTTCCTTGCAAGTAAATGAGTCAAGGACAATAGATTTGCAAGAAACAAAACCTTTTGAATTGTGGTTGTAGGATTCTAAGTAGCATTACATTTCATTTGTAGGTCCATATACAATAACTCCAAGATCATAAATATCTTATATTGGACTTATTTCCTATGTAAGAATAGGATTATTAGGCATTTTCACATAACATTTTTGGTCCTCTTGCTCTTGGACATTAACTTAGCCTCCATTCCAACATCTTCAATTATTGTTGCTATGTTTAACAATTATGTGGTAGATCCATCTTCACCCCATTGAATATCATTTGCTAGTCCATCAAAACTCTCATTGTCTTCATTTGAAATGTTCGTAGTTGTATACATTCCATTTGGTTTGATCTTGCCATCCATGGCCAAATCCTTATACCCCTAAACCCATTATTGACGTTTTTCCTAGACAAAGATTGGTCCAAGGACTTGTCTACCCAAGTTACAAATGTTCATTTGTTTGGTTTATAGTGATTGTTTTTAACCATTGCATTGTCCCTCTCTTTTTTGAAAGGTTTGAAACAATTTTCATCCAATGTTATAAGGCATGAGAAATGTGAAGTGATAATGTAATCATGTCCAATCCAACTTCTTGCGCTTGTTTGATTATTTTTAGTGTAACATGTGACCCATGTCCATCTAGAATTAATAGTTGTTAATTGCATTTTGTGATGCCACTTGGAATTGACCTCTTGAATAATGATAAAAACTCTTTGAATAAAAAATAATCATCCATGCTTTCCTTTGCATCCCATGCATGTTCTTGTTTTGCAATGTTTGATGTACTCATCTTTGATTTTCTCACCCATGAATATGTAAAACCTTGGCAAGGAACCTTTTGTTGCATTTACAACACAATTCATAGCTAAGCATTCCACGGATTTGGAAATGATGTTATAAACTTGATGTGAACCTCTTTTTACCAAAACTCTAGCCACTAATTGATGTCTTGTTTGAATCCTCATCTCATTTGAATTCCATATATGATCTTCAATATACTTGTGTTGAATGTCTAATGTTTATAGGTTCTAGTAGAAATAATCACAAGACTAGCTTGTGAAACCTTGTGCCCAGTAGACCTAAAGTCCTTTAGCAAATCAAACATTTAGCTCTAGATGTCGATGCTTCAACCAATACCATTAAGGATTCTCAAGAACCCCATCTTTGAAAGGGGTTGGTCTACTTTGAATAAGTTTCACCACCTTCATTTTGAGCTACTACAAGGTTATAAAAAGTCCACATTCTTGCATATTGAATGTCCAAGCCGCAATTGTTACATCTTTTTCTTCCATGAATACACTAGACTATAACCAATAATGTGTCACATTCAAAATTCTTATAACATTTTACAACTTTCTTTGAGGAAGGCCATTATTTATTTGATTTGATGTTTTTTTGGAAATCTAGTGAATAAGGGCCATTTTTTCCACAAAAGTCCTTTGCATGTATCAAATTCATATTGATGTCAACAAATACAAAGAAATGCCCTATAAAAAGAGTTAATGCATTTTGGTGTTTGCATTTTTTTGTGAAAGGCCAATATTTTGTCAATTTGTCATGTGAAATGCATTTCTTAAAATTGCCCATCACACGAAAATGCAAAATGAAAACTATGTTCACAAAAAAAAACTTGTCAAAATACACCATTAAACATGAACTATTTTGATAAATATTTGCAATTTTTTCCAAGTAAGTTTTATGCATGGAGATTTATTTTTCTTTTGTTTTTGGGTGAAATTTTGTCACTTGTGACCAAAAATAGGTTGTGAATCCAAAAATATATTTTTTCTGGATATTGTGAAGGTAAAAATTTGAAATATGAATACATTTCTTGCTTGAATACATGGCAAAAATCTACATAATAATTAATTATTCTACATCCTTGGGGACCATCTTTCTTACAAAATATCAAGCATGTGAGGTGGCTTTGATGAAAGGAATGGACAACGACAATGGGCATATTCACTTGTCAACAAATTGTTGTCCTTCAAAAACCTATAGATTAAAGGATTTTGTTAAGTGTGTTCACACATTACATATAATTGATGATAACATTTAGAAATGTAATGGTGTGTTTGCTCTTTGGTTTGACTGCATTTTTCATGGAAAACTCTTTTGGCACTAGCAGCAAATATGAGCTTTGTGATCACACAAATTGGTACTAGGCACACCATTGACTCTTCATGCAACTCCAAATACTTTAGAATGCCTAAATGCTATGTTAACTCATCCCTACTCCCTTTCAAAAAAATCCACAAATGTTAGTCACAAATTTCATGGATGTTCCCCTTCTTGCTTTTTACCTCTTCACAACCACACTATATTGATATTGAATTTGAGAAGGCCTTTGATATGTGTAATCTGCATATCACCAATGTTGTAGAAGTTCAACCTAGACCCCTTTGCATTGTTTTTAATTTGAGGTTTCGCACAAGCAAATTGATCATAAAAAGTGAGAACTACATGATTTTTGAGTTCACGAGAGAAGATAATTTGGAGGTGACAACAATGTTCAAGAACCTAACACTTTTTTCCCTTTCTCCCATGACAATCCAAATACATTTCAATATGTGTTATTTGAAGAACTTGACAAAAGCTACAAGTACCTAGAGATGTTGAATAATTTAAGGGCAAGGGAATATAGAGGCCACATGATATATGTGGTGGGCTACAATAATTACTATTTAAAAAATTCTAGACTAATGCCCATTTCGAAGAGGTAGATCACAATTTTTTTTTGTGTTAAGGATGGGGAACAAATAAATTTGCTGCATGGTGATAGATAAACAAGAAAGAAGGTGTAACCACAACACACAAACACATAGAACAAATGAAACCCAATTGACAAAAACACAATCCAACAACACCTGCAATTCCAATTGGGACAATTTTAACATGAACACTCTTCTATGGGCACACCAAGTTTCAGAATAATGAATCTTGTTCTTTTTCACTATCCAAATTTAGTAAAATAACAATGAAAACAACATTTATGTGACCTTTTTTTTTAATCTACTTGGATTTAGTGTAAAAATATTAGTTAATTAGGACATTTTTAGTTGAACAATGTTTTTTCATTTTAAACAATTGTATGTTGCATTGAAATTTTTCAAAATTGTATTTATAATTTGATTTTTGAGGTCCCAAGATAGTTGTTTTCCCAATAAATATAGTCCAAATATATATATTTTTATTTCAAAAAATCAACATGTGGCATTTAACAATCATAATCAAGGGTTGTCCATGTTGTAACTACATGCCATTCATACATATTTAAAACAGTACATGTGCATATATTATGGGTACACATACACATACATGTTTGTGTACATATGTATTTGCCCAAGTTTGGACCTATAACTTGACCTAAAGGTGCCAACACCTTAACCATCAAGGCATAAAAGCTTTTTTGAACATAAGTGGAAAAAAATTAATTTAACATGTTTAATGAAAAACTTGGAAAAAAAATTAAAACTTTGAAATGCATATTTTTTATGAACCTTTATTCAAACAAAATAAATGAATGCATGATCTTGAACTATATTCAAAGATGTATTCAGAAAATAATTTAAATTTAAATTTATTTATATTGAGGTGTCAAATTATGCTTTCAAAAAATTATATTTTGAACAAATCAAACTTAATATGTCTACAAATTTGTTTTGGAATTAACACACAATCATTAAAAAATGATTCACTTCAATGTGGATTCAAAACATCATTAAATCTTTGATACTATTATATTGGTTATATAACACATTTAATTTCTTTTGGATGAATAGAAAAAAATAAAAATAAAAATTCCAACCCTAAACCCCAAAAAATGGCAACATCAAATGATTTTATTTCAAAAAATTAAGTTATTTAAAACATGATACATTTTCCTTGAAAAATTTGGAATAGTTATTGGTGATGTAACATCTATAATTATTCATTTAAAATTTAACTTATTTAATTACTTAAATTTTAAGTATTTATGATTTTAAAAAAAATATTTCAATGGAATTATTTAGACATTAAAATGACATATAAATTCTTAATTAAAAAAAATTGTGAAAATTTTCAATGATTGTGATATCTTTGTGGCAATTTAACATTTTTTCCCAAGAACTTATAAGTCTTATTCAATTTGCACAAACCTATAGAGAACTCCATCTTTGTTAGGTGTGTTAATTTAGTTGCATTGACATAGGAGCACATAAAATCTTGTTAATTTATGATAATTCAAAATTTTGCATTAAAAATATGTAAAAAAACGAGTTGTATAAACTATAGTTTAGGTGTCTATTTTTGACTTGGGCCATTGAATTTTTTAAAATGTTTAAATTATTTTCACATGTGAGATTAATACAATTTAAAATATTTGTTTCAAGAATCTCAATGCAATGTCTTTAATTAAAAACATACACCTACATGTTGCAGGTTTAAATTGAAAAGTGTCTTTAATTTGTTAATTCCATTTAATTTATATCATTAATTAATCCCTCATGTATTAGTTAGCAAAGACCACAACTACATAAGGAAAATGATGAAATTGAGGACATTATCACATGTTGTCATAATCATGGTGTCATGTTTATCATGTAATATGATTTTTTAATTGTTTTCGATAGCTAACACAAGAATGGGAATGGTATAATCAATGATTTATGTTGATGTCAAAGGCAAGGAAAACATTACCTTCCCTGGCATTTTTCATGCATGTCACTTAAGATAATTCTCATTTATGTACCTCTAAAAGTTAAAACCTAGAAATAAATTTGTACAAAATGATTTTAGTCTAACCCATTGTTTGCACAATATTCTTTTATACATATATAAAAATATTAGGTTGCAAGTTGTTGCATTAGAACACACATATGTTTCAATGGATGCAAATTGTGTCATAATGATAAAAAAGAAACTTGTTATGTGTGAATGGATACACATATGTAGTGACATTATTAGTGGACAAGATGTGCAAAAATCCACTACCAAATGTTTATAGTTTGGGAACAAAATATTTTATCACCTTTTTAAATTATCAAAAAAAAAATTAGGATAATAATTTTTTTGCTTTACTAAACAACATAATGAACATTGTTACATGGAGGATTTCAATGTCCATGGATGTTCATTGAAAAACTTCATTCATCAACAAGAAGTTCATATAAATATATATATATTTAGATAATTAACTATAATTTTTTTAGTATTTGTTTAATGACCTACATTGGGGTAGGTTATGGGATATCATTCATGACAACAACACAATTTCAATTTAGTTGTAGCTCCAATACAAAGGTGATTGCATCTAGTCCAATTTTGATTAAAATTTCAACAATTTTCTAGACCTATATAATATCCTGGTATTTGAAAATAATTAAAAATTAACCTAGTACCTTGAACTAACCAACATTGGTAAAGATGACATTTTGGTAGACAAATTGAAATTGCAATACATTTGAAAGTTTGAAACCTTTTGAAATAATGTTTTATGGGTACTTTTACAATATTTTAAAACAATGCTTAAGGTTTAGTATCTTATTAGTATATTTCAAGCATTTAGATGGCTTGGATTGTATAAACTTAATTTTGGCACTAGAAGAATGAATGACTAATTTATCATTTAGTGGGGACAACTTGGAGGTCAATCAAACGTCTTGTCTTGGGATGTCTTGCTAGATAGGGATGTTGGCAACCTTGATTTACTGAATTATATTGAGATTAATCTATTATATATGCATTTTGTTCATATTATAATGCTAATATTTCACATGCACCTTTGAATGTAGGTGATGTAACATTACAACAATATGATTACAAACTTGACAATTGCACTAATTCAACATTGGAATTCATGTTCATTATGATATTATATCTCCATTAATGTTTTTTTTTTGTTGTATGTATGTTTTGATCTATTGTGATATTTCATTTGGTATTGGTATTGGTACCCTTTGTGTTGATAATGCATTTGCTAGTTGATTTGTTAAATATTCAAAAAAATTGTGTTCATAAATGAATAATTCAATAAAACTTTTTGAAACATTTTACACTAATTCAAATTTATAAAACACACTTGATATATGAAATTCAAACCCAATATTAGTATGATATGAAGTTCAAGAAATTGTTTACAAATATTGTGTACACATTAATAAGTTCTGGCAAAGAATTATAGTTTCAATGTTTGCATCACACTTCAACGCTTATTTATATTCTACCTCCTAAAAATTGACATCATAGGTAGAGTGAAGTAGCATTGAGGCCTAAGCATAGATAATGGGTGCTAAATGTGATGATATATAGGTCCATGGGATATGAAAAAGAGCAATACCTATCCAAAAATACTTTGAAAGTTGAAAGCAAAGTTGTCTAAATATGTTGCTTAAACCCAAGTTGTTTAAACCTAGTAAACTCCATACATGGACATGTATATTAACCAAAAAACTAATCAATTAGGGATTCAATTTAGGCTAGTTTATTTCTAGCAAATCGTTCATTGACCATCACTTGAATCGAATGAAAAAGTCTAATGTTTTGCATGCAAACTTGAAACCTTGTTAATTGGGTTGTAGGTTTGTGCTCAAGTATATTTTGGTTTGATTTCAAATTGAATTCTTATTTGTTAGGTTTTTTTTTGCAAACAAATATTTGATTGTGATTGATGTGAAACTTTGTTCACTTCACCACCATCCTTCCTTTCCTTTTTTTTCTCGTTGGTGTATACAATTAAAAAAAAATGTTTCCAAATGAAACTTGCTTACTAAAAGTTTAAAATACAAAGGGAAATGTACTTGACAACAAAATAAAATAAAATGTTTTAAACCATCAACATGTAGGGAAACACAAATTAAGACCCACTATTGGCAATGCAAGCTTGGAATGAGAAATATCCAATGCTCAAAAGTAAGGAGACTATATCCCTCAAACCCAAGGGAGTACCTTTCCTTTATGAATTTCAAACTAGTTTAATGGGTGAAAATAAGTCAATTGTTTTATTTCAAATAAGAAAGGTAGATATTTTAGTCGTCCCAAATTGCCAAATTGCATTCTGAATTTTTTAAATTTAAGCTTGCAAGAAAGGAAGACCCAAAAATGGTTATTCAAACATCTAAGGGATGTAAAACTTAAACTTAGTTTAAATCTAGGTCATAAATTCATTAAATATTTATCTAGACATAGTCATTGTTCAAATGTAGATTATGAATCTCAAGATGTTTCGTAGTTGGGTTTTCTTGTTGGTTTTCTTGTTTCCTTCCTGAGAAAGAGATGTTATGTAGTTGGGTTTTCTTGTTTCTTTCCTGAGAAAAAGTTGTTATGTAGTTGGGTTTTATTACTTCTTTCCTGAGAAAGAGATGTTACCTACATAGTACCAGCTAGATTGTGATAGTGACCCTACAGAAATGAGATTTGGGGGGAGAATAGGAATTTGAAAAAATTGCGGGATCATTTTCTCAAGAAAATATTTTGTGTGATTTGCAAAAGTTGTGAGTAGTTTTGTTAGACATTTTCTTCTGAATTGAACTAGTGCAAAAATATCAGACACCAAAGGCTGCTACTTCTTGTCACTTGTGCTGCAAATTTTATTGTTGTATTTGCAATGCAGCAAAACATGGGAATTGGATCTGGCTTGTCTTGGGCCTGATTGGATATGTTCATTTGTTGTTGGTATCAAAATTTGACATGTTGGGTGATACTTAGAAATTGAGATTTTGATGGAATTGTTTGAGTCATGACAAGTTCAAGAAATAATAGTAATATACTGTGATTATATGCGTCCAATTTGCAGTTTGAAAAACTTGGCAGATTTTCAAGTACCCACCAGGAGTAGAATATTTTATTGCCTCTGATCTCTCTTGCTGTCCCTAAGACTTGTTATGGAGAGTGTTTTGAAGATGTTGGGTTGCAGCATTTTGTTGTTACTTGGTGTTATAGCCCAACTTGCATGCAGTAGTAAAGCAGTATGGGAAGTTCCTGCTAGCAGACTAGCTTATACTAGTCATGGTGCTACAGCAGACAAAAGCTTTGGGGCCTGGTTTGCCTATATAAACAAAACCTGGGGTGATCTACCAGATTTAAGTAATAACCAAGGTACCCTCATCATCACATTCTTCTTCCCTGAAATTTGATCTTCTCTGTAAAATAATTAAATTAGTGTCTTTGTGTAATGTTTTGATCCAACAAAATTTAGTTGGTTAAATTTCTCCGAGAGAATGTTTTTTGCCAACATTTATGTGGTCAAATTCTATGAGTTAGAATTCACTAGAAATTGCATGAGCTTGGGTGTTGTAAGAAAACTGGGTTTTGTAAGTTTGTACTGAAAAAAGCATTCTAGTCAGGTTGGCCACCTTGAGTACCAGCTGATGATGCTATCTGTGTGTGAATTTCAGCAGGCCCATCAGTGCAGCAACTTGATACCCATCCTCAAAAGAAGAATCAGGAGGTGATCATCATAGTAGTGTCAACAGATGGAAGTGGAAACTTCACCACCATTCAAGCTGCCATTGACTCCATCCCTTTCAGAAACAAGCAACCTGTGGAGATCAACATCAAGGAAGGCTTCTACAGGTTATATACCTAACAACAATTCATCAAGTGCCTTTGGTCTTGAGAGTCTTTAGTCTTTACCTACTTTGGGTATTCTTTTGGCAGAAACACTGTCATTAGGTCAAAACTCTGATCTGTGTCTCTGCAACAGTTATGGCAATCAAAGGTAGAAGGAACAAGGATATCTTCTCAGCTTTTTTTACTCCTGTGCCTAACTTTAAGGTGGAAAGAATACTACCAAAAAATTTCACAACAGAATTCAGGTCTTCCTTAAAATTGAAACTCATTCTGCAGTTGGTGTCAAATTCAGGAGATTTGCTCTCAAATTTAAGGAGAGATAAGCTATGGGGTGATGGAGAACTTTCACTGACAGAGATTATTATGGCTTGTATTGCAATTATGCAGAGAAAAAATACTCATTCCAAAGACTAAAAACCACATTACCATGATCGGGATAACAGACAATGATGAGACCATCATAGCATGGAACTCCACAGCATCTGATGTCATCTATGGTGGTCAAAAGCTGCAAACTATCAACTCAGCCACTGTTGCTGTTGAAGCTGACTACTTCATTGCCCAGAACATTACATTCATGGTAAACATTTTGTCCTGCATATTGCATTTCATATTAAGTACTAATTACTACAGATCAAATGGAGAGATAGAGAGAGAGAACAATTGTCACTTCTGATGAACAATGGATCCATTTGATATTGATTACCAAAAGTGCAACGAAGACCCACAACTGGTTTTTGAATCAATGCCATTCTGTTTACAAATATGGATTGATCAACTGAGTAGAGGGTTGAATCTATATATTTATGTGTGTGTGTGTGTGTCTGTGGGAAGTGCAGAATACTGCACAAGCTCCAAGACCAGGTGCAGTGGGAGGCCAAGCTGTGGCACTCCGAATCAGTGGTGACAAAGCAGCCTTCTACGGGTGCCGTTTCCTTGGCCATCAGGATACTCTGTATGACCACAAAGGTCGTCATTTCTTCAAAAATTGCTACATTGAGGGCACTGTTGATTTTGTGTTCGGCAATGGTAGATCCTTCTATGAGGTAATAAGTTAAATAATAACACACTCAGAGCTCCTCAGCCCCTGAATTACAAAACTTGCAACAATATTGTAGTTTTAGAGAGACTTGGATCCCAATTGCATCATATTATATATTATGGGTGCTGCAATTAAGAGAAAACTTTGGAACTAATTGCGACATTGTCAATCTGGAAATGAAAAATTAATCAAAACTTCTTTGCAGGATGTGGAGCTTCACTCAGACCCAAATTATGGAATTCCTGGATCCATAACAGCACAGAAGAGAGATGAGATGACCATTGAGACGGTTGAAACTCTTACCACCCAGCTGAAACTCTAGCTTTATTTGTTCCCCAGAATTCAAGGCCAGCTTGCGGCAGGCCCAAAACTTGAGTGTAAAAGAAACAAAAGATTTGTCACACACACACACACACATATGCGTCCATTTAAGTTTCATCATGTCTTTTCACAGTTGTTTGGCAGCATTTGTGATGGGTGACGAGACATGTTGCAGGGATTTGTGTTTGTAAGATGCAAAATAAGAGGAGCAGGTATGGTGTATTTGGGACGTGCATGGGGTAATGATTCTCGGGTCGTGTTTGCCAACACTTTCATGGACAAGATTGTAATGCCCAAGGGCTGGGACGACTGGCACATCCCTGCCTGTGATAAGTAAGTAAATAATGTGTACACAATGACCCTGTCAGAATTTTCCTAGTGTATCCTGACCAGTACTTCACCATATGACTAACTTGTGAAGGAAGATTCAATGAAGTAGTGTTGCTTCATATGGCTGGCTGCTATGTGAATGTTGGATTTGAATTTTGTGCCAATAAAAGTGCTGATGCATCAAGGATGGGATTGGTGCAGGACAGTGTACTATGCACAGTTTAATTGCACAGGAGAAGGGGCAAGCACAATGGGTCGAGTTGAGTGGGCAAGAGAGTTAACACCCGAGGAAGCAGCACCTTTCATCACTACTAAATTTATCAATGGAGAAAGCTGGTTAAAGAAATTACCCGTCACGTCCACATGGCCATCACCTCTCATCCCATGATCAATCTCTTTCTCTTGTCTCTTTACATAGTTTATAGTATAGTTTTTATACACAGTTTCCTAGGAGAAGTAAAAAGATTGAGTTACATTGCCATACTTATTAAATGCGCAAAGAAGTGTGTTTTGCCACTAATTCATAGTATAATCGAATTGGGTAAAGGCTTTGTATAAGGGTTAAAAAGACCGACAGTGTACAAGGGTTTGCAGTTTTATTCAGCACAGTCATTTAGTAATTCCTCAATGACAGGAAAAACCCTGTGCATATCACTGCAGTGTTGTGCAGGCAATACTTACAGTTGGACCACAACCATGGCTATCTATCAATTCTTGACTAGTGTTGAGATGGATGCAATCTTGTTCTGATCATAACTAGTACCTATAATCACAATCCTCAAATTTCCACAACTCCCATGTGACAGTACAGAAGTGGACTAGAGATGCACTAGAAATGAGAAAGAGGCTGGAGGATAGATGGATGGATGGATGGATCAAAATCAACTTGAGCTCACCTGATTCATATCAGCCTCTAGGGATCACAATTTTTATTTGCACACCTGAATTGAGTTGTGGTAATGCTCCAATGGTGACCTGATAATAATCTTGTATACATGTTCCCTGTTTCACTAAGCAGGGTTCAATCTCCTAGGCATCATTACTGAAAGGTTTGTAGCCCTGCACATCTGAGACTATACTTGCCACAGATCCGATTGCTGCGGCAAGTGATACTACAAAAGTCACCACACTTAGTGACTGCAGAAGAATCCATTTTTGGCTCCATCTTGGGAGTCTTGTTTGATGAATGTACATCTCAACTGGAAAGTACACTGTCAGGGGCCAGAAGGCAAAAGCTCCAATCAAACCCAGTATGTCGTTAAAAAATGGAAGCAGCATGGAAACAATTGTGGTCATTACCACATAGATAGAGCGCCACACCAGCCTGAAATGGTTGATTGGCAATGGCTCAACAAAGGGGAGCTTCACATAGTGTTCCTTGTTGATAAAGTTACTCTTGGGAAACTTGCTGGACACCCATTCCTCAATAAATGCATATAGTGGTTGTGTATACACCTGTGTGACACACACAGTACACTAAGGTCAAAACATCAGTTACAAACACACACTCCCAAGAATGCTACCAGCCTGCCAAATTGGATCCTTTTGGGTGTATTAAGGATACTCTTGTATGACAATGGTGAGAGACAAAATGCCAAACCTACCTGATAGGCACCAATGAGATGAACAACAACACATGCATTGGCAAAGTCAATAAGCCAGTAGGGGTTATAGAACCCAAAGCCTGTCAGAAGATTTCCTTGTGAAGCATTGCCAAAGGCTGCATAACCCGCACAGCCAACTGACATGTAGAACCCAGTGGTGGTAAGAATTGCTATAAGTGTGGCTCGCTTCATGCTCTTGTTCTCAGCAGGAGGAGCTCTTAGTGTATCCTGCACAAAAAGCAAATATGGTAGTCATAATCTGTAGTCTCTGTGAAGGCTTGACATACAGGCCATTCACTGCCCAGAACTTGTTTGGAAAATCTCCCTGTGTTGGTTGATTCCACAGACTGATCATGAGTGATTTGTGCTACTTTGCCCAGCGGGAAGCATATGAAGAATGAGGGAGAACTCACACAAATGCTTTGCAAAGCCTCAGATTCTGTAACTACCTTATATTCTTAAATAACCGAAGTGATGGATTAAAATGAACCACTAGACCCAATAATGCACATCCAGTATTCAACCTGCCCTGTCACAGTGAAGTAGTAAGATAGGCATATCCAATACCTGGATTTCAATGAGAATCAGTGAGAAGGAATAAGCAAAAGCCATATCTCCAAGGGCATTAAATACATTCCAAGTTTTTTGAGCACGAGTGTTATAACCAGCCAAACTAGGATCACCAATTGAAGTGCCAGATATGGACCCATGTGAGTAACCTCCCTCTGTCACATTGCAACACCTCCAGGTCAGTATTTTGCTAGTCGATTGAAAGATGGAAGCTTTGGGAGTCCCAAAAAGATTAGAACAATCTTCCACAAAAGAATGAAATAATTTTTCCCTACATCTGGAGTTTCCACACTTTGGGATGCAGTTACTTGGCCTCTCTCAAGAAACTGTCACGGAACTGGGTTCTCTCAAACATACATAAGGCAGAATCACTGCAGTGAGACATTACATCACAATAAAAGCTATTCTTGTCTATTACAAAAGGGAAAAACTTAGTAGATACAATTGATGACCCCTACCTGCAATCTTCCCTATGCCAAGGCCCAAGCCAATTGTAGAGTAAATGAAGGACATGCCAGCAGCAACATAAGAAAGCCACCATAATTCGCCAAAATTGGGGATCTGTGAGAGGACAAGTTGCACTATCCCAAAGCTTATCATGTACCCATTATTTGATCTTAGGCAAGGTGAATCTGGATTCGAATGGAAGCAGTTAGACTTTGTGATGGCTCTGCAACCACCATTGCAGATAACGTTAAAGCACGTATTGTTTGCACAAGGTGATCCCTCCAATGAGGTTTACAAATGAAGCTAGTCTTGTTCAGCCTGGCACCCTGCCTTCAGGAAGTGTTGTTTCAAGAATAGGCAACTGTAGCTACACAACTCTATCATAGCAATGAAGTACTGAAAACCTACAGATACATAGTCATTTCCTACTCTACACAGTTCATACACATTGAGGCCAGCTGTATACTATTCATTCTATGGAGGGGTGATGGAACAGGCCTGTAAGTATTATGATTAGGGTTTGGATTTATGTGGCATAAATACAAAATTCATCCTCCACCGTCTAAGCTACCCACATTGGAGGCCACATGTTAGAAGTTAACCATTCTGAGTATAGAGTAGAACAAAAAAAGCCTTTACAAAGAGAGGCTCTGCCATTCAAGCTACTGTGAATGTGAAACTCTAGTGAGATAGACAAAAGAGAAGAAGATCAACTTACCTTGCGCTTTGTGCACCAGTGATGGTATAGCCAATAGAAGTCCCCAGCAAATTCGAGTACTGCACTAAACCACAGGCCCACACTTGCTTTGGACCTGCCAGTTGACCAAAAGCAGTTATGAAGGTACTACCTATTCACTCCCACATTCCAAAGACAAGAATAGGATGTACCATCAATTCTGTTTGTGATGACTGCCTTAAGACATCTTTCCATTCCAATCTTCTATCTCATTGCACAGCTTTTGTTGGGATTTCTTAAGGTTTTCTAACTTTTCCCTTCTTAAGCCACTCTGATGTATTTTCAGGGATCACAATGTCTCCTTCCAATGCAACATGACACACACTATCTCAGGCACAAGGTTTTCGAAAGAGAACTCAACACACCCAGATTGGCTTGCACAGTCTCCATGTAGGTGTAGTTGCGCTTGCCAGTGACAGGGTCAGGGTACCGGTAGCAATCAGCTAGCAAGCAAGAGGTGTAGTACGTGACACCTGCAAACAATAGCAGCACAGTAGGTCCTGCAATCCAACCCATTTGTGCGATACTCCATGCTAACGACAGCACCCCTGACCCTATAACTGCTGTGATCACATGTGCTGATGCTGTCATGACATTTCCTGCACTTCCAGAACCACTTGCATACATCAGTCAACGTTCACATCCCATGTCCATTCTTTTCAGAGAACCCAAAATGTGCTAGTCACTATTGTAGAGACAAACAACTCCAGAGTTTGTGAACCTCGATTTCAGCCAATCTTTGGTCAATAGTTCACATTGTTTTTTGCAAAAGAAATGAACTTTCCTTTGCTAAGAGGATCTGAGGATTCAAATTATGCAAGGGGAACCCTTGAAGAGAGAGAGGATATATGCCTTTGCGTCGTGGTTTGCCATCCTCATCAAATTTTGTCGGATCATAGACAGCAGAGCCATTAGTGTCCCCATTGGCAGCCCCATCCTCAGCCTGTGCAATTTTTCCATCTTCTTCCCACCCCATCTTTATCCTCTCACTGCTGCAGTTCTTTCCTGTCAAACAGTCTTCCAGATGTTAGAGGTGGGTTATAAGGCTTCATACTTCAACAACATACAGTATGCAACACATCCTACTAGCTCACCTGTAGTAAGCAGACAGAAAAATAAAAGAAGTGTCCAAGAGTCATCTGCATGTGCTTCTCAGACATTTCTGTCTCTCTCTCACTAGGTTGCTGCAGAAATGGCAGAGCCTCTCATGCTAAACATGACCACAAATTCCTAAAACGAATCTACAGTCCACATACCAGACTCTAAGTGGAAGATGGTGACACAAGCTCAATTGCAGGAGAGGATAGCCAAATTCTCAAGAGCCAAGGCCAAATCTTTGTACAGAACTCATCTATGTCTCATTTCAAGAACAGAATGGAAAGACAGACTGTGCACATCCCTGAACATATTCAAGGCAACTCTAAAGATGTTCAAAGCTCTCAATTGTATGCAAAAAGGATAAAAAAAGGAATCAAGCAGATTGGAGGAGACAAGAGCTCAGCAATTGGGAAACATTGCCTACAATTTCACAGCAGTCAGCCACAGCAATCTCCTCTATTCATGATTCCACAAATCTTGCTTCAATTCTCTTTAGCTACCTGATGAGAATGACTTGATGGATTAAGGGAATGAAGTCTACCACCTTGACTCAAATTGAATCCCTACAGGAATGGGCAAATGAGACCGCCCTCTGTTGTACGGTCTTCACAGCTCCTAATATTTCTTGCTGGCTGCTCGTCTTTCAGTTACGGGCAAAACAACAAATCTTAAGACAACAAAACGCGCAGGAAATAGACTTCAAGCTGCAGCTCGCAAGGAAAGAAGGGGGCAAAAATTCACACTGTCAAAGCACACAGCATATATTCATTCGGCCATACAAAGCAAAGAAGCTCAAACTGGAGTTATACGTGCACATAAAATAAACAAGCACACCAGCACAGAACAACTGACGTCTTCATTATCAGATTCACAAAAAAAAACGCCAGCTTAGACTCCCGCGGAAGAGCGAGAATTGAACAATTTCCCTTAGACAAGTCTACTTAACAGCAATTTCATGAAACTTGATGCTCAGCACCGATTCACCTTATCACCTTCAATCGATAGCAAAGAGTCATAAAGAAAACAAACACGCCAGAACAGGACAACTGACGCCTTCATTATCAGATTCACAAAACAACGCCAGTTTAGACTCCAGCAGAAGAGCGAGAATTGAACAATTTCCCTTACAGATCTACATGACAACAATCTCATGAAACTTGATGCTCAGCACCGAATTATCTTATCACCTTTGATAGATAGCAAAGAGTCTCACATGGGAGTTACAAGTGCATATAAAGAAAAGAAAACAAACACACCAGCGCAGACCAACTGACGGCTTCATTATCAGATTAAGAAAACAACGCTAGTTGTAGACACCAGCGTAAGCGCAAGAATTGACTATTTCTCTTACAGAAGTCAACATGACAACAATTTCATGAAACTTGATACTCAGCACCGACTCACCTTATCTCTGTCGATGGATAGCAAAGAGTCTCAGCCTGGAGTTATACGTGCATATAAAAGAAACAAACACACCAGAAAAAAACAACTGACGCCTTCATTACTAGATTCACAAAATAGCGCCAGCTTAGAATCCAGCAGAAGAGCGAGAATGAACAATTTCTCTTGTAGAAGTCTACATGACGACAATTTCATGAAATTTGATGCTGAGCACCGAATCAGCTTGTCACCTTCGATCGATAGCAAAGAGTCATAAAGGAAACAAACACACCAGAACAGAACAACTGACGGTTTCATTATTAGATTCACTAAAGAACGCCAGTTTAGACTCCAGTCGAAGAGTGAGAGTTGACAATTTCGCTTTCAGAAGTTTACACGACAAAAAAATTCACGAAACTTGATGCTCAGCGCCGAAATACCTTATCGCCTTCGATCGATAACAAGAGTCTCACACCGGAGTCACACGTCAATATACAGAAAACAAACACACCAGTACAGAACAACTGACGCCAGCTTCATGATCAGATTCACAAAACAACGCCAGTTTAGACTCCAACTGAAGAACGAGAGCTGAATTTTTTTGTTGCAGAAGTCTACATGACAACAATTTCATGAAACTTGATGCTCAGCAGCGAATGAATTTTACCTTATCAGGTCTTGGATCGTTTGTTCTTGGGTTCCCCGAGACTGGTGAGCTTCACGGAACTGGGAACTCGGGGTGGTGGTGGAAGGCGAGAGTCGAGGAATGGCCCTGTCATGAACATGCGACAACGTCCAAATCTCAGGATGTCCTTTGTAGCGCCGGGTCGGGAAGTCGTGCCGCGCGGCGGTGCCTGCAAAACGCAAAACCCGCAGGAGGACACAGGAGCTTCCCTCCTCCTCCGCAAAGGGATTTGTTTGCTTCCTTGTGTGCGCAGAAGACGCGACACGAGGCTGATTACAGTCATGAAAACCTGCCTTCGTGGATGCCCAAATCTTCATCGTCGATGAAAGCTGTCCATGAAGGCGCCGACGCGTGTACAATAATGCACACAGGGGACAACGGAAAGGTCAACTCGTGACTCACTAGGCACCTATTCACTAGAGTTATTAGGGTTGGTCTTCGCAGACTAGGGAGTATAATACATTTCTACTTGGGCCGGACTACGCGTATGTGCACCTGCTCGGGCGGTTGTCATACGGTGAACCCGCCATTTCACCGGGTTCCTAGACCAAAATTCTCTCTCTTTTTTTTTTCTTTTTTTTTTTTTTAAAAATGGCGGGGGGGGGGGGGGAGGG
>Ga0116231_10007294_pt1 | contig 20383 bp, 12 predicted proteins | sample S1TSphgellanicum_2_FD_89695 | JGI IMG/M metagenome (GOLD analysis project Ga0116231, IMG submission 89695) | Host-associated microbial communities from peat moss isolated from Minnesota, USA - S1T2_Fd - Sphagnum magellanicum MG | ecosystem: Host-associated > Plants > Peat moss > Unclassified...
TAAATTAAGCAACCTGTTTTTGAATCCTAAAATAACCCAAAAAAAAAAAAAAAAAACCTAACTGATTTTTTATTTTTCATATAAAATCTATTATTATTATTATTAACCCATACACAGACAGGGGTTATCGGATTTGTGTGTATATATATATATACATTCTTATAGGTCCTTTTTAATAGGCTCAGGTGTAGTAGGTGTGCAGGAAAAAGCTATTGGCCAATGAGAATTTTGAGAAATGGTCACTTGAATAATTTTTTCTCAGTTATCTTCAAAATGAATGCATAGATAATGCAATAATAGGTATTTGTAGGTCTCAACAAAATTGGGATGACCAATGACATCAAAGGAAGAGGTGCACTTGTTCTCAGTTTTTGGAAGCATAGGTTTTGGCTTAGGCATGAAAGGAAAATTGTATTAGCCAATGAGATTGTGGTGTACCTCTAGGGAAGAGAGCCAGTCATCCGGTGAAGGTTCTTCCAGAAATTGTTGAAGATTCCACTAGGTATTGGGTCGATGAAGAGATTGTCTTGGAGTTCTATGATGAGAAATTTTGGGATGAAACCCTAGGTCAAGGGAACAATATCATCAACCGTCAAAAGCAAGATGGGTTTTAGATTTTCGAGAGTTGATGGTGATGTGTAAGGAAATATGGGTTACCATTGTTATTTTTCTCCATGTTTGTTTACTTGTTGGTTATGAGCAAGGTGTGTTTTAATTTTCAATAACGTTTGATGTGTTGTTTTATTTCCTCTTTGGATGCATTTTTGGTGGTGTTGTTATTTTTGCACTACTGTTTTGATGGTCGTCAATCAAGGATAAGACCTTGAGCTAGGGATAAGAGGTGAGCCTATCCATTGAAGAAAGAAAGCTAAGTACCTAAACAAGTTTCTGTTGACTTTAGTGATTTGCAATGATGACATGGTTTTGGGTTAACTTCTCATGCTTACAATTTGGAAGGAAAATACTTTTGTGAAGGATTATGTTATAGAATAGCTATGTAGAATTCCGCTATGCCATGGGCTTCCTTAAGAAGAATGCAATTCTAGTAGAAAAAATAGGGGTTGATGACTAAGAAGGTGATGATGAGCTGAAGGGATTTCAAAAGCAGTTATAAAGCATTTCATATTGTTGTTTGTGGGATTCATTATGATTGATTTTTGTTTGGTAGTTCGTTGTTTAAAGAGAGAGTTCCCAAAGTACTAGGAACTTTGAAGAAATATCTTGTTCTTACAATAGATTATGGTGTTCTAGGGAATTTTGTTAAAGGGCATAATGTTTTCTTCGTCAAAGTATTTGAAATAGTTTATGTGGAGAGCTGCATGTGGATTTCTTCTATGTCAAATATCACCATGTGTGTAGGTCAAGCCAAGTAAGGTGTTGTTTTTATGGGCAATGAAATCATTAGGGTTTATGATCAAAAGGTTGTTGTGTACAGGGTTTGGCCATTCTATGTTTTTGGGAATTGGGGTATAAGTATGGGAATTTAGGAGCCTATGACAAATGAAAAAGCTATGAATAACCTATTGAGCTTGTGAGAATGAAATTGGAGCAATCTAATTCTTGGAAACCTATGAACTAAATGCATTGTTTTGACACCAAGTATTTGGATATACATCATGTGATGTTCATGTTGATTATAGTATGTCTTTAACTTTGAACTTGTTAATTTTTTATTTCATCAATGTTCCATTAACCATGAAGGAAGTGTGTGACCCCCTTGTTTTTTGTTACAGTTCCAAAAACTATAATTTGATCATGCAGCTTGTTCATATTGTTTAATTTTGTAGGGATGGAACTTATTACTATTGGGAAACAAACATTGGAGATTTGACAACCAACCTCAGGCCAATTGGAAGTGTTCCAAACAAGAAATTGTTCTAAAAAACAAATACCCAAGATTGGAACAAACAAAAATATGGTTTGGAATGCTAGTAAAAAACAAGTTGTTTTTACAAGTCCAACAAGTGAAAGAAAACAAGATTGTCAATTTCAAGTTCCAAGTGGTTCAACTTTTTGCATGTTACCATTTGTGGATAGTAGAAGGATGGGATTCTAACCTAATGGTGCATTGCGAGAACTTATTCCACTTTTTTTCTATTTTTTTCAACCATTTGCTTAGAAAACTTCTAGAAAATAGTGATTACATCAAGACAGTCTTATGTGAAAGGTTATAGTCTAATAATATTGCAAATATCATCATGAATTTGAAGTTATTGAAGCCATAAAGGAAGTGAAGACTAATGACATCTCACAATTTGTATAAGGTAAATTTGCTTTATTTAGTTCCTATGTTGATATGCATGTAATAGTTCAAGCTTTGCATCATGTATAGACATGACAAATGGTTTTTTTAAAGAAAAAATGTTTATGGGGGATAAAGCAATTCTTGTTTGTTGAGAAGATTAACCTTTTTGTGAATAGCAATTATTAAATTCAATCAAGTTTGGTGCTAGCATTTGCCACAAGCATGTGGGGCTCTATGAAACAATCCTTGTGAATTCAACTGTGGGAATTTGAAGAAAAGGCATTGTAGTTTATAGGGCAAGCTTGCCAAGGCAAATCCATCTCACAAATATTTTAATGTCAAGATGAAAGTTTGTTTGTGTATTATTTACATACATTAAAGTCTTGTTGTTCCCAAAATTGTTGTGGCAATTTCATAGATACATATTTGCATGAAAGTTCAAACCATAGTGCCTAAGTAGTGTCACTTGAAACTCAAAAAAAAGTTTAATTGAATTTTTTTCAAGATTTGTGGCAAGGTTTTGGATGTTTAATTACTTAGTGCCTGACATCCAAGTTTGATCTTATACCACATGTGATTTGACTCTATCCAAAATAAACAACTTTGGTTATGGTAACATGAATGGTAGGATCAATACATAACCTATATGAACTTAGTTGATTTTTTTTTTATCTTGAATTTATAGTGTTCTCTATAGTGGTCTTGCAACCCTAATTCTTTCATCTAATTACCCATTTCTAGGTCAAAAAATTTGTCAATGTTTTTAGCGATATATGTAATAAAATGTTTGGTGATGTTGAAAATATAATGAGTTATTGCAAATCTAATCTTGGAAATTTGTGCATTTGGAATTCAAAGAAGGAGGGATAGAAAGAATTATTTTGGAGGGAAATTCATGGAACGTTGATGTCATCACATGTATACAATTTTTTTAGTATATGCATTTGTCAAGAGTTATGTTTTTATTGGAAAGAAGGTTCATTCACTCCTAAGTTATTGCAATAGTATTTAACTATTACAAATTTGTATCTAACAATGTATTCATGCATTTCAATGCATTGTGGACAAGTGAGGGAAATTAAAGAAAGAAAGGGTGGGCATGTTGGATAATTGCATCGCAAACTTTCTTTAAACTTGATTGAGCTAATGTTCAAAGCACCCCATTGCCATGTATGCACAATAGGGACTTATTTTCACATATACCATGGATAGGGTATGTGATACCTATTCTTATGCATAATTTGAGTGTAACAACACAATATTCTTGAACTTTGTCATATCCAATATAGATATATCATTAGTTCGGTTCTTATTGTTGAAATATATGTGGACATGTTGAAATTTTGCAAAGTTATTTCTTCAAATTGCAACCAAAAGATGAACCATTAATGTGCATTCCAATTACCAAAAGTTAAAGGTTTTATGCAAACTATGCCATTGCCACAAGATTGGGTGAACTTTTGGTTGACTTGTGAACTACCATGGGATCTCCATGTTTTCCAAAGAAATAGAAGCTACACCTCTTCTACTTGTCGAAACTACATGGTAGTTTTATAAGGTGGGTGGAGATCTTTAGGAATTGTTCATGACGAAACAACTAAAAATTGATTCTTCACGGTATATATGAATTATGGTTGGTAAAAAAAAAAATAGTTGTAATGAATGGAACAATCAAATCACCTTCTTAGAGTTAGAGTTGGATGCAATATCAATTTGACCATGAAAGTTTCACCAATAATGTACTCTAAATTTTGACATCTATCTATGAAAAAAGATAGTTTGTTTTCTTTTGTTTTGTAGTTATGAAATCCACCAAATCGAGATGCGTCAAATCATGTTCCTAGTGTCTTTGGAAAGCTCTCAATGAGGAGGGGTGCATGGGCTTGGTTCTATGATGTTTGGACTTGCAGTGCAAAAGTTCTTGAATATTGAATGATTTCTTCATTCAAAATTAAGTTAAATTGTAGCTAAAAGTTTTGGAGGAATTGGAATGTGCCTTTGGTGTTGTTTGAAATATCTTGATGAGCAAGATTTAATGGAAATTATTTGCTAAGATTTCGATTCAAAATGTGGGAGATATTGATTTAAAAGTGATTTCGACTGCTGAAAATTCAAATAAATTCCAAAAAACTAGGTTTTGGAAGGAAAAATCAATTGAGGATGTGGTAACACTTGAATGTCTACCATAAAATTCAAGAGAAGGAGTTGTGATGTGCCTTTGGTGTTGTTGGAAAAATCTTGATGATTCATATTTAATGGAATTTATGTTCTGAGATTTGGACTTAGGATGTGGGACAAATTATGTTGATAGGTTGGGTTCACGTTATTTTGTAATGGGTTCACATTTGCAAGTCTAATATTCAATTCAAGTAAATGTTTTCCTTTCATATTTGATTCTTAAAAAATGGGATATAAATATATTGTATACCTTACAAAATAATGTCATATGTTGTGTCCACCCTACATTAAAACGAGTTCACATTTGGGCCAATGGCATAGGCCACACTAGTACATGTTAAAACAATACTTATTTATGCTTTTCATAGATTATTTTGTTCTTTCAATAAACAAAAAGGTAGTTTTCTATATCATCAATATTAGCTTTGTAACAATTTTTTATAGCAAGGATCAAAATATGCAAGAGAAAGAACTAGTATAAAAAAGGTAGATTATATGTAGGTGGATTATTTGATCTCGTCAAAGTTTGATTTATTATCCCTATTAATTTATTTATTTTGTGTTTTCTTTCAAACTTTAAGTGTGTAAATTGAAATTATTGATAAATAGAGATGTATTTTTGTGGTTTACAAAAATGTATTGCAAGAGCCTTTAGTCCAATGATGAATTCTACATGATTTGCCATGGTTCAAATTGTAACTTCTCTAAAATTCCATGAAATTAATCAATCAAATTTGATTTTGAGGATGTATGTGTATGTAGGTTCAAGGCATGAATGTGGGTGGTGCCAAATTTAATCCCATAACAAGTATTCTAAAGCAAGTGACAAGGGTTTGAAGCATTTTGAAAAGGAAATGGTGATGACCTTGGGATTGGTCAAAATCATTTTAATCTTATATTAATTATTTGTTGATATTGTTGCCAAATCCAATATATATATCCTTATGCATGAGATTATTGTTATCTATGAGAAGCCTTGATGCATTATTTGAATTTATGTTATTTTTAAGACATAATGATTTTCCTTTCTTCTACTACAAGTATTAGTGTTTGAATTATGAAAACTTTGTATGTGTTATCAATAATTGATGAGGCCCTTTCTTGAAGTTTGTAATTTTTTATATCTTGATAAGTTACCACAAGGGAAAACGATTATTTACTTGTTCCTCCTTTAAAACAATTCGAATTGATGTTATTTATAAGACATTATCATTTATTTGTTCTACTAGATGTGTTTGGTCTTATGTTCCATTTCAACAAGGTATCACAAGGTATTATACATCTTGTAAGTATAATTAGGTGTTTAGAACTCCAAGTTCCAACTTATGAATGAACATCTTTTTGGTTACTAATGACATATACATAAGGAAATAAAGCCACATTGGAGTTATCATTTGGCAATAGTAATGTCATTAGTCAAATTGCACTAAATAGTTACATTTTGCTTGTTGTTTTCAAGTTGCCCATATTTTGCAATGTAAGTGAAATGCCAAATGAGTCTTGTGATGATTTAGGGAAAGTCCATCTATTGTTGTAATGAACTAATACTTAGATATTGCATGCAAATGACATTTAATATTTATAATAAATTGCATGTCGAGAAATAACATTTTGACTAATAAGTGCATGCATGTTTTTAAACCTTTAATAGTTAGTTTATTGTTTTTTTTTTAAAAAATCACTTTCTACCTTGCCAACATTTGTTATTTGATTTTGAACAATCAATTTTGGAAGACGTTGCAATTCTTGCAATATTGTTGAAGCCCAAGTGAATTTTAAGTGTCTTTAATGATGTTAGGTGAAAAGTGTAGATAGCGTGTTGCCACAACTGTGATAGACTAAAGGTGATCATGATTTTAAGAACTGATTAATTAGAAGGGAGTAATGTTTGGACAAATGCCAAAAACTAAGTTGTAGTCTATGCAAAGAAAGTTCATTTATTAACACATAAAATAATAAATTTGGAGCAAATAGTGGTTGTGCTAAGAGACTTTTCCAAAGGCTTGAACATTATTAAGGTTAATTGTATTTAGAAGGGTTTGAATTTATAAACATTCCTCTTGTTTATAAATTTGTCAAATCTATGTACCCTCATTGCTCAAGTTCACAAGCTCATCGCTCATGTTCACACGCTCACTCAATAACTATGTTGCACCTAACACATTGGTTGCCAATTGATGCAAACAACCTATGCATACTTGTGCCTATTTTTTAATTCATTCACACACCTTGCTTGTTAACAAATTCATCGATGCCAACTAAATCATTTAATAACTCATTAGATTTTTTTTACAATTTTTTTTACTTTATTTGATCAATTAATGTCAAGATTATTTCCATTGATTATGTTTGGGAAGATACATGTTATAATACATGTGTTAATGACATAATTATTTGTCAACATTTTGTGAGCAAATCCACCAAAACTTAAAAACTCATTCCATGTAACCATTTGAATGTTTGGTTAAATAAAAATTTCAACAAGTTTTGCATCAAAAGCATTATCTGTTTCAACAATATACAAAAATGAATAAAACCATGATTGCATTGAGATATGTCATTGCATAAATTTTACATGATTTCATATTCAAAATATGATTTCAATATGAGATTATATGGCTATTAGAAGATTAAAAGATCAAAACATGTAGTTTGCCATGTAGCCATGAAATTTTGTATTATACAATAACAAAACAATGATCAACACATTGTATGACATTCTTCACATTAAGTATGATTTATTTGTACATTGAAAATATCCAAATGCAACATAGTGGTGTATTACATTTCCATTACTTATGTGTGGAAACTCCAAGCTTTAATATTCAAACATCACATCAATAATCTAGAACTAGATTCTAAGCATAAAATATGATGTTGGACAAGCTTAATTTATGTTGTTAAATACTAGGCAATAATAAGGTTATTGTGCAAATTTTTAATGTCAATATCCCACTAAGTGACATTCACATTGAATGAATTGTGAGCCTATGTGAATCATCATCCTAAATTCATATGAATTGTATGAATATTAAATTAGTTTACTAAAAGTTTAGTAGGATAAGTTCATTTAAAAAAAATTGAAGTTAATATTTTAATTAATTAAATTTATGTTACATCACCCAAAACTTTATTATGAATTTTGTCATGATATGTATAATTTTATAAATGTTTTCAAAACCTTAACACAATTCACATGATTTTGATAAAGAGAATCAGAATTTTCAAGTTCATATGCATGATTATCTAGAGACACCTTGATGGTGTAAAATCTACATTTTTAAAGTACATCAACTTTTTGTGTTTAACTTTTCATGATGTTGAACATCAAACACCCATCGCTATCACCTTTTTCAAAATTTAATTTTCATACCTTGATGTTGAAAACCTTCTTTTGTTTAGCTCATGCATATCCAATAAATTATAGACGTATATCTTGCTTAGGTATAACAACATATGTTAATGTGCTTCATCCAATGAAAGCTTTGTTCTTGTTACACTATGTCATTTCACCTTGAGTTGAATGAATAGAACAACCTCCAACCCCCTACATGTCAATCACAAGGATAAATACCATATCATTGTTTTGCAAGTGATATTGTAAACCCACATACATGATGAATCTTGTTATTCCAATCCAAAATGTTAGATTGGACATTTATTTTTTCACTAGCAAAAAACAAAATGTTTTGTGCATTCTTTCTATCAAGTCATTAGTGTTGACTTGTAAATAATGGTGCACCAATGCTCAATTGTAGCAAGCATTAAGAAGTCCACAATTTCACTTTAGAACTATAGTTCATTGTCTAATTTTTTTTTATGGAGCCCTAAACCTTGTGATTACACATTCATCAATTTTTTTCTATTGGTGAAATTTTGTCAAAAAGAAAAAATTAAATTAGAAAAATGAAAAATAATTTTTTTTAAGGTTTCAATTGCTAGAATAAAAATTGTCAAATGTTTAAATTTAATTTTAATAAATAGCCAAAAATATAGAAATATGATTAAAGAGTTTTACTCCATATTTGGATTTAAGAAATATATAATTAGCTAGTTTTGGCTAAATCTTTTTATAAAAAATTGCCACTTTTGCTTCATCTTCCTAGATGAATAATTACCTTTTTGGTTGCTTCACAAAATTTGAAAAAAATCATGGGACATTCATCCAAAAAATCACCACATTTTAGTGATTCAGGTTGTTAATAATATTGTTTGCTTTTTGATTTCAAAAGGAACCTTTAATCCCAATTCAATTTTGTTTTTGTTTTTTATTGAACCTTGGGTCTAGTCTTGAAATCAATTATTTGTTCCAATCACTTTCACAAAGAATCTAAAATTAATATGCTTTAGGATGAAGTTTAATTCTAATCCCATTACACACAACTATATATTTTTTTGGTGTAATATTAATGTGTTCAACTAGTGCACACAATTCAAGATAGAAATGATGTAATATTAATTATGTACAACCAATCAAATGCGATATTAACTTGCTTAAAATGTAGGACCAAACTTATATATATTTTTTAAAAGTCATATATATCTACCTAGAGAACTTGAACCTATTTAAGATGAGACAACACCCTTAGCACAAGTTCTAATTCAAGTTTGAGAAAATAACATAATTGCTATACTAGGTTCCAATCATGGTTTCAAAACCTTTTGGTCTAGAAATCACAAAAATTCACATATAACTTAGCCATGAACTTGCCTAAATCTTAAAGCTTGTGTTGGTTGTCACCATTATTAAAATTTCAACAATATCAAGTACCTATTCAATTTATTTATTTATTTTTAACACCAAATAATTCTCAACCAATTTTGTTTATGTGTATCCACTCAACTTGATTACCCACCCTTTCTCACATTCGATTTTCAACTACATTTTCTATATATTTAAACCCCCATTCATCTTAAAACCCAACTCCCATCATAGATACTAAGGTTATATGGCCTAGTATTCTCCTTTTGCCTTCATAAACATTTGGATTTTGTTATCTTTTACATGTAATTCCTTTAGCCTATCCATCCCTACCCTCTTACACCATAGAAAGCTTCATCTATAAATTAGAGTTTTTCTTAAAAGTCATACCCAATTTAACCCTTATTTTGTACCTTTTTGAAACCTTATTTGTTCCCTCACCCCACTTTGATGTTATCCATAAAGTTTCAAACAAGCTTGACCAAACTTGACCAAACATCAAAACTCAACATGAGATTATTGTGCTTGACATTTAATGTGATTGCGAAATGTGTGCTAACAAGCAAAGGATAAGCTACTTGCTCAAGATTTATGTTAGGCACCATAGTCAAAACCAAACTCCTTTTAACACATGTGAAAGTGCTAACATACTTTTGCTCTTCATTGCGACACCCAATGCAAATTAATTTACATATTAAATGCTCACTGAACATTTCAACCCTTGCATGACCCCTAATGAGCAATTTCATCCCGTATCCGGGGCACTTTCCAGATAGCTTTAATAACATTAGAACATTTCCAGTGTTGTCAAGTTCTTTGATTTTTGAGAATACACCCTACCTTGACTTGGCCATTCCAAGTTCCAAAAAGAGAGGATATCTTTAACACTGAACATTTAATGACCCACCTCTTGCTATCAAGCACCCTCGGCCAAGATGAAGTGTTCCCATTCCTTCACATAGAATCCACAATCTCACACATTACCCAACTCTTGCTATCAAGCACCCTGCACCAATATAAAGTGTTCCCATTCCTTCACATACACCCCACAATCTCACACATTGTCAGCCCTCGCACAACACATTTCTCTAATAAATCACTGCATTGTAACACACCCACCCCTGTCTCTTGTTCATCCATGTTTCTTTCCTAGCCAACCCATCTTCTATGCAAGGTCCCATCTTGCCCCTCGTTTTGTCTCTCAACAACCCTAGACCATGTCTCAGCTGGTCATGCTAATCCAATTGATTGGCTCACTTTGTGCAGTGGAACTCAAGTGATCGCAGTTGTGCAGTGAATTCTCAGCACTCCAAATCACCCTCACCAGCAATTCACAGCCATAACTTGCATCAACTGTTGTTCTGCATCCAAGTATTATGAGAGCAAAACAAGACTGGAAGGAGATGGGTCTGGGACAGATGAACGATATCAGTTAGCACTCATGGCAGACATTGAAAGGCACGGTGCAAGTTTTCGCACATGGAGTAAAGAATGCAGAGTGCAAAGGCATGGTGAGGCTGGCATAAAGTCTGGTTGAAGATGAAGGAAATCATGGTGAGCAGAACATGAAGAAGTATGTGATGCAGACTAGATAGACATAGATAGATATGCCCTCAACAAACAGATGTTAGACAAGGAGACTTCTATTCCATAATACGTTTTCTGTTACTATCATGATACAAACAAGTTCAGATGTTCACAACAAATTTGTAAACTGCAGTTGTTATGGTCTTGAACCACCCACTAGTGCACCATAAATTCTTGTGCTCCTCAGTTGCCAGCAAATGATAAAGCTCTCCCATAGTGATGTAGGTTTGTCCTCAGGTTGATGGTCTGTCCTTTGTTGAAGAAGAAGACTTTGTCCACCTTGCCATGGGAGGAAAAACAGCAACTCCATCATGTTTTGCTGCTCATCGAGGAGACGTGGAACTTTGTTAGTGCGCCTCGTACTTGGGATCCGCTACCACATAATGGTATGCAACCACCAGCACAAATATGCATATCCCCAAGAAGTTTACAACAAACCCTAACTCTGTGTCGTCAATCATCTGCAACCATGCCATAGCCACCACCAGCAAAGCTCCGATCAAATCAAAATCTGAAAACAATTTTAGGTACTGGAATACACAACAATAAGGTGAGCGACTGCTGTATCCTCCATAGAAGACAACTCTTCATCTGCCAATGATCTCATCACCTGTATCAGGACTACTGAAGCTTTTCATAACGTAACAATCTCTTATGGCAACAGCAAGCCAAAGTTGCGTATCCAATTTTCCCTGAAGAACTTGGAAGTTTCTCAGCCTTCCAACACTTTCCAATCTCAACATGAATTCCAAAACAAAGCCGTGAGAATCCCCCCTTGCAATCCACAGCAAGACAAGATCCAATCTGTTTGCGCAAGTGGAAAAACAAGTGATAGAGAAAGGGGAGAAGAAGACTCTTTACACAGCTCGATTCCTCTACTGCTTGCATGATCCGCGAAAACCTATTGACTTCTACTGATGATTGAAAAAACTGACTAGTCAAAGTGGAAGAAGTCGGGAGGAAAAATCCAGATGATGAGAAACAGCGGATCGCATACCTTGCCGACTTGTAGATTGAAGCGAGGAAACAAGAAATTGCAAAACCAATCCAAGCGTGTTCAATCTGTCGTCCTTACCTTCAGACAAATCGTGCTTCGTCTTCCTTGAATCCCATCAGCGAATCAGCCAGATGCTGGCGTAGCTTATAAGCGCACATATGCACATGGCATAAAACCATGTGCACCTTACCCTACCTTAAAACCTCAGCACCTGTTGCGGGACCACGAAAACTGCGAGATAAAACATCTCCAACTTCGCGATCTCCATCTTAATGTCAGAAGCTAATTTTTTTGCCGAGAAATCACAGACTACAGTAGGAAAGAAGCTTCGCATTCATAGACAATTGCAGGAGCTACTTGCATGGTTCATTTGTAGATTGTCCGCTTATCTGATCTGAACTTTACTGAAATGGGCATATCCATTTGCTGTATTGCTTCATCGATCAAACAGCAAAGAATGACAGTAGTTTGCGTATGAATTGTGTTTATGTTAGGAGATCTTTGTAAGGGAGGGGAAGAGAGAGATAATATTATTGTGGAATTCGGATGTTTGTCATGTGTTGAAGTTCGCGAACCATCTCAAATTGTGGACGAGATGATCGATCATGATTCATCTCTCATCTCTCATGAAGAGGTGGATGCCGAAGCGCGTGGAGAGAATGCGGCGTTGGAAGCAGCATCAGCAAAACTGTAAGTATTTGTAGCATAAGTGGGATTGGGAACAACTCTGACCAGCTGTTGAAGGAACCATGGTAAGCAAGAGCTTGGAAGCCTTGAAAACACCACCCTGATGAAGTCGTGTCCATCCATCACAAATTCTCAAACCATAAGGCAAGAAGAATAGGTGCTCATTATCTCTTGACAATGTGTGAGTTTACTCTATTGGCGTACAATTGCAAACAGGAGTGACTGCAGCTGACTGGTTCCCTCAAGAACAAATATCTTTTAATCTTCCACAATTCAGATGACTTCTTGATGCAGTGACTCAATTCTAGAGTGGGTTCAAACATTGTCTGGTGTAATCCAGAATCACTTGAATGTGGCCATGAACACTGACTAGGGTAAATAACAAAATGAAATGTTGAACCGAGCCATGCTTCTCTTGGAGTTTCTGTTGAAGCCCTCATTACAGCAGAGTGTGGAGGCCAGTTTATTGTCACAGGTGCAAATACACTTGTGGGCACTACTGCACTTGCAAGCTTTAAGTATAGGGAGAGGACAGAAGGGATTACATAAGGTTTGATCGCTGTCATTGAGGCAGATGTGCAAACACCATTCATAAGCAACAGAAAATGGCAGTGACAGAACTGATTCAATAAATTGCAGGTGAAAGCAGCAACTGAACCTCTGGTATCCATACTGAAGATACACAATACAGACTAAGACTGTCTTGGTAATGTATTGCCCATGCTTGAGGACCTTTTATTACACTGCATTGTTTTGCAATTTGTAGATCGCAAGAGGCATCACACCAATAGACATAGCTTGAGCACAGCTGTCCTTTAAGGGGGTTCGGACACTGCAAGTATGGTCAGAATTCCTACCACTGGAAGGATTTCTTGAGCAAAAATGTACAGAAGCCCCAAGGGTCGAAACATGAGATAATACTTCCATGGATTGGCTGAAGGGTGACAAAGGCTGCTGGAACTTTCATATCGTCTTGGGTTTACTTGCAAACAAAACACTCTCTGTACACACTATGTGCCTCTGCGAGTTGTACATATACAATTGTAAAAGAAATCCAAATCAAGAGCTAAAAGCAGAATAGAAAGCCCTCATCACACCGTACTTTGCCATCCAGGGGGCATGTGACCAAATAGTTGTATGGTTAAATGGCTATGTCATCAAGGGAGCCCCTGACTTATCATTAATTTTCCTTGTAGTGAATGTGGTGGAAATGCCAGACTCAAGTAAGGCTCCTCTGGGATAAGATGAGCATCCAGCCTTAAACTCATATGGTCCTTGTCTCACTCCCCAAACCTGTCCTTGCACAAGATGCCATGAAGTTGAACATATCAGCCCCTGACCACAGAAGATTTGGTGAAGAATCTAGTTTCTTTCTCTTGACTTTCTAGGGCTTCCAAATGGTATGGCCTTTCCTACAAAAAGTTAAAATTGTTCAACACATACCTGGTTACCATCATCATCATATGCACGGTCCCAACAATGGATTTCGTTGTTCCTATAGAGTGTCAGTTCAGATGTGCACCTTGTGGCACCATTCTGCAAGACATAGACAAGATGTACTATTGTCATGTTATAAACTTTGAGGCAATGTTTACTGATAGATTAAAGGGGGAGGTCAAAATGCCACATTGAACATAATATAACTCATGAGAATCAAGAAATCTCCATACTCATGATTAGGACAACCAGAACAAGGTTCAAAACTTTTCTTGAAGTCAAAGAGAGAATTCCAGATAAGGACTGAAGAACCGGGAAGAAGAAAAACAGGAGAGAAGTTCAAGACAAAGAACAACAAAAAATTGAACAGAATTGAGGAAGTAACCACAATTCAAGCACATGGGGGCTGAGGACAATTACCCAAGAATTAGGAAACCCTCCAGGTGGAGTGGATCCCTCATACAAACACCGTCGACCACGTTCGCAGTGTGATAGATACACAGTTGTGAGATGCTCCCCAATGTCCTGCATGAGTACCCCATCTGCATGAGTGCAATATAATTTCCACCACCCCAAACTTTTCACAAAATCTCATGCAAGAGTGTTTACTTCATAATCTCATTGCTGGTCAGACCATTCCCAAATAACCTAAATGACTTACTGCAATATATCACTGTGAAAATTTTGGCATAATAACACATTGGGTGAGCTCTATTCTGACTCTCTTCTAGTTTAGAAGCAAGCAGTTGTCAGTCTACTTACACCAACTACATCCTCTGGTTGTGGGCGCTGGTTGGTTGGACGATCACAAAAATTCCTGTACTCCTCAATATCTCGCACCGCATATGATCCAACCTGGCAGCAAACCATCTCAATCCTGGAATCAATGTTATGTGACCTGCAGCCAAGCCCCTAAACCTAATTTAAACTGCATGACCACAGAGCCACACATCAAAGGATGACAAAGCTGAATTAATACTGAACAAACATGGAGGGGATGGTACAGTTCAAAATCCAGGACAAGCAAGTAATTCACCTCTACATCACATTTCATTTCCTTTGGGCAAGGTTTCACCATATAGAACCTCTGCACAAGCACAAGCACCAGCTGCCCATAAGAACCAATCATAAGGTATGTCTCATCTGATCACTTCATCATAACAGTGCAGGTTATACTTGAAATGATACACAATATGAACTTTATGGAAACCTCAATCTACACTCCCACATACTGTTGGGACAATTACCTGACGATATGGCCTGTCTGGTGTTCTCCAAAAAGCCTGATCCATTGCCAACAACAGCTAGCAACTTTTAGAGAAAATAATTTACTTTCAACACCAAAGGTTGAATCAAGGATACCCTATACACTATGTTGTGATTACTGGAAGTGAGATCAGAGAGAAGCAATACACAACTGACTCTAAGATTTGATACGGTTGTCTAGTTACTGTATTATCAAGCACTGCAATAACTGGAAGCAAGATCAGAGAATGCCATGCACAACCTGACTCTACATGGCTTGTTATTTTACTCTATTGTCAAGAGGTCAAGAGGTTTAGACCTGCTCAAAGTACAGAACCCTGGTTCCATCAACAAGAACGGTAGCTGGACAGGTCAATAGCCTGGCTCCCCACCCACCCACCATGCATGTCAGAGAATGATAAATGTTTCATCGCATTCAATGACAATGTGTGAACCTTCTTCCCATGGAGAGACCAAACACAAGTGATAACTAGTGTTAGGTTTCCTTGAAGTTGCAACTCTGGGATCTTAACCTGGACACATTATACATGCGCAATTTGCTTCCCATTCTAGGTTTCTTTGAATTTGCAACTCTGAGAACTTGACCTGGACACATATAGATGTGCTTTGTTTCAAATTCTAGGTTTCCTTGAACTTGCAACTCTGAGAATTCAAACTAGACACATATGGATGGGCAATTTGCATCCAATTCTAGGTTTTCTTGAACTTGCAACTCTCAGACTTTACCCTGGAAACATACAGATGCACAATTTTCTTCCAATTCTAGGTTTCCTTGAACTTGTAACTCTGAGAATTCAATCTGGACACATATGATACATGTACAATTCGGCACATCAAGTGCACAGCTGGTGTGCAGAAAAGGAGCAGCAAATGCTAGAGACTGAAGCATCACCTGAGATTGAAATATGTCATAGGGTCTTTGGATGCTTGCTCAGTTGAAAACTGGTGGGATGAGGCAAAAAGAAAGGCAAAAAAGTTAGGCCAAAATTTGTGCAACCACCTATGTTTGGGCGTGCACCAGTGCATGCCCTAATCCTTGGTTCTCTGTAAGGGACACAAGCAACACCCAATGGAGAGCTAGGTTCAAGAATCACGAACCTTCTCTCCGCTGAGAGACTGCGCAACCATGCGAGCATGGTCCCGGCGTGTGGTGGTCTTGGTCATCTTGCGAAGAAGGAAAGCGCCCCCTATGAGACACACAGCCTTGATCACAAGCCCACGCACCATGCGACCACCACCGCCACCGCCATTCCGATTCGCATTCGCATCACTGTTATTCGAAGAGTGGTTAGTTGCTCCATTTCCTCCACTAAATGCCAAGGGATTGCCCTCAAAACTTCCCAACTTGCTCTCAATGGGCGAAGCCTCAACCGATAGCATCGGCCCTATGACATCCGCACCTTCCATCTCTTCACATCTGTTTCCCAGGTTACTTCCCGTCTCTCTTCTCCTCCTCCCTCACGAACCTCACTGGGAGAATGTTTTCAAAGCTCGCAAAAAAAGAAGGTTCGAGTACAAACTCCAAAACTTTTCTTTTCTGAAGAGAAATAAAAATTCTTTGGAAACAAAAACACAAAAACAAAACAACCAAGAAAACCAACGACAACCCACAACCCAAAACAAGCTTCTCGACAAGATACAAAGAGTGTGAATCTCTTCCACAAAACGGAGAAGAATTTTTTTGCTGGGGGATTGATTCAAAACTCGCACAACCCCGAGTTAAAAACCACCTCAAAAAAAATTACTGAAATGAAGTCGAAAAAAAACTTCTCAGTGCAACACAAAACAATCAAACCTCAGGATAGAGTACCACCCCACAAGAAGACATCCACCCACGACCCCACACAAGAGTCTCAACAGTAACAAAAGGATTCCAAGGTTCAAAATCAAAACTAAATCTACCGAGTGCAACAGAGCTTATGGGTGAGGATTTTCTACAAGGAAGTTGAAGATGGCCAAGAAACAAGAAAACCCCAAACAAATGCGAGAAGGAAACATCCTCCTCACTGGCAGTAGCAGCATCCAAAGGGCAAGCTGCTTGCCATAGCCAAAACAGTAAGCGCATTTGCCTTCTCTTTCCCTTAAAGCTCGCTTTCTTTTTCGTCTCTCTATTTCTGGTGCACAACTAGGGTACAGGAGGAGCACCTCTAGCGGGTACTAGAGGTTGCTTTCCTGAGGATAGGGAGTTGGCACGTGTAATTATTTTGGATTTCTTTGGGATATTTTGAAGTTTTTGCAAATTTCCACGTGGAATGATTTTTAACAGATTAGGGTAATTTAGGGTTATTGTCCAAATTGGTGCTTTCTTTTTTCTTTCTTTTTTTTCCTTTTTTTGTGAGGACTTATTTGGTTTGGGATCTTTACAATTAGTGTCTCATCCACACTTTTGCTTTGGTGCTTTTTATCCACAAAAGCATTTCATCCAAAAAATTTCACACTCATGTTTTGATCATTATTCAAGAAGACTTATGATGGCAACCTTTGCAACTGTTGATGTTGTGATCATCTTTTTCAGCTTTGTTAGTTCAGTTCAATTTTTGATAAACAAGTTCCCGGATGCCCTTTACCTTCATGGTTTTTCCATCAAGGACAAAAAGGATTTGGCTCATGCTTACCCACAATTAGGTGGGACAAAAAAGACATGCAATACTAAGGGGGTGGGGGGGCTGATTATGTAGAGGGTAAGGCACTGCCATCAAGGCGAAATGGATCCAAGGGCAGAGCTCAAGCCCCAGTTTGAATTGCCCTGATTGATGACAGTGCCTTCTGCAGCATAACAACCAAGGTAAACAAGCAAGATTAGAGCTAATTTCCCTCTGACCAGGGACCTTACAGAAAATTCCCCCCCTTACCTTAACAACACAATTTTGCCCTTGGGTAAGGGCACTCATTTAAAGGTGTGTTTACATTTGGTGTTAGGAACTCTAGTGTTAAGTCCTTTAACACCATGCTAACCATTTAGAACTTAAACTTAGTTATTATGAAAATTTTATGTTAAGCTAACATTCACTTAACATTAAGCTATCACCCATTTAACATTGGGTGCCAACTAGGATGCCACGTAGATTTTCATTTAACACTGACTTAACATCAAGTGTGAATACACCATAACAAAGCACAAAGCTCTTTGAGGTTGTTATGAATGGAGTACTAACTTTCTATTCAATAGGCTAATCCTACCCACAAATGCATAATCCATGACATATGAAAATTTGTTAAACCTCAGTCTAGTAGCTCCCTAGCTAATAATCACCATGGAGATGTTGAAGTTGATATCACTATCTACTCAGTAGACCTTTACTTATGTACTAAGTCCTACTTATGTAGTGGTGGTCAGTGGCTCACCTATTGTCCTGCCTACTACCTATCCAACTTAGTTTTTCACAAGATGTATATAGCATTACCAAGGTGAAAACATGATGATGTCAACTACAGTGCATCCACAACTGAGTCCTAAAAGGCTAATAGGCTTCTTCCAATGGGTAATGTGCTCGTGGCTGTTGGTTCACTCTGGCCAGTACAGAACCTGCCATTGTGCCACTCAATTATAGGGTTGGTCGGTCAGTCAGGTTGGTTGGCTCGTTCATTGGACGATTGACCCATTAGTCATGTTGTTATCGTTGTTGTCATGTTGTTAGACAAGAGGGTGTGTACAACAACATGTGGAGAGAGAATTGTCTCCACCTTGGTTCATGATTTGCTCTTAAAGCAAAGATGAGATTCTGCTTGCACCATTTGTACTTTCAGTGATGAGTGTCAGGTGGTTGGCGTATGGAGCAGCCTTTATTTTAAGGATTCTTCAAAGTAGCTTATGTGGCCATTGTGCATTTGATCTAGCACCTTAAGTGGCTATAATCAGATGCCTACACATCTTTTAAGTGTTTATATAGAGATTTTAAAAATAAAATAACATATGGGGATTTTCTCCCTTGGAGGGCTTGTAATGTGAATAGTGACTATTTCAAACTTGATAGAATGGGGATTTAGGTTATCCAATATTTTTTGTGAAGCCTCTTGGCAATGTGTGAAACGATTTTAGTGACAAAATTTGGCAACAAGCTCCTAGTTAGAAATTTAAAATGAAACATCAAGCAAGCAAGGGACTTGAACCTTTGTCTAGAGGACATTTCACCCAGTAGTAGCAGTGCATTGTCTTAATTGCAAGCCACATATTAGATTCAATATACAAAGACCATCAAATGTCACTAGTGAAAGAAGGACCTCACCCCTATGCTAAACTAATCAACATCATGAAATTAAGCTTGTTTGAAGATGTACAATTTTTTGAACTGGCACTTGGTCATTGACTAACCTCACAACCACAACAATAACCATAATAAAACAATCATCATTAATGTCAAAAGTTTTTAAACATTGCAAATTTAAATACAACAATCAAACAAATGGAAAGTTTAAAAAGGGACAAATTGGTTATGATTGAAAATAGTTATCATGGATTAGGGTGGGTAACATAAATTATAAGACAATGGGTAGTCATGATGCTTTCAAAAAACAAGTTGTGCATTGACATAGTACACGACAAGTTACAATGCTAAGCCAATGAACATTTTGCATTCATGATCCAAGGTTTCAAGCCAAAAAATCCTTGTGTTTTTTCCTTAATCCACATTATGATGACATTATCATAAGGAAAAAATATCATCATATGAAAAGGTTGTGCACACATAAAAACCACCAAATCCAAATGCTTGTAGAGTTGGTTCCAAATTTTTTTCATAAATGCCAATGTTCAAAATGTTTTTTCATCTTTCATAAATCCCATACTTTAAATTGTAGCCAATTTTGCCACCTTCATGAATTCATTATGCATTTTATCCAACATTCACCAAACTTTGAATGGGAAAGACATGTCCCACTCAATGTTGAGTGAATGTTGAACAAATTGTATAATGAAATGGGGACATGTTTTGTAGCAGTGTGAGCACATAATAATGCATTGGAAGAAAACTTCTTTCAAAGCTTGGACAAAGAATTCAAATCCATGGGGTCACCCATAGTCCATTACACATTAAACTATATTGTGAACTTGGAAAAATAACATTATAGGTCCAAAATTTTCACATCAACAATTGTGAGGATCCGTGTTTGGGTTGATCCAAGTTTCTTGGGCTAACAATCAAACCCTTTTGTCGCAACCCTGGCCTTGGCTCGCGACCAAGGCAAGGGGGTTGCAAGGTTGCGGGCCTATAAGTAGATCCGGGAGTCATATCACATGCTCCCGGGAGTGCAAAGAGTGTGAGGGAGTGAACCCTCACACTCCCAA
>Ga0116231_10007295_pt1 | contig 20381 bp, 10 predicted proteins | sample S1TSphgellanicum_2_FD_89695 | JGI IMG/M metagenome (GOLD analysis project Ga0116231, IMG submission 89695) | Host-associated microbial communities from peat moss isolated from Minnesota, USA - S1T2_Fd - Sphagnum magellanicum MG | ecosystem: Host-associated > Plants > Peat moss > Unclassified...
CACTATATCCACTAATGAGCCTCATTCCAGAAAGTGAAGGTACCAATTAGTGTTGGCTGCTTATTGAGTTTTCATCTGGTTATCCACCATGCTATCAACCCGGTTATTAATAACCTACCAACCCTTTACTGATTTTTTGGATAACTGGTTAAATTGATAATCGCTTGGTATTGAAATTTCAAAATATGATAACTTACCTGGATGACCTAATTTTCATCCAGGCAGGTTATCAATATTAGAAAATTAATACAAAAAAAATTTTAAATAGAAAAATAACTTTCAAAAAAACCTATAATTTGTTGACAAGGTGTGAATACATTGGGAACAATTTATGAACACATCGAAAACTTGATGTCAACTTGGTGGGAACAACAAAGTCCAAAACACACCAAAAATTTGTCATCCCCTCTCAAAAGCAAAAAGTAAATTGGTGCTCTTGGATACATGGTGCAAAATTTTGTTGTTTTAAGAACCTTTTTGTCTTGCATTTTTGCATAGGCTAATACCTGTCTTTTATATATGATGTATTAAAACATGAGTTTTATGAGTGTATATGGTTATGTCCTAATTACATTAGGTCAACTAGGGTAAGTTAGCTTTAAATTGATTCTAGTTTTGAGGTAATTTCAAACATTTGACCTTTGAAAAAGTATAAGTAGATGAATGGGGTGTTTCAATTTAGTTTTCAAAAAATAGCCAGGTCATCCAAAGGCAATAACAAGGTGGAAGGGGAAGAGGGTGGCAGGAGGAAGGGGCAACTATGCATTACAAGAAACCAAAGGCTCATGCCCCCATCACCCAGTCACCTGAAACTCACCCGGACTTGCTAGTTTGGGAAGCAAACCAAGCTCATGTGGTTCATTGTAAGGTCATGATAAGGTAGGACCAGGGGTCGAATCCTGACCTTTCTTGCACCTCCTTATTTTTATTTTTATATAAATTCATCCATGTGGAAGATCTTTCATCTGTAATTTGAACGAGATTGCGATTTTTCATCCATTAATATCCTCTATTTAATTCTCACTTTTCATCCATGTAGTTGGTTAGTCATGCATCCATTTTTGTTCATCTAGTAGTCAAACATGGGGTTAATCAATGCATGAATGGGTTAATAATTGAACATTTAACCTAAGATTAAACACCAAATACTTAAAATCCTAAGACAGGACAAACTTTGAATGAAGCTAGCCTTCTAGTTCTAGACATTAAAAATAAATTTAAAGCACTTTCACGATTTTTTTAAAGGATTAATTGAGATTTTTTTGGAAATTCATATTTTTTCAATACCATGTTGAATTTGGGTATTGTTTGCACCATTGAGTTCCTACATAGGAGTATTACTTGCATGGAAATTTTTAGGCTATTTGGAGATATAAAGTTTTGAAGGTATTTCGCAAGCATGGAAATTGGTGTGCACTAAACCTTTGCTCAACGGATTGACGACATTCAACTACTATTGTTGGTAAGCATGAAAATTTACATATCACAAGTGATGGAGTGCTATGTTGTCAACTTTTCAATTTTCACTTCTATGTTGTGTTGGAAGTTTATTGTTGGGAATTTACAAAATACTATAAGAAATCATGACTTTTCATAAGATCAATTTGATTTAAGTGTTTGCTTATTATTCAACATTTTAAACTTAGGATAATATCCCGGCCCTTCCTAAGAGCATGAGTAGTGGGTACTTGTTTACTGGTTGAGCCCATAACAATATACACCCATGCTCTTAGGGCCACTTTCCACTGAGGCCTATGTGATGACAGATTTTGGTGGGACATTGCCTTTCCATTGCAATGGACCTCACAATTGTGATGACAATTTCATCACAGCTTTGCAGGTCATGAGTTGATCAGGTTTGTGAGGGTTGTGAGTCAATATATACTTAAGCAATTATTGTTGTTTTTTCATGGGAACATTGATTTTTTTGATGTTCAAGTCAACCTAATAGTTCCCATCTAAAATGTTCTAACGTTCCTTACATAAATAACATGCATATTACATGACAAAGTCATTTTCCGATGGAAAGTGACCTATGATTTCAACAAGATTTTTAGCCACTTTCCATTGCCTATTATTGTCATAGTTAAAGATGTGCAAGTGTGACAACAGCCAAGCAATGGAAAGAGCCTCTTAGAAAGGGTTATAAGATGAGGTCCAAAATAGGCAACCAACAATTTTGAAAACAAGGGTGTGTCTCACATTGTGGCCTTGCCAAATTTACATTAAAAAGTATCTTAATGCAAAAGAAGAATTATGGAATTCAAAAATATCACCACACAAAAATACAATCTTCAAAAAATCCTGTAAAAGAAACCAAAATCCTTCAAGATATTATAACTCTATTACTAATTCAAGTTTCAACACAAGCCAAAATATCGTCTTTCAAAAATTCTCATATAAGAATAGACCTATTATTACCCAGGGGCCAAAATCCCTTAAGCTACTATACTCTATAATGAATCTAAAGACAATAACCTTGCCTTGGTAGGCAAGGCCAATAGAGATTATATGCAGCCAACAAGGTGGTGCATGAAACGGTTGTCAAAGAAGGTCAAAAATAGGTGACCAATAGTTTTGAAGACAAAGATTATCATAATACCTTGGCCATTTCAACACATGTCCATTGAATAATTAGTTTATTTTGAAAAATCATTTCAACAAATGGAATATTCTTAAATATTCTCAATTATCCTTCACAATATTTTTTGATTTGGAAGAAATAATTTTTGAAAATTTCAACATTTCTGAAAATAATATAATTATTACTGTTGAATTGGCCAAGGTATCTAGGGTATAGGCAGCCAATGAGATGGTGCATCATCATACACTCAAGGAGCCCTAGTTGAGGGGGAGGTGGGGGCTGGAGGAAATTTTAATTTTCCCCTTTGTCTAATTTGTTCTCACTATGTTTCCAATGAGTTTCCAATAGGTTCCCAATTTCTCAACATTTTCCCCAAAGCGTTCCCAATAGCACCTCACTTTTATCCCATACGCTTTGGCAAATGTTGTCCTTTCACTTAGCTTGTTTTCAAAAGTGTATCGGAACCCCAAGTTTCTCTCCAAGTCATGGCACATAATTTCTCATCTGGGTTTCCTCTTTGGGGTTTAAGGTTTTAATTGTGAAGCTTGATTCCTTTCCCCCATTTCTCTGGTGTTCTTGCTGTCACAAGGATGTAGGTCTCTAGCCTGCAATCTTTATGGATAATAAAGCCCTATTGGTTGCCTGATTTTTTTGGCAACATCTATATATTGAGCGCCACATTAGATGAGGGTTGAATTAAATAGTGCTTCAGGGTCCAATTAAATAGAGCAATCCTATTGGTTGAGAGCCATGAATTGGACCCAAGGGCTTTAGATGAGAGTTCAAAGACCAAAAAGTGGCAATGAGGCTAAACCTAAATGACACTTGTGAAAGGAAAATCAATTAGGGCAGACCAAATAAATAGAGTTCAAAGAAGAGCTCATGATTTGAAGAACCGAGGGGCAAACCAAAGAAATAGAGTTCAAGGAAGAGCTCATGACTTGAAGAACTAAGATGAAAGCTTAGGGTCCAAGGCTAGATCCAACTCAAAGATTCAATTTGCTTCAAATAGGTCCAAATTGGTTCATGTGAATTTGGACCTTGGACCTTCACCTAAAGTGGGCTTAAGATATATAATGTGGCAAAAAAAAGGAGCTATATACTTAAAGTAGTATTTCTTTCTATCCCTATTCTTGTAATCCTATCTAAATTAGTAATTACTCACAACCTTGACTGCATTGATCTACCCAAACCTAATTTGAACGACATTAAGCCTGTTGAATATCAATAGACAACCATATGGCATTGCTACTCCCCTTCTCTCAGCAACCCAGAAAGCTTTCATAGGTAAGGAATCCCACCACAAAACCAAAATTTTAGGCATCAAAGAGTTATCAAACTTCAGCCCCAACCCAAGACAATTGATCAGTTGCAGATTCCCATCCCAGAGTGCCAACAAGGGTATTCACTTCCTCAGATTCTCCAATTCCCACCTCACTGTACATAATGCCATCGAAGGTGTCACTTGCGAATCCTTTGATGTTCTGCATCATCTTCACCATCAGCATATGACATAAATTTCTAGACAATACACTATCACTCCAACGCAAGAGAAATTTCAAAAAACAATGACAATCATCAAGAACATTCCTCTTTTTTGCATCTTAACTTACAACTGTACTACCACCTCACAATCAAAATCCAGAGCCTGCAATGCTTAGTTCTTCTTCCCTTATTTATGCATTCGTCACCGTCATTTAGTAGAACTGCCACTCTTCAAAAAATAGCAGCTCCTTATCCCAACAATCCCCTCCACCAATTAGGATTTTGCTCCCATAAGGTGTTATGAAAAACAAACCCTAAAGTCACACAACTAGCAAGCTCCTCCTCCAAACAAGGCACCCATATTCTCGTCTTTACAATAATGCAAAACTTGCAAGCATAAAAGAAAACAGGCAAATATACACTAGTAGAGCATGACCAGCATGCTCATGAACATGCTCATGATCAATTACATCTCACCATCAATTGCCAGATTAGGGCAAAAAGTGCTTAACCTTTTTAAGGTTCCTTTTAGGTCACAATAGGTGTTTATTATGCAATTTTCAAACCAATTGACCGAAAGTTACTGAATGTGCATGATAGCCTAGGTTTCAGATTTAGGGTTTTAGGGTACATAAGTATATTTCTTTAGTTTCAACACCTTGTCATTATAGTTGTGACCTTTTCTTACTATGGGATTTGGATCTTGTTGAAATATAAGCTAAAATTCCTTACACCTTGTAGAATAAAATACATGTTAAACATGATCCTACAATTAAGTAATTTGTTTTGTTTGTTCAAACTGATATCTCTAAAATTGTAAGGCTTTGAACCATATTCTTGATATCTTTGGAAAGCTCTCAACAAGTTGGGGTGCACTAGCTTGGTTTCATAATATTTGGACTTATGGTGTGAACGTTATTGAATATCAAATGATTTGTTCATTGAAAATTAATTTAAATAGTAATTGTGAATTTCAAATGTGCCTTTGGTATTCTTGGAAATATTTCAGTGACTAGATTTAATGGAATTTATTTTGGTAAGTTTTGGACTTATGATGGGAGGAATATTGAATTTTAAATGATTTTCGTCACTGAAAATTTAGTAAAAATCCAAAACATGAATGAAACTATTTTTAACCAGCCTGGTACTGGTATGTGGGGTTCTCCAAAATTTTGATACCATATGCATAATGGTATCACAACATTTTTCAAGACGGTATATATGATATGGTATATATGATTGAAAGAATATGGACTGAGTATATAATGATATCGACATATAGTTGTTAATGGGGTCTAATACCAGCTGGTATACATAGTAACTCTGGTATCAAGAATGCACCCATTGATGATGTGCATTTTTGACATAATCACAAACATGATTAGCCACTAAAATGCTGTCATGTGTTTGTTTATTCACTTGCAAATTGCTAGTCCCTCCGTATCAAAATCTTAAATAACTAAAACTTGTTCAAGGCAAATCAAAAGTTTCAAAACCACAAAAGTTTAATTTTCTTGTGCGTGCAGATACTAACAGAGCAGCAACTCCCTCCTTGGGTGATTCCAAAAAGCATAGCCACCACCAAAAAAAGTATACAATGGGATCTTTCACACACCAGCATACCATAACATGGTTAGGGGTTGATAGCAGGAGAAAAAGGAGTGATTCATCTGGTATTGAGTATTATACTGGTATTAGAAAACGCGATATCAGATTGGTATGGTATTTGACAAAAAAATTCAATATTTGATGTGGGGGTATAATGGTATAGGGGGGAATATCAAAACTTTTGATACTAGACTGGTATGGTATTTGATACCATTATTGATACCAGTATTGACATCAGGGACTGACCTATATACCAGCCCAACACTAGTAAATATATGCATGCATGATTTTAAAGTTTTATATTTGTGTTCAATTTGTCATTTGGTGAATTGCACCATGTAAAATGTGATTATATTTTAATATATATGATTAATGTACATGTACTCAAAATATATATATAAAACAATTTGATATTCATGATTTTTTAACTTATTTTATTTTTAAGGCCCAAAGATCAACTAAATGTAAAAAATTCAAAATTCAAAATAAATGAGTTTTAATTGCAATACTTTTAGTAGTATACATGCATATAATTTTGACTCCTTTTGTGTCAATCATAATGTATGAACACATGGGAATATTGTTCAGACATGACATGGACACAAAATATGTCATGCACACATTTCGTGCCTATAAACAAAATAATATTAAAAAATAAAAGTTGTGCAAATAATGTCATAATCATGGTATTAATGAACAATGTGTTATTTTCACCTTACAAAAGCAAGGCAATTGGATGGGTTTAAAAATTTGTAATATAAGCAATTTTTAACAATAATTCAATGAAGGTGTGGACATTCAATAATCATAATGACAAAAAAATTGTAAATATTTGGGTGCATTCATGGTTGGGGTATTACAATAGGAACCATGACACCCATTTGTTTTGTGTCCTAAGTCCTAAATAAGGACTTAGTAAAATGAATGTAATGCTAAACAATGAAAGGGAATATGTATCTTTAGGTTTTCAACCAATAAATGTTGTAATGAATGATTCAAATCAATTGAACAAATTTTGAATGTCTTATTCTTGAAAGTATAAACCAAAAAAGAATGTAAGATTACTTAAACATTTCAAAATGACATACTTTCATTTGAAGTGCCAAAACCCTATTAAAAAATCAAATAATGTCTTTTTTTTATGCCTATGCCTCCTATACTTCTTCCCAAACCTTTAGATGTAAATTTGTAATTAACAAAATTAATTTGATTATCCTTATTAAAGCATTTGTTTTATGAAAAAATTCAAAATTCTAACATCACTTCCACAAAATTTCTTGATTGATCATACTAAAAATTTGTGCCATCATATAAAACAAATTTTATTTCATTTGTGGATAATATTTGAAACAAATTGAAAAAATATTGTTAATCCTCAACATTGAATACTTTTTCATACAATTGCGTAATGAAACACGATTCTTAAACCATCTTTCAAAACATTTAAAAATATGTTATAATCTTCCAAATCATAAAAAATCATCACCATTTTAATCAAGAAGTATGTGACTATCTATTGAAAAAAATATCTACCAAAAAAATTATTTTGTACTAATGATCATTCAAAATGGTAATTTGAGAGTGATTTTGAGACAAGACATTCTTTTTGTATACCCTAACCATAAATGTACCCATTTGAAGGTTCAATTATGAGATAACATGAACCAAACCATAGATTTTCCTAAACACAATTTTCAATTATACAATGCATTTAATAAATTTTAATTTTTATATGTACATTAATGAATTAAAAAATGTCATCTTTTGAAGTATGATAGCTTATGTCACATCATACATTTAAAACATCAATGTCATCCACTTTATGTCCATGTTGACAATGAAAAAAATGGAAAATGAATATGAAAGGGTGATAGTGTGACAACATGTGTATGTTATAAATTAGAGAATATGGACCCTAGCAAAGAGCGATCGGAAATGAATTTGATTTTTTGACAAAAATTGAAACTCAAACCCACACCAAAACTATTTTTTGGAAGAATTGTGTGCAAAAATGAATTCCATTTAAATGTGTGGAACCAAAAGAAAAATTGAGAAAGCTATGTTCTAAAACTAAAACTGAAGTTTAGGATTTTATAAATGTAAACAAGTCCGCAAGACTACATATGCAGAATCCTCCCATTGCAATAGGAGGAGGTTGGTTGACATAGTCTGGCCATGCAAATCATAGGTATAAAGTCCGCAAAATTTGTAGGGTTGACAATAGTCCCAGTACAATATAGTTCAAGTGGAAATCCAGTGCAATATATGAAATTTGTTGTAGGGTTAAAACCAGTGTAGGTGGTGCTTTACTTTTAGATGAAGAATCTCTGGTTCCAATTCTAAAAACTAAATCAGAATAGTATCAGTTCCAATTTAACTTCCATGACACATAAATGGAACCAGGAACCCAGTTTCGGTTTGATTGTTTAAAAAAATTGGTCTCCATTCTGGTTCCAATTTTAAAAATCAGCTTAGGTTCCAATCCGGTTCTGGGTAACTGAGATGGGAATCAACTTTTAAGTACCAGTTCACCTCTGCTTAACCCCTATGGAAAAGGGATTATTTCACCTTTTCTTTGAAGTAAATTCACTGGAGCAATTGAAAGTTTGAAAAACTTTTGGTTATTTTGATCCAAGGGTGGCTCAGGAGCAAACTACTTGATCTTGCACAACAGTCTCCTCAACCTTTCACTATTATTTAAATAGTGACTGTTAGGCTTAGATAGATAGTAAGTTTTACATTACAAAAACGATTCCGAACATGCATTCACACTTGGTGTTAGGAACTCATTAGTGTTGAGTCCCCTAACACCGTGCTAGTCATTTAGGACTTACACCTAGATACCATGAACATTTTATGTTAAGTTAGCATGCACTTAACATTAAGCTATCACCCATTTAACATTGGGTGCCACCTAGGATGCCACCTAGATTTTCATTTAACACTGACTTTTAACATCAAGTGTGAATGCACCAATGAGAGTGAGGGAGAGTGTAGAAAATATTCACATCATTTTTAGATTCAGTTATACATTTATGTATTTAGTCCAAGTAGTCTAGGTATACAGTTCTATATAGAAGCAGCTTATTTACTATAGAACCAACATGATCACTGTAGGTAATGAGCAAATTACCTCCGATCTTTTGCGTCAGTTCTCAGCATGCACTTGACTGTAGATAACTAAACGTGGAACTTCTCTCCACCTTAAGCACTTTTCCTCTCTTCTCTTGTGCATGGGCTGCACACAAAGTTGCTATATTTCCATACTATGTTTTTATAAATACATCGATCTCTTTTCATCACAACTGCTTTGAGTGCACAAGTATACGAATGCATGTTAATGACCACAAGCACACATACCCACATCATGTTATGTAGATTATTTTCCTCATCGAACTCTGATCAGTGATTGAGCAACTTCCTGCCACTGAGGGCAATTTCCTCCTCGACAGCAGCAAACTTGTCGACGATTTTAGCAAGCAATTGGTTACAGTCCTCCCATTCCAGAATCCCGTCGACGTTCCCGACATTCTTATTTATGTCTAAGGACGTGTCAATAACATTGCCATTCTTCTTCTTGCAATCAGCATGAATAAAGAATCCCGATGATTCGGGACCATATTCTCCTGGATCGCACGTCTCAATGTAGTTTTCTCCCCCTGCCACCAATTCCCCGTCGTCGTTGCCTATATGGGAATTGAGATCCAGCATTGCAGGCACGACAATTCCGTTCCTAGTTTTGCATAAGGCTGATAGTTTCCCTTCACAGATTGTTATTAAGTCGCAAGATGCTGCGAAATTGCCACACTGGTAATGCCACAAAATACACATCCACAAATTAGTCATCTGCATCTTCGAAATCCCGCGGAAAGGGGAGCGATACATGCATCATGAATCAGATGATACGGAGGCGATGCACATTTGCGGCATATTCATTTCCGCACCACACAGTCTACGGCTACTTACTAGCTAGGCGGGAAATAGATCGAACTGGATTCAAGTGTCCAACAAGACGTCCCAACAGCACTGTAGAACATATGACACTCAAATCCACCCGCAATTGATATATCGAAAATCCACTCCACTACAAGAGATGAAGAGAACTAGAGATCATGAACATGGCCGATGTATCACTTTTCTGAAACTTTAGGAACGAAAGGTAAGTTGATAAGCAGCTACGGAACGGTGATAGAATACAGAGCATTGGACAATGACAACTTCATGAAACAAGCACATCCAGGGCATATGAGAAGCAACATTTGGATATGGCCGCCTAGCTCATTAACTATGAGAACTGGTAGACTTCCGTCAAGTCCAACAACAGGACGTACGGAGGGTATCTATCAATTTCCAACTGTTGCTGGCACTCACTGATTCTGCAGTTTTGTTGAGTAATGAACTGCTGCTGACACTCTCCGTCGCTTCAGCTCCGTTGAGTAATGCCGACATACAGAGAAGCCCTGCCACAGCGAGAAGCGCCATCTTCTGCCAAGCCATGATGATCTGATCAACACTGAAATTGAGCTCACGAGTAACCCAGAGAACCGTGGTAGCTTGCAATTGTCACTAGACTTACTGGAATGTTCTCGCAACGACGATGGTATTGAAGGAACACTGCAAGAGTAGAGTTGTGAATGCTTGTGATGAATGCTACTCCCAGCTATCCCATCTGCTTATATACAAGAGCTCAATCACCGCTTTACCCTGTGGAAGACTATAATATGCGCACGTGGCGGGTCGCATGGCAGACTCCATCTCAACTCCAGTTTTGTACTGTCTGCAATAAGGACAATACTGCCTGCGATAAGGATCCATGGCTGATTTAATCTCTCCCGTCGAGATCGTGATCTAGGCGGGTACTCTGTAGGTTTTTGGTGCTAGGTAGCTGAGGCAAACGGATAAGAGCATCTCCACCAAGTCTCAGAGTGTGGCCCTGCAAAAGTATTTCTCAAATCCAAGTACTAACTTTTTTCCAAACCCACCCATAAAACTGAAACTGGGACTGCAAGTAGGTTGGAGAGTACTAATAGCAACCCACTTGGACCAATCAAACTATCTAGCAAATCAGGGAGCAAATAAATACGATTTGACTCTGTTTATTAAACTGTTACAGTGCTCCTCCTGGGCTCTCAAAGCTGTGTATTGTTTCTGGGTCCCAACATACTTCCAGTGGATTCACTGGATTTGACTGATGAACCTCATCCAAGATTTTCAGTGCAGGGTCACATACTGAGCGTTGGTGGAGATGGTCTAAGGATTACCTGGGACAATCCATCCTCTCCAGTAAATTTACGAAGCCCACATGGGCTTGCATTTCTGCATGCTTTAGACAGAGGACACGGGGATGCGTGAAGGGCTGCCAACAAGCGGTCCCGAAAACCCGGCGAACCCAGTCGTCGCTTCTGTAGAGACAGGGATGCGTGGTTCTCGTTTTCAAATCCCTTATCCGGAAATGACAGTCAGACGCAAGGTAACCAGTTCCCATTTCGTCCTATTTGTAAAGTGAGGTGTCCTCATCGGTTCACTCTTTCCTCGTGGGTAGATTCCTTTAAGTTTAGATGGAGGGAAACTAAAATTGCATGCCTATCGTGCCCCTTGTCGTTCTATTTCTGAAGTAACGTGTCCTCGTCGGTTCACTGTTTCCTTCTGGTTACATTTTTTTGTAGTGTATGTGGTTTGGAACCTAGATTGCATGTCTCGCATGCCTCATTTATATTATTTTATAGATCTAAAGTTGAAGCCTTTCAACACGAAAGCTGAAAGAAACTTTTTGAAAGCTAAAGTTGGAGGCCATGCTCTATGATTGTCTGGCCATTTGGTCCAGTTCAGGTTTACTTCGAGAACCTTGGTAGAAGCTACATTGTATTTTGCTTAGAAACTATGGAGAACTTTAAGAATTATTCAACTATGTCCCAGATAATATAGACAAACACCACCTTGGTATGTTGTAGGTTAAGATCGACATCTTAAAGTTTCAAAAATCATAAAAAACATTTTTTCATTCCTCAAATGCTTCTTTCATCTTGTAAAAAGAAAAACGAACCATAAAACTTCGCTCTTGTTATAATCGAATGGATTATAAAAAAATAGTTAAAAACATCTAAATCCTAAAAATCTCAAACAAAATAATGTTTTAGAGTTTGAATACCAACCTTGCTATTGCATTTGTTAAAGCAGTTCCAATGCACTCGCTGGTTTTGCATTCCCATACCATTTATTCAAAAATCACAAAACCTTGAAAAACTGAAAAATTAAACTCAGGAAGAGAAAAATGTTCAAGGTTGAAAGAGAGAGAAAGAAAGAACTTAAAATTAAACACAAATATGTTAAAATGAGAGTCCTCATTATTTTTTACTTTTTCTTTCCTGTTTCATGCCTCCCTCTTCTTCTTTGTTTCTTAAAAATTGAATCTCAAAATACCTCCTGAATCAGCATGTGTCATTAAAAAGTTGCCAATACAACAAATTTAATGAAGTGATATCTCTAACTTTCATATTTCAAATAAACTTAGTGCTTTTAAGGCTTCTTTCTACTTAGATTCATGGTTTCACGATAGTGGTGAGTATCCCCAGAAGGATTTGCATGTACTCTAAACAAACCTCTAAAAATATAATGCCTGGTAAGGTGTTCTCAGTAATGGTTATTCGTTGAGGTCAAAAAATAGTGACAACCACAAAGGGCACCGATTATATTTATTTCAAAATATTTTAACTTTTTTGAGTGACGAACCAATCAAGTTCACTCTTTGCAAAAATAAAAAGTTCAACTTGGAAGCCACCTCATTGAAAACGCGAGAAGGGCCAATTTATATGCAAAGCACAGTAGGTACGGCTAAATAGGATGCCTCAAGATATTATTAATTTTTTTCCGTTTGCAAGTTGGGTCCAGGAGTTTTTAAATTTTGTGATGTAGCATAAGTGATGATTATTCATAAGATGATTTAATCAGATTTGGAAATCATACTACATTGGTCAAAATCATATTTTTGAGGTTGACATTTGATGAAATTTCGCCTGAAAAAAAAATTGGTTGGGGGTGTGAATAATGTAAAGTCATCAACACTAGGTTTTTTGGCTTGATCATGCAATGGCGAGATTGCAAGAGGACGAGAAATGGGTAGAGCATGGACATACATTTGAGTAGGACCCTGCAAAGTTTTGAACAGCTTGTGATTCTGCAATCAATGACCTGCACAAAGCTAAATGTGAAATAAGATCCAAACCCTGATCAAATTTGCAAAGAACACATTTACAATTCTTGACAAAAAAATAAAAACCACAACTTGTACAATTACTCAGATTTCAGACCATTGACAAAGTTGCCGACCAAACTTACAACAGTATAGGAGCCATCACACAAGCAGAGAAAGTCTCATAACATATTGGGTGCAAATCCAAGCAATAGATTTGTGCACCTGCCGCAGCATACAAAATCTCATCTTTTCCTGAAGAAGAACAAAAGTAAGAAGAAATACAAAACGAAAATCTTAAGAGTCACTGGACCTCATCTAATTTAAAAATGAAAAATGGCAGCATCAGAGCTGGAGAGACAAACCTGAATCCAGGGAATTCCGAAAATAGTCCTTCTGAGGTTTTTGAAACCCTAATTTCTCAGGATCTGAAGTCTGAAGCGAGAGTGATAACTTCAAGTAAAAGTCAATGGTTCTGTAGTTGGAGTCTGGGGCACCTCGAAGAAGCACTCCGTAAGAAATAAGGAGTAAGGACTTTGTGTCAATGACGACACAGAAAGAAGAAGCGCTGAGAAAAGCGCCACAAAAAAAGAAGAACAGCAACCCTAGAAGGAACTTATAACCTGTAAACGCAGACGCGACGAAGGACGGACGACCCTTATCCATAACCCTAAACCCTAACTATATAAGTTATAACTACATCAAAGCCCGGACCTGGCAAAAGAATTCAAGACCCGCCGGGCCGGGTCTTCTCTGGATTCAACTACACCCTGTTTCCCCCGGTTCAGACCCACGGCCAGGTGTCAGGGGTCCTGCCTGCCCCCCGGTTGTGGTGTGGGTCTACCCCTACCTAAAACCGCTAGGATGGGTAGTCGCACCCGGCCCCGGTTCGGAAACCCAGACCCGCCAACAGTGTTTCTAACAAGTTTGTGACTCCAGTTTGAACTGGAAACAACATCTTTAGCTCCTACTGTTGTTGTTTGTGCAATAGAAATACATTACAATAATAAGTACCCCTAGTTTATAATGGGGGTATTAGCCGAGGCCAAAAATGGTGACGACCAGTTTTGGAAATAGAAATTTCATGCAGTTAATCGGAAGGCTCAGCATGCACTCAAAGTGCCTTGATTTTATTTTTTTTAAGGTTTTTTTTTGGGGGAGGAGGGGGAGAGGAAGAGGATTCTTTTCATTTTTCCTATGTCCCCAAGTTTCTACCGCTGCCATTAGCCCAGGCCAATAGTGGCAACAAACAGTTTTGGAAATAAAAGTTTCATGCAGCCAATGAGAAGGCTCAGCATGCACTCATGACGGGCACTATTTTTTTCTTTTTGACAAGGTGGGTGGTGAGGGATTTTTTACTTTTTTCCTTTGTTTCCAAAGTGTTCTCAAGGTCTCAAAGTGTTCCCAAATGTGTTCCTCGAGATATTCTCAATAACACCTAGGTTTTATCCTATATGGTTTGCCCAAAGTTCAAATCTCATGTATATAAACTGAAAAGGTACATTGTAAGGGGATATATTTGATGCTATTTTGCAACTGGGGATTCAAAGAGGTGCTTCCATCGAAGAGTGCTCAATGTTCCAAAAAAGTTGTTGATGAGCCAATCAGGATGACTTTTTAAAATAAAAATAATATGAATCACGCTATACCACTATTCAACTTATTGTACTAGTTTGTGACTTGTATTAATTTGTTGTGGGGATTCCCAAAGTTCAATTTTTTTTCTTTTGTGATGGGCATCTTTGATTGACCTGTCACAAAAATTCAATCAAGTTTGGAAAGTCCCAAAATAAATATTCCATAATATATTGGAGTCACCCCCTTTGGGCTGCTTATATAACTTACAAGAGTAGAACGTAAGGCAAAGGATATGGGATGAAGTGAGGAGCTATTGGGAACATGTTGGGGAACAAAATGGGAACAAAAAAATCTAACACCCCCACCCTTGCCCTAAAAAAAAGAACATGGGCCCCTAAGTGCATGCTACCTCACCTCATTGGTTGCAAGATGTTTTTTGCCCACGTTGTAATGTGATTTATACCATTTTGGCTTAGGTTAATGGTAAGGAAAAAAATTCGTTAGATCAATGGCAAAGATCACAAGCAAATAGTGTGATGGAACGATGGTCGAAATCAAGTAAAAAATGTTTGAAACTCGAACAAAATGAATGTAACGATTCTAGATGGAAAGCATGGGGATGTTTAACTCAGGCATCTAACAAAGGAGAGGGGATGGAAAAGCCCCATGGCCTTTGAAATCGTAACCTTGGCAATAATAACTTCATTTCTCTTGCCTTGCTCGACCCCCATAAACCCAATCACAATGGCATTATTGTTTTTCTTTCATTGTACGAGCTTGGAGGCCAAGCTTTTGGTCTTGGCCATGCTTCATTTATTCTTCCATTTCTCCAAGTTGTTGTTGTTGAATGTAAAATGAGCATTTAATAAAGCACCATTAAATTGACCTCATGAGCTTGAAAACAATCACTACTACAAAATGTGAGTGTAGTTCACTAGTCCCCACTCACTAGACCTGTTAATTCACTGCTTTTTCATTGGTCCTCATTCACTACAACCAATGAATTCACTCAAAATCCAATGAAATCACTTGGCATAAAGGGACACCTTTTGTTGTAATGAATGCATTCACATTAAGCCCACTGATCTATCCAAGGAATTTGGTGCAAAATGTGCAAGAAAAGAAGGAAGAAGGTCGAAAATAAAGTGGTGATGCTAATGGAAAGTTACTTTTCAAAATGGCATAAAAAAAAAGGTGTTCAAACTACAAGCAATGTGGGAGGTGAAGCTTTCTTCTCCCAAACACTCAGCAATAAAAAAGAAAGATTTTTCCCTTTCGAACCAAGCACAAAAAAAGAAAAGGCGTAAGCATTAAATAACAATGGAAACAGAAAGTTTGCTCCTTCACAGAACTCCTTTTCAAGCTTCCAAGTTCCAAATGGCATCAACAATGGAAAGCCTGCCTTCTAGCAACACTCTTTTTCAAACTTATAAACACCAAATGGCGATGGTGAAAAGAAGCCCATTTTCTAGCCAAACTTTTTATCAAATTCACAGGAAGGCTCAATCAACGTGGAAATGGCAACTCTAGAGGAAGAAATCACTTAAACCACACCTAAAAACAAAACTGAAACAACTTGGGTGTCCAAATCTGAGGTGCATAAATAGGGAGATGCGGCTCAAAGTTTGATTGAAGTTCAAGGGGGTCCACAATTCATCTTGGAATGATGGGAATTCCTTGTGGACTTCCCACAAGTGTGGATGGACAAAATGCATGTTGCTACAACACTTAGCGTGCATCATATGGTGATAAAACGAATAAATAAAGGTTGGCCATCACATAAAGTTATATTAGATTACCTTAAACTCCATCTCCATGAGTCTTATTCAATGTTTTTCAAAATACTCACCATGGGTTTCTTCAAAGGCAAATTTTTGAATGAAGAGGGAACCAAAGCAATAATGAAGCTCAATATTATGGAATGGAATGGAATGACATTCGTATTTTCAAGATGGAAATCACAATTCGATAGCTGAACACAAGGGGCTAAACTTTCTTTCTCCCACTTAGTTAAGGTTTAATTCCCTAACGTAATGGAATAAATTTGTAATAACAAAGCTTTTAAATTTATAGCTAGAAAAATTAGGGAGGTTTTAAAGGTTGAACCTGTGAGTTTAATAATCAAGAAGCTTGCTAGTCTAATGATTATGGTGGAATTTCAAGATGACATCTCTTTGTGGTTAAACTTCTCTATTTTGGCAAAACCTATATCTATTCTTGGTTAAATTTTTAACTTTTGTCAAAATTTATATTTCTTCTTGGCTAAACTTTTCTCTTTTAACAAAATTTAAAACCTATATCTATTCTTAGCTAAAAACTTCTAACTCTTGGCAACACATATATTTTTTCTTGGATAATTTTTTTTCCTTGGTAAAACTTATATCTCTTCTTGGCTAAACTTTTAACTCTTGGCAAAACCTATATCTTTCTTTGGCTAAACCTCGACCTTTCAACAAAACATTTTAATTTGTTGGTTAAACTTTTATCTCCCAACAATTCTTTTATATCTTTTTGGCTAAACCTATACTTTTCAACAAAACCTTTTTATATTTTGGGTAAATCTCTTTATTTCATAGTTAAACTTCTACTTTTCTAAAGGGAAAAAATAATAATGGAATCCACAAGGTGTAAAATGAACTTCAATGTACTTTTTTATATAGGAATCAATCAAGGACATAAAAAATAACGTTGATTTTAATTAGAACAAATAATTAAAGAGGTAAGAAAAAAAATTTGTATTTTCAATGATTATTTAATTCAATCACTTAAATCATAAGAAAATTAATGTAAAACATATGCTTTTTAAAAGAAGGTTAAATTTACATATAGAGGGCTGGGAGTCCACACCAAATTCACATTTGAAAAAAATGATTTTATTCAACTTTGGACTTGAATTGATTGTGATTTGGGAATTCAACCCATGTTTATAAACTTGTAAAAACGTGCACCTACAATACCCACTTTTTTCATTAAACCATGAATACTAGTGGAATACACAACTAATCAACACTTGCATAATCATTACATTATGCATGGAACCTAGATTGATAATACTTACGTGCCAAACTAATAACAACATCAAGAGTGTGATTGTTCTGCTTTCAATATTTACATGCCAATTATTAAAATGCACAATGGACATGGGACCCCTGTACAATACCACATACCAACTTTAAACACACACTGGACTTGGGACCCAACCAAATGCAATATTTACATTTCAAACTAAAACACACACTAGACCTAGGACCCAACCAAATGCAATACTTATATTTCAAATTAAAACACACACTAGACATGGGGCCCATTCCAATAATACCTATATTTAGGACTAATAACTACATATAGAATCAAACATTTGTTGACTTAATAATCTTATCCCATATCCAAGAAATGTAAGTTATATTCAAATATTGATCCATTACATAAAACTAATTGAATTGTAATTAAATTAAAACCACACGAATGAAAAAAAATGAAGGGGAGAAAAACAAAAACCTTTAATTTGATGGTCCAAGGTGATGACATTATCCTTGCAAAGCTTTGCAACACTAAATCAAACCATAACTCCAAATAAAATAAAAACCCTAAGTATTGTTATAGAATAAACCCTAAACATGTACCACTTTCAAAAGAGCTTCAACCCCAACTACAAAACCTTACACATATCATCCTTGGCAACTATACGAAAATAATTTTAGATGAACTAATTATGAATTAATAATCAAAGCTCAAGAAATTAAGAATTTTAACAAGTGAAGAAAAATCTTTATTTTTTAGCTTCTAATTTGAGTCCCTCCAACTTGAAAGATGGTTGTTTCCACTCCCCTTCAAAAGAGAAGAAATGAGTTTCATTTTTTCAATATATAATTCATGAATCTTCCCTCCTAAATTAGCCTAACATTGAATTTAATTAATATCAAAAATGATGTTTTTGCAAAGGACATAAATGTTTTGGACATCTAGCTAACCCTAAATCCACCTTTGAAATTGACAATAGGAAGAGCTTGCAAATGCAATACCCACATAGGAGGCCTAAAGATGTTTAATTTATTATTAAGTGATTGAATGCAATACTTACATTCAAATTATTTTCATTGGTTGCCATTGATGTTATGTAGGTGTTGGGTAGCTAAGTAGGAAGGAGGGTGGGTAGGTAAAAATGACGTGACAAGTTTAGGTGGGAAAAGGAGGTGTGGATGTAGTAGGTAGGTGAGAGGGGGGGAGTTGGTTCTTAGTCGATAGGTAGGGCCAAGAAGGTAGGTAGTATGTAGCTGGGCAAGTGATCTGAAAGTTGGGGAAAAAAAACCAGCCCAAAAAAAACCCCCAAAGAAAAGGTCAACGCACATTCAACCATTAGATGAGAAATCTCACCCCATCCAGTGGACAGAATTCTCAACTGGTGCGCTGGTGGGTGCTGGTTCATGCTGGCCCCCCCTTGCGTAAATAATGTTTGCCTGAGGAGCATGGGGCTGCAAAAAAATATTAATGTGCTCAATTTGGGGATCTTGTCTTTGGTTTTCCCAATTTGGACCATATTTCAAGACTTTATCAATAACACTCATTAAGGGGATGAGGAAACAAAGAGGATATGAAATCGGGCCCAAATAGGTACCACTTTACAGATAACTTAGGCGCCGCTTGACTGACAAGATGCTAAACACCTCCCGTCCAAATGTGATGCAGCTTCCACTTGGTGTGCTGCAAGGTTTGACTGAAAGTACAAAAATAAATAGATTGCAGGTACAAAAGCTGGAAAGTAGGCTAATGGTAATAACTTAGTACCACATCCAAGGGCTAGGGCTTGAGTGGGAAGTTGAGAAATCAGCCACTAGCTCACCAAACAACATAGAGAGGCTTTTATCTGTTCCTCACCAAACTCAAGATGGCCCCGCCCCCAACTTGCAAGGGCAACTTCTGAAACTGGAATAGCAAGGCACAAACTAAGCTACAAGGAATACCACACAAGAGCTGCCATCCCACTCCCCCCCAACTTGGGAAACTATTTAGCATAGACCCCACCACTAGGAGACTTATGCTTGCCAGACGGAGAAATAATTGGTTCCTACAAGAACTATTGCACCAGGGGCAGTGGAAGAACTCAATGAAGCTCTTGATGAAATTTGAAGACAAGAGAGGACCACACATATGGCTCATGAACCCTAAGCCCTTACACTGCACACAGGTCCCTCAGCTTCAGGTGTGCATTTATTAAACTCTTTGATTACAAGCTTGTTTCCTCTTGGAACTGGATGCACAGGTGGAGAAGTGTGCACATGAAGGTCTCCACCAAGGCAGCATGCTAGATGGCAGTTGGGTTTTAAATGCATTCTGGAACATATCTGCAGCACTTCGCGGAGCAAACAAGAATGTCATTGGCACTGAGGAATTATGAGGAGCTTAGGTCTCCCCCATCAAATTTTGTGGGTGAAGGGTGCGTTGGGTTCGGTGCTTTTATCTTGGAGTCTAAAAACAATTAAGGGTTTTGAAATATGGCAGGCAGCAAAACCATGCGTATGTACAACATGTTCTTGTGGGAAACACAAATGTGCAGAGACAACATTGACAACAAAATACCAGAGCCTCAACATAAAAGAAACAGACAAGAAATTCCAAGGACCATCTGAATACGTTGCTGAGTACGTCCCTAAACAATCCAATGTAGATCGGATCACAAAAGGATGGGATTTCCCTTCTTGGTTGTGTTCCAACTGGGGCACAATACAACAAACCAACACATACTGAATATTCAGGTTCATATAATGAAAAGCCCATATACCCAGCAAAGGCTAAGAAAGAGGCCAATTTGGACCTATATTCTTGCACTTTTAAAGGAAGAACAACATATGATGATTCATACTTGAGCTGGCCTGCAAACCCTAGATCTGGGTTTAAGCCACCTGGGTTTCATTCAAACCCAATGGCTTGGGAAGGCAA
>Ga0116231_10007297_pt1 | contig 20373 bp, 14 predicted proteins | sample S1TSphgellanicum_2_FD_89695 | JGI IMG/M metagenome (GOLD analysis project Ga0116231, IMG submission 89695) | Host-associated microbial communities from peat moss isolated from Minnesota, USA - S1T2_Fd - Sphagnum magellanicum MG | ecosystem: Host-associated > Plants > Peat moss > Unclassified...
TCCCATCCCGGAGCTCCAACCCGCCCCTCTACCCCTCAAAGGGTTGTGAGCTAGGGAGCGTGCTCCGACTCCTCCTTATTCCGCTGCTTTCTACTTGGGCTCACATTTGAGCCCTTTAAGGAGTTGGGAGTGCGTCATAAATGATTTTATCAATGACCACAATCGTATATTACAACTTCATTATCTATGTGGAATAAGTAGGAATAAGTCATTTATATGAATGATGGATGAAAACTTACAAAATAGACATATTTCATCCATTTTCCATTGACCATATTTCACTTGTTATGTTTTTTGGATGTGTGCTAGAAATAAGACATCATGATTTTTAATCTTTATGAAATTTGTAACACTTATTAACATTGATTTCATATGATTGGAATAAGTTTGGGAGCCATGTGAAAAGTTTGATAATTATCATATTACCAAATGATATTTTTCAAAGTGATGACCATAAGTATGAAATAAATAAAAAATTTCACAAACAATCACTTTCAAATGGAAAAAAATAGGATGTCTAAAGTGGGCCATTTTGAAATTTTCATTTCAAAGGTTTTTTGGTTAATTCAAGCCAAAACCTAATGCAATTTTTTAAAAATGGGAATGATAATATTGCATACATCATAGATATACCCATTATTTTCTGAATTTAATATTTTAAATTTAAAATAAAAATAATTCTCAATTTGTGAAAATCAAAATATAAAGCCCAAGCACCAAAAGTGAAACTCAAAATTAAATGCAAGACATTTTGCAAATGTATACTTTACACACATGTCATGAAACTACCCAAGTAACCCCCCCCCTTGTGTGCTTTCACCCTTAACCATCAAATGAAGGTCCAAAGTTGAACCATGCAATGAAGTTTTACAAGAAATTTCTATTTATTGAGACAAATGTGACTTTATGTATGATATTTTTCAGTATTAATTGGATTACATTATTACATGATTAGTATATAATTTACATTTCAATTTTATGCTATGCAAGCTCCATGTGTTGTTTTGAAGACTAATCAAATGGGTCCATAAAAAGCGTTAAACATGCATGGATGTACCAATGATGTTGTGCAAATACCATAAGTTTCTATGACTTGAAGTTTCTTATATGTTTCTGAATTCTTATAGGCAGATGAGCTTTTAGTGGTTATCAGCTAAACCATTGACTCAGTTATGGAATATATTGACTTATTGATCAACAAGCATATAATTGCCATATATATATTTCACTTGGTTTTCAAAAAGAGGGACAAGTGAGTTCCAAATAATGTAAAATACAAAAAAAAGATCATAAATTCTTTTCACCTTGATTATGCACACAAAGCTTATAGGATCTGTGTTTTCTGAAGGTTATTAGTAACCAAACATTCAGTGTTGTCTGGTTTAAGCTTTTGAAGAGAACCTCTGGAGTCCTGGTTCCAACTTGTTAAAAATTTGATAGAACCTCCAGTATCAGTCCAAGCTAGTTTTTGAATTTTGTTGGGTTTTTCATTTACATAAGAATCTAAAATGGGTCCAATTCCAAACCTGATCCAGTTCTAACTGCCTATGACCCAACAATTCATGACCCTACTTTAGCCTAGGAATATGGATTACCTGCAACCAATGATCTAAGATTGGCCTTATTGATCTCGAATTGTTAGTTGTTTGCCACATGTTAGCTCACCTTTCTTGATCCTTTGGATATTGAATCACATGCAATTTAGTATAACCTGATATGGTCCACAATGAGTAATAAAACAGGTATCAACATATGCACCAGAAAGTAAGCTGCAACCTTGTAGCGCCACACCAAAGAATGAAGAGTTGCAGAGCCCAGTTTCAATGGCCATGCCCTTGGCAATGGAGATATCATGTTTGTTGTTGCAGTTTTTGTCTGGCACCAAGTGTCAATGGTACGATATCTTCCCTCACCCACCACATGTAGGTAACACAACAGCCAAATTTTCAGATTGATTGCCTCCCTACCAACCCCTCAGTACTTGTAGGCATGCTCTGGCTTGTTTCTCACATACTATAATGCAAACAAATCAAACATCAGTCTTAAACAATTCAAACATCATCCGATCTTAAAATCTTTGGAAAGCTTACCATTAGGCATTTCAGATTTCAATTTCAATTAAACCAAAGAATACCCTTGTCATCAAGGGCCTCCAAGGATCAGATTGCAGTTGGTACTGTCTAAAGGATTGTCACTCTGTGTTTTACAACGATCTGCCACCATCTGCTTGGATTTGGATATGTCAGTACCTGAAATGGTGAAACAAGTTATTAAGCTGCTATTTTCCATATGTGTCACTTGTATCACTTTCAAGTTGAGATAAAAGTTGATGTAAGATGAATGATGTAATAACTTAGCTTTACTGCTTCAAAGATAACTGTGAAGAGGGCCATAAAACAACTTGTGTATGACCTGTGATCCACTCACAGTCACATGTGCACTGGAAGCAAAACACATTTGTATCAACGTGTGTTTTGCATCAGTACACAAAATAATTTGCAGGAATTAGGTCAATCTTGAACCAAAACTCTTTCAATGTTGTTGGATAGAGATGCATCAATGTTAAGAACCTCTTCATTAGTGAAAACTAGGGAGGGTGAGAACAAAAGATGTTGCCACAATGATAATGAAACACAAATTCAATAATGTAATTGCCCACTATATGCACAAAGCCTGCATGAAAACGAAGGGAATACATGTTCTTGGTTCTGGAAGCTATAACCTCATGATGAAGCATGGTTAACAAAAATGAAGATATTTACTTTGAGTTGGTGGAACAGGTTCTAGAACTTCACTGGTGCAATAGAGTTTCTGAAGAGATCCAAATAGATTACAATTATGGGAGAACAAAACGTGATGTAATAGTTGCATGAAGCATAGGACTCCAATTACCCATCTTGTAACTACGCAGCAGTCTGCCTTATCTCAACCTAATCAAACCTCTTCATCTAGACCTGGAGCTTACCGACCTCTCAATCTCCACAGCAACAGCAGCCAAACTTGCAGCAATCACACACCCTCCTTCCCCCATACACCAGCACAGGTTGCTACATCAAACCTGCAGTCACTAACTTACCTCAAGGACCCTCTCAGCCCTCACAACACTCCACATGGCACAAGCTCTACACCTTTAGTTCTCATCCACCCTGTATTTCATCTGGTTCTGTTTGCTTCTTGGGCCACGCTTGGACGTTGCCAATCCCTTTCTGTGCTATGGTTTATCTTTATTTCTGGAAGCAGTGCAGTATCTCAACTCCACGTTACACAAAGCAGTGCAGAATCCAGATACTGCTTCCACCCAGTGCTTCTCTGCACGGCAGTTCTATGTTGCACTATTTTGGAGTATTGGATATCAGTCAGTTAATCAGTTCTCTTGTGTGGGCCTAAAGCCTGAAGGTTCACATCATGGGATCAGAGGTTGTGCTGGTTTTGAAATGTTATGCTTGGGTTTGCCCTTGCTGGTGGGCTCAGTTTCTGCATGCAACCCGCCTCTGATCCATCCAAGACTGCAGCTTTCTGAGACTAGCACCCTTGTTAAAGCGGCCCCCCTGTGGATGTTGCTCTTTAGTGGAGGTAGGCCTGAAAGGCCAAAATGCAAGGCTTATCCTTCAGAACACCACTAGCATGCATTTTAGTGTGGAACGACATCACTGGATTTTCCTTCGTTTGGACATAGTTTTTAAGTGGACTGATTACTCACCAAATAAATGGCTAACTCATGGTTTTTAAGTTGTATAGGAGCTGGTTCACCCAAAGGCAAATCAAAGAGGGGCATTAAGTGTAGGCAAAAATGGGCGACCAATATTGTTGGGAAAGAAAAATGCTCTGCCAATGAGGTGATGCAGCATGCACCCAAGAAGGCCCGGTTTTTCTCCTTTTGGGAAGAGAGGGGTTTGAAGATTTTCTAGATTTTGATGTTCCCAATGTGTTTTCTCCAAGTGCACATAAAGTTGGTAATCATGTGTGTTCACACCACGTTTTTAATGCATTTTTAGCATGCTCCCAAGTTTTCAATTTGTTTCCCAAGATGTTCTCAATACACTTTATCCCACAACTTTTGTCTAAAGTTGAACAACTTATATAGGTGGGCCAAAGGGAAGCATGCCTATTCTTATATTTTGGAAGTACAAACTTCTGATGGCAAATGAGAGGGGTGATGGCTCATTGGTGTAGCCCATTTTTGTGTTGAAAATAATTGGGATGCACCTCACAACAACTTAATATAGTTGCCAAACCTTTAGGTGGCGTTCTATTGATAACATAGTAGTGAGTAAGACATTTTATCGGCTTGTGAGTAGGGCATTGTGTCTTCAGTTTCTTGTATGTACTTTTTGCACATGTTGCCTCATCAATTCGGTGTGATTGGTAGGGGCGGATGCGAGGCTATGGTTCATGGTATTTGGGTTGTTCTAAACATCCATCTTGATTGGGTGACGATTTAGGTGGACATAGTGAATGCTTTCGACTTCATTTTGCAGAAGGCCATCTTTTAAGAGCTTTGGGCGATAGGAGGCTAGTTATTGCAATTTTGTCCTTTTTTTTGTGTTTTTTATGTTCAAGATTTTTAAAATAATAATAATCACTCCCCTTTAGGAGATTTGTCTATCCTCCTTTCATTTAAATTTGGTGTGTGCTAGGGTGATCCACTCGTTGAACCTCAGGCTCTTGCCCATTTTCATGTTTTGCATAATTCTTCAAGAGTTTTTTCCTCTTGTCTCTTCCCATTTTAGTTAATGACACCCACTTCTTCAACCTCATTTCTATCGTCACCTCTATTTTGATCACTTTGTTTCCCAATGAGTGTTCGTGGGGCTAGCCATTGAACTTTACAAGTGTTTAGTTTGGTTCTTTTTAGGCCTCCTTGGGTTTTTCCCCCTTCATTTTTGTTGTCCTCTCGATAGTGTCAGGGTTTAGGTGTTCCTTTTGGTTTTTCCTCCCTTTTTATAGGCCATTTTAGACAAAGACGTTTGCCACATAAGGGCATTTTTGAGGTTGGGGAATGTTCAAATTGCTTTTGGTATCCTTTCTTAATGTTTCACCTATAAGCCTTCCTATTTGTTGTGTTCCTTCTCCCCCCTTTCGGGTTTTCACATTAGTTCCTAGGCCCAATTTGTTTAAAGTGCCTATAGGCTTTCCTAATGCATCGACGGATCTCTTTTTTCATTTTATTTTGGAAAGGTTGGTTTCATTTCCTTTGGGTTATCATGTTGGCAACCTATCTTGGGAGTTGGGCTTTGTTGCCCTTATCATCACCTCGAGATTCTTGGTAAACTTTTGTCTGTTTTTATTGGAGGCAATAGGAGAGAACAACTTAGGTTTTTTTTTTTTTAAAGCCCATTTGAAGTTGGTGTAGACTTTTTTTTTCGGTGGCAATGTCATGCATATCCCCTTTGAGCAATTCATAGAGAGGGCTGTAGATTGACTTTAGGAAAGCATTTTAGAGAGATTACATGACCTTGCATAGGTCTAGGAGTGGGCGCATGGTTGTCTGCCCTCTTGTCATCCCTATTTCTTATTTAATTTAAGGTGTTTTCACCTACATGATGCGCACAAGATAAGCCTCCCTTGTCTATTAGCCCTTGGTTTGTTTCATTGCATATGTGGCCAATGTTTAAACCCCATGGGAATTCATTTTTTCATTGCATTCATGGTGGGGAGAAAATGATGTCACATGATGATGTATGGGATGCCATTGCTTCCATTGCAAAAGATGTAGGTTTTCATGTTGCAAATGAGCAAACCCACATTCTTCCACAACCTACCTTTTAATTTTCATGCAGGTCCAGGTTGACATTGTGCTTTTGGTTAATGGCATTTGCATGTTGGTTGATGTCATCATTGTGACCCCACTTGAATGGACTTGCTTTCACATGTTGCATTGTATCGTGGGGATATAATAGTGGCGACTTAGACAAAAGAGGGACTTTATTAAGATCGATACCTTGTAGACTTGTTTCTCTTTCTTACCATTGAGGTTTTTGGGGGATTCACCTTAATAAGTCGACAATTTTTTCCATTGTTGTGTTAACATGGCTTAAGTAGCAAAAGGTTCTAAAAGCCTTCCTCTTTCAATTTTGAATGTTTTTTTAAGCGAAAGGTATCAATGGCACTATAGTGGGCATAGGCTTAGTACATCTATTTTAAAATGGGCCATTACTGCTAATGAGGATTTTTCTATGCTAGGTGTTGTTTCTAGTGTACCTCCCCTTTCCTTTTCGTGCTTCTTATGATGAGGGGGGTCAAGGACACGACTTTTTTCCATTCCTCTTACTTGCCCATTTAGTTGATAGTTTCTAGCTTGGACGTGAACTTCCTTTCCTTTTGTTCCTTATTTTCCCCTTCATTTCATTGTTTTGTTTTAATAAAGTTTGGCAAGGTTTCATCATTTACTGTTATGATGAAACCTTGGCAATTTACTATAAGTAACAATAGGTAGCCCACGAGTTGTGGTTCCAATGAATGTTGGTTGGATAGAAGTTGGTGTTTCACTTTCTATAATGGATCTTGCTATTAAGGCGTCATATTAGTTACAGACCCTTTACACCCCTATAGGCTTTGGGTATAGGAAATAATATGAATTGATATGACCTTCATTCACCAAACGCAAAGCATTGTTTAATATATTTGTTTGATGTCAATTCAAAGGGTATTGTGATTCAAATTTTGATGCTTCCTTTTTTGGTTATGGCATGCATTTTGATTGAATAAAAGGCAAAAATTGAACCCAACTATTGAAAGGAGAAAAAGAAAAAATTGAACCCATATAACAAATTTGAAAACCAAATTTGTAAATCTTTGATTTATATAGAACTTCAAAGTTGCATAAGAGGGGAAAAAATCGAACCAAGGCAAAATGACAACCACATTGAAAAGTTGGACAAAAGATGGTGGATGGGATTGATTATTTGTTCCCATACTTAAAATTTTTTTTAACTAATCTTTTTCCAATACCTATGTTGATGGTGTTGCAAGAGTGTTGTTATACCCATTTCCAAGGTGCACCATAGTGAAAAATGTTACATAAAATAAAAAATTTGGTGCATATGGAGGGCACCTTGTATCCATATGTTTCCCTCCTAGAAATTGGGAAAGATATTATGCTTACTCCTCAAGAGTGGGAAGGAAATTATGACTACTTATAAATGTAAGAGCTTTCCCATAATTGAGGAGTAGGCTAAGAACGTTTTCATTCATATGCCTTGTGATTTCGGTAGGTTTAGTTCATGATAAATTTTGCTTCATGATTTAGGATAGGTAAAGCCCTAAGGTGGGGGGACATTCCCAAAATGTGAAGACTTGACTCTCACATTACCCTAAACCCCTTATTTTGAAAATGCCCCCACCCTAAGGCTTTACCCTACACATAATGTAACACATGGGCACCTAGGTTTGATAGTTTAATGCTAAGATCTTTTCATTATAGGTAATTTTCTTATCTCAACCTCAAAGCAATTGCCCCCCCCTTAGGGTTAAATAAATGACCAAGTACAAAAAATTTATTTATTATTAAGGTTTTACCCAAGATACATAAATTGTTATATTACTTATATATACATTTTTAAACACATTCAATATTATTTCATCATTTCAAGATTTTGCTCAATCAAAATATACCTTTTTTTCCATTAATTTCTTCCACTTCAATGAAATCCAAATTCATTTTAAAATTGACATTTGGTTCTCATTGTCACAACCCTAACCTTGGGCTCGGGACTAAATCAGGGGCTTACAAAGATACGGGCCAAGAATGAAACCTAGGAATCACATTTCACCTTCCCAAGTGAACTCCCACTTTGGGAGTTGGAGTTTCGATGGACTCTCGAATATTTAGAAGGTGATTGCAAGAATCAAAATTCATTAAATTGAAGATTTCCTTATAGCATTGGAAAGGTCTTGGAACATAGATGTCTAAAATGAGCTTGCATGACCCATTTGGGTACTTAAAACATAAGTTATGGCCAAAAGAAAAAGGCTGGGAGTCAAACTAGCAATTTGACTCCCGACCATTAAAAGTCACGAATCGCCCTGATTTACTTGTGCTCATGTGGCTTGCAACATATTGTTGGAAAGATCTCAACAACAGCTACAACTTTGCTTTAGACCTCACCTCAATTTAAGGTTTGTACAAGAAGTTATGGGTCTCCAAAGTCGTGGGAGTCCCAATTTCGGGAATTTTAGGGAGTCTCAGGACAAAATGACATTTGGGTGCAGGCCATGTGGCCAAGCACATAGAATACTATAAAGGGGAAGGTGGTGGTTTCCCCAAATCTGGCTTGTGGTGAGTCTTATGAGTCCGTGTTTGCCCGTGATTCGTCCATGCACCAAAAATGCTCCAAGTACGCATTAATCAACTTGTTGTTTGGTTTGTGCAAGTCAATGTGAATAATTGACCTGCTTGTCATTTGACCTAGTCCTCATCTTGGAGCCCCAACACGCCCTTCCACCTCGAAGTGCTACAAGTTAGGAAGCGACCCAACTCTTTATCTTTATGTTGTTTTCACTTTTGGATTTGTATTTGAATCTATCAAGGAGTTTGGGGGTGCATCACTCATATTAAGGTCCAAATTTATTTAAGTGTACCAAAAGTTTGTCACATTGTCACCCTTTTTGTCTTTTTTACTGAGTCATGTTTTACCATGTAAAATCACATTTATGGATGATTATGATGGAATCTAAAATTGTAATGGTTTAAAATATATTCCTTTTGAAAAATTTGATATCTTTTGATTCATTCATTTCTTTAGGGATCAAAATATAAAGTAAAAACGACTATAGTAAGGATTAAACCATTTTCATCCTGTGTTACACCTTAGAGGATTTTCACCCATCATGAAAAGTTTGGATATGAAGGCAAAAAACTTATATATATAGCATAAAAAAAACATATATTTATGTTTATGACAAAGGTCATCTTTAATGTTCAAGGAAAGTGTCTTCCATATGAAATACTTAGTCAAACTAATTAATCACAATAAAACTTATTAATTAAAATAACGAACTATAATAAAAGTTTATAGACTATAATGTTCCTTAACATAAACATCGCTCCCCATCCCTCCCACACTTGTGTCCATGCTTGAATTTTGTTTTCTTTGGTTGACATTAGATAAAGAAGGTCAAATGTTCTTTCCTTGTCCACTATATTTTTAGAACTATGGATTTCATCAAGATTGATGAATAATTTCTGGGTGAAAGCATAGTTAGGTGGATTGTTTGGATTGTCACAATTGTGATTTTTCTGGATATAGACATTTAAAATGTAAAATCATATCAAATGTTAAAGTTTTCAATTTTTCATTATCCATGTTGCAATAAACTTTAGTGAAAATCTTATTAAAAATTATGGATGAGTTTTATGAAAAGAATGGACTCATTGTGAACTTTTGAAATGATGACATTATATGTTTGTAAACAAAAAATGAAAAATGTGGATTCAAAAAATATATCACAATAATATCAAAATGAAAATTTAAAAAAAGCCATAATAAAATGAATAATCTAATTATAAAATGCATTGAAATTCTTTTAATGTTTTTTTTTCATATTTAAAAATTTAACTTGTCATGATTTTCGTCATTTTTTATAATTAATATTCCATTTCACATTGAAATAATTTTTTTTTGACCAATCACATGTCTAGGAATATTCATAGGGTGACTTATTAATATTTGTGACCAAAACTATAAAAAATATTTATAAAATTTATAATTTGATAATTATTTCAAATACAAGAATTGTAACTAGCGTAAGATATGAACTCTTCAAAATGTCAACCGTGAGCCACCTAACAATGCTGTTACCCTTCTCTCCCGAGCAATGTTCTTAAACACTCAATTCCCCGTTTATCTCTAAGTGCCATCTCTAGAGGCCTAAATTGTATCTAAGTGTTATAAACAATAACTTGCAACTTAAATCTATATAACTGTTGAAAAGGCGAAAATAGGAATTAAAAATTCTTAGTACAAACCGAACGAAATATCACATGATTCAAGTATGCAGCCAAAAACTTTCATATTTATCTTGTAGCTAAATCTGGCTAGATCTTCGTGTGGATTATCGCCACTTTGGCTACATCACGATATTGACCAAAAACACACTGCTAGGCAGGGCCCAGGGGAATGGAACCTAACAGGATTCTAAAATCAACATATTCCTATCTTATTCAAGTTTTCTGAACTCTTTCATGTGATGTAATAATGGAACCTCAACGTGCAACCTATTAAAAAATTTCTCTACTCTTTTGATGTGATGCAAAAGTTACTTTCAAGTTACCGAGCACATGCAGCTCAGACAAAACCGGCACCAGCCAAACCTTGCATTGATTGCCTCCCCCCACCAACCCCGACGTAATTGTCAGTCGTTTTCTTTTTCCAATTTTGTAGTGGGGCGACAGTGTACAGTGGCCAGCTTCCCCGACAGATTTCGACTTAATTGGCAACACTTTTGTACAGGACAGTTAAAAGTGTACAAATAGACGGACAGACTCGTGACGACACGCTACCCAAAAAAAAGGCGAAATTTGCGACTTGGTTTTGGGAAAAAATGAAAATTTCCCCAAAAGCATTGAATCGGTGTTGTCTTTTGGCAATTTTTCGAAAAAGGAAAAAACAGTCTAGTACTCATAGGCATGCCCTCTCGAATTCTTTCACATCTTATCGTGGAAGCAAATCAAACTAGTTGGCCCCTTCTGGGACCTGGAGTGGAGGTAGGCTTGACACATAATACCACTCTTTCATGAAGGGGTATTAGGATGGTCACAAACTGGTGTACAAATTGAGGTTCTGGGGGTAATGCAGCTTGTTCCCAGAGGTCCAGGTTTTTCTTTTCTCCACCGCAACTTTCAATTTCTGTATACATCAAAATTCTGTAAGATCCAAGTACCAATGTAACTATATTATGTAGGTGCTGGTTCACTTGCTGCCAAGTCAGAACCCCCAAAAAACACATTTCCTTTGTGCACAATTCCCAGTAGAGACTGCGATGACCATGTGTGAACCCAACTTGTTTTGTTGATGAGGATTGCTCCATACATTTGAACTTTAAATTTTCATCAATGGTCATTGGGGAGGAAGCAGTGACAAAAATGCTTACATAATCCAAGTATGAAAAATAAATCTAATTGTTCTGTCACCTCAAAAAGGGAACGAAACCTCAGGCATTAACATATTCCTATTAGAGTTATCGGTAGAGTAAGAAAAACACAGCTCCAGAACCCTGAGTTTGGTCATACACAGGGCGAGATTTAAAAAAAACCTGCAAAAAAGTACCTCAGCATTCAACAAGGTATGAAACTCAGAAAACCATCAATTTTGCTGGTAAATTGAGTTTCATCCTGTCTTTTCTTTTTCCTGAGAGCCTCCACTGATGCTACCTATATTTTCACTGCTTCTAACTGTCCAACTACTATCAGTAGTCTCGAACCTCGTGCATTAAATGCTGAGTTTCAGCATTCCATACTGAGATTTAATAAAATGTGTTTACTTTGCGGATAGGCAGGGTTACTTTATGCATAACTCTATAGTATTCAAGTTTTCTGGACACTTTCACGCGATGCAATAAAGGAACCTTAACAGATACTTGTGTCTATTAAACATTTCTGTACTTTTTAACGTGTTGTAAAAGTTGATTTCAAGTTTCAACCCAAATAAGATGAAGCCTTTATCTTTATTTATCACGTGTCTTTTGTCTTTTCCTTGAAAAGCAAGGGTAGGGTAAAGACGCCCATCATCCCACACATGCCAGTGGCAAAGATGAGTTGTAACCAAAAATGTAAGGCTTGGTCAACTCCCAAAGATCATACTGGATACGCACCAAAAAGCTATACTCACTATACACAGAGAGTCTGCAAATCCATTAATTGATCCAACAACTTTCAATGTTACATTTCGACAAGATTTATATGTCCAAAGATCATCATTTCACGATAACTAGGTCTACAAGGGTCAAGCCTCTCCAGTTTCTCTCTCTCAAGCTTCAACTGACCAATTTGGCACATTTGGAGCTTCCCTTAACGTTAACACAACTCATCAACAACAACCTCAGAGTAGGAGAACCAGATTCACCCACACAAATTCCATGCTAATCACTAACAACAAATATAATTTTTATCACCCAACTATGCCTCCAAAAAAATAAGAACCCAACCACAAAACGTTGACTCCTCACTAGTTCTATAGTATAGACTAAAGAAGTTTGACAAATGTTGTCATCACACTCATTGAAATAAACTTGACAACCCAATTGAGTATTGTTAGCACACATTCGGAGGTCCCAACTTAATGGGTATTCTCTTCCTTCACACAAAACAATCAATACCCCCACCATAGCAATCACTCAACATGCTCCCTTGCCAGTGATTGCTCACAAAACCCCTAGAACTTGCAACATCCCCCTGATCATTGACCTATTTATGTAAATGCATTCTTTTTGAAAGGTCAAATGTGCAATGAAAAGAACAAGATCTACCTTTTAAAAAGTCAATCACCATCTTCTATTGTTGGGCATTCTTCCCTTCAACACAAAGCAATTCTCAAACATCAAATACACACACATCAAACACAAGACAAGACCAGATGTTTAACTCCAAAAATTTGTGCCTCCTTATAATTGCACCACTCCCATGCTCCACAACTTGCAGTATTCTCCTCCTTTCAAGAATAAAACAACGAACATTATATCAATTCTTAAACTTCGCATAGAATTAACAACAAGCTTATCACCACCTCAAAACTTCTTCTTGTAAACCTTTCTATGAATGACAAGACAATAAAACAACAGACAATTTTCAACGCCATGATGGGGATGATGTTGCCCAAACCCTAAAATCTCTCATCCATAATTTTCAGTTACAAACATAATTTTTTTTAAAAATTGCTTTGCCAACAAGGTGACACAACATGCACTCAAGAAACCCACTCTGTTTTTTTAATGGAGGTGGACTTGAAAGGCCAAATGCAAGCCAATCAATTAAAGTGCCATTGCATTTTGGTGTTTAAAAACATCATTGGATTTTTCCTAGTTTGGACATAGTTGATAAATTGATTACTCACCAAACAAATCACCAACTAGGATTTGGTTCATCCAAGTTCAATCAAAGTATTAGGCATTAAGTCTAGGCAAAAATGGGCGACTAATATTGTTAGGAAAAGAAGTCTTGTTCTGCCAATGAGGTGCTATAGCATGCACCTCAAAAACTTAGGGTTTTTTTCTTGTGAGGGAAAGGGGCTTTTGAAGATTTTTTTGATTTTGATGGTTTCAATGTCTTTCCACCAACGCACATGAAATTGTCCATCATATTTGTTGACATCAAGTTCCCAACGTCTTGGCAACATATTTTGAATGCATTTTCAACATGTTCATGTGTTCCCAAGTTCTGGTTGTGTTTCCCAAGATGTTCCCAATAGCTCACCACACTTTATCTCATAACTTTTGCCCATTGTTGAATAACCTATATAGTTGAACTAAAGGGAACCACATCCATCATTATGTTTTGAAAGTCTTCTATTGGGGGTGGGATTGTTCAAACTTCAAGGTGTCAATTTCTTTTTGAAATCATTTGGGATGCACCTACGCAATAGATCTAGCAAATTGCAATAGATGACCCACAAGTTGTGGTTCCAATGAATGTTGGCTAGATATTGGTATAATTTCATTTTTTTCAATGGATCCTCATATTAAGGCACCCACTATGTTGAGACTCATTATTACCCTTGGGTCCAAATTTTGTAAAGTGCATCAAAATATTGTCATAAGCTCATTTTTAAAATATTTTTATTTAGTCTTTTTATTATGTAAAAATACATTTATGAATGATTATGATGAAATTTATAATTATAATGATCTAAAATATGATACTTATAAAATAATTGACACTTTTTCACTATTAATTTTAATGGGATCAAAAATAAATAAATTTAAATGATTGCAATAAGAACTAGGTCCTTTTCATCTTGGTTGGTACATCTGAAAAGATTTTCACCCCCTAGCTTTAGATACAGAAACAATATGCATTGAGATGCCCTTACCTGGCCAAATGCAAAGCATGGTCTAGTAAAATTGTTGAGCATCAATTTAAGGGGCTATTGAAAGGAAATCTTGATGCTTCTTTCTGGGCTATGACCATGCCTTGCACATCCAATTTATTTGACTGCACAAAAGGCAGAAATTGAACCCAACAATTGAAAGAAGAAAAAGGAAAAAATGAACCCATAGGACAAAGTTGGAGACAAAATTTATAAATCTGTGATGCATACAAAACTTCAAAGTTGCATCCGAGACAAAAAAAAATAATAATAATAATAATAAAATTCCAAGCCCCTTGGGTGCATGCTGCATTACCTCATCAGTTAAATTCGTTGGTCACCATTTTTGGCCTAGCTTAATACCCTTCATAACAGGGTGGGTATTAGGCCCTACGCCTACCTTCACTCCATGTCCCAAAAGAGCCCAACTATTTTGCCTATCAGCTATTTTAAGATTTACATGGCTTGATGCATCATATTCTGTTTACTGATAGAAGTTTTTAAGAAGAATGAGATTGGTGAAGTTTAGACATTATTGGGCTGATTATCTTACCTTTTTTAAGGTATTTGAGATTACAAGGGTGTATAATTTGTGTTATGTGTAAGTGTGAATAGTCATATATAACACATGTAAATATTGTTAAAGTGTAAATATTTGTCAAATACATATACATAATATCCTATAAATGTTTTCGGATTGCTTGAGTAAATTTTCTATTTTTAACTTTGTTCATCATCATTTTTGGCCTAAGACTTTACAAGAGCTTGGATACTATTATGATTCATATTAATTAATTTAATTACTTATCATGCATCCCAAAGCACAGATGTTTTTAAGATTTTTGTTTTGTTTTGTTTGCAATGGGTCACTTTGATTGGCCTATCACCAAAAACATTCTAAACCCAAATTGGGTCGCAAGCAGCTTGACACACAAAATCTTTGATCTGCAAAGTATTGGTGATCAAAGAAATGTAGAGAGAAGGTGAGTGTTGATGAGCTTGGTATAACAGAGTGCTTCTTAGGGGCCAGTTGGAACTCTAGTGCAATGAGTTGAATCTTCATTGACTCTTGCCTTGTTGGAGAGGCACCAGCAACTGCTCTATAGTGAAATGTACACATCTGCTTGTTCTTTGATGCCCTCTTCATGTTGATTCTTACTTGTTGGAGTCAGCAAACTTACTGCCTGTGTGTTGTCCAATGTTCATGAGCATGATCAGTATACTTGGTAGTTCTGTTGAATGATCCTTTGGTACTATGACTGGACATGCAGGTTATTAGAATTTCTCTTCATCTTTGAGTGTGAACTAGCTACTAATTTTTGAGCCATTCCTCTTTCATCGTCTAAATGCTTTGAATGTCTAATTCATAGGGATGATTGCATTTGGTACTAGAGTTCACATCACACTGCGCAGGTGAGAGGTTTCTAACCAGAAACCAAATTATGGGTCCCAAGTTCGAGACTGATGCTTAGTAGCATAAGTGTGCATTCTAGAATTCGTTCTCCAGGTCAGTTCCTGAAAGACAGGATGTGTGCTTATATGGGAGAAGGGTAGGGCCAGAGGTCAAACCTCATTTTTAGTGCCCTCTATAAAGCATACGGAGGCTTTTTTCTTTGTATTTCGAAGCACCTTCTCTCAAGGAAGATTGGTTTATCAATTGTCTGCTGATCACATGTAGGCCTTCCACCACTTGAATGAAAAAACCTTTAGAGCTTTACACTGGAGCTAGGCATGAAAATTAGGGGAGGCCCTTGGGAGTAGGCCTTCCCTAACACTTTTCAGGCACTGAAAAGGAAGGAAGGGCCAAAGGGCATTACCCTTTTACTACATAAAAACGTACCTTAAGTTTATCTGGGCTTGTTTGGACAGTTCATTCTTCTTCTGTTCAGCTAATTGTTGCTTTCCAAATTCCTATTGGCAACTATATAATAAAGTTATCCGTAAAGTAAGAAAACACAGCACCGTAACCCTGAGTTTGGTCATGCACAGGGTGATATTCAAAAGAAAACATGTACAAAAGTACATTAACATTCAACGGGGGATGAAACTCAGAAAACCATTAATTTTAGTGGAAAACTGAGTTTCATCCGATCTTTCCTCTTTCCTTAGCGCCTCCACTGCTGCTACATATATTTTCACTGCTCATAACTGTACAACTACTATAATTAGTCTCAAACCTTGTGCATTAAATGCTGAGTATCAGCATTTTATACTGAGTTTATTAAAATGTCTTTATTTTGCGGATACCACTGAAAGAGGGGATAGGGGGTGAAAGGAGGCCCAAAGACTGGGTGAAGACAGGATTACTTTATGGATAACTCTAATGTCACCGTTTTTTCCAGGGCCTTTTCTTTCGTGCTGCTCATTTCCATGCATTTCTTTTGCACTTCACTACTACCAATTCACGTTTTCCCATCGTTTTTTCGTAAATGTGGTGGCTATATTGCTATGATTTACCCCATTCATATTTTGAAAGTGGCCAGGGTAAAAGATTTTTTCCAGTCTCTTTATGATCTGTAATTGCCACATGGACTGCTTAATGTCAAACTATCTAGCTACATGGCAAAGAAATGTGTAATTTTTTAGCGATTAAGGAAATCATTTTGTCAATTTTCATTTGAGAAAGGAAAATTTTCTATGTAAGTTCTGGAACTACAAGCTTAAAATTTTTATCAAATCTTATGTGACTTTTAATTTAATTTGTGAAAACAAAGCTATATGCGAGAATTGAACCCCACCAGCTGCAACATACAACCTAATCTGCACAAAAGGAAAATGTTAGTTCATCATGAAAACAAATCCAAATTCCAAAAGGCCGAAAAGGGGGTTGGTTGAAGGTTTGGGAATTTCCATATTCCAAAAAGCATGAATCATGGAAACAAAGGGCAACTTGATGTATTTAGGGATTTTGTTTACAAGTATTTGTGATGAAAAAAGAGTTATCCACAACTTGGTAAGTGGTTTCACATCAAAAGGTTTCTACATCACCAACTTAGAATTGTTCTTCATGGTAATGACAAAAAGAGATCTCTATAAGTCAAAAGCAGTGGCTAAAAACAATCCTAGATCTAATAATTCATCCAGCCCTAACTTCTTTGGCTAGCAGAGGGCATCTTTGAGAATTGCCAAATGAACAACAAACCTTGTTTCCGACTCTAGTTGTAGCCACTATTGTGGGTACACAATACCAAATGCATTCATCAAGGTTTGGGCTAGGAATCGACCTTGCAATTTTGTAACAAGCTATTCTTCACATTGTCTTTTCATAGATGCCAAATTTTTTTGCAAAAACAAGTTTTGTAACAAAACCAGATGCCCCCATTTTATCTAAAAATGTGGCCCAAATATGTTGGCCAACAAACTCAAATGCCAAATGATCTATTCTTATATCTAGATCAGTAATCCAACAAAGATTTATGTTTTCATGAGCACAATCAATCAAGGCTTGGAAATTCATAAACATATCACCTTGGAAAGAGGAATGGATGTCACAATACATCCGATATACATCCCTTTCATAAATCTTGACCATTACAATAAAATCACACACAAACATGTTTCGTAGTTGTGCAAATTTGATCAAAAAATGCACTACCTCCAGCAATGGCATAACAACATTCAACCTTAACACATCTCAACATCAATCAATAAACACAAGTTAGATTTGGCAGAAGTTATTATGGTTGCATCTAATGTCATTTTCATGATAAGAGTGTGATATCCAAATAACACATGCTTGACAAGACTAAACATGGATATCCACTTAATTTTGATGTTTTGTAATATTTTATTGCCTTTTATTTCCATGAATTCTGCCAATTTGGCAAATTCCAAGTGTCTTTTGGGGCTATGGTTAAAATAAACATAAATACACTGTAAAAGACTTTCAATGAGGAAAACCAAAAGTAGGTTTGAAAATGCTTGTACTGCCAAGTTTGTTCAATGGGCCATACAATGTACACCAATGACAAAAGGAGCATATTGACATTGGATCTGAACTATAACTCCAAATTTAAAGCCTTGGAAGGTGTTGACCCCATTAACACCAAAAAAAACCAACCTTGCAACAAGCTTTTCTTCTTTCAAACCACCTTGTGTCATCAAAGAATCCATAATCAACAATGTCAAATTATCAACTTCAAATCCATAAAACACTTGTTGGACATTCAACAACAATGGTATCTGACACCAATTTTGCACAACATAACCATGCACACTTGCCCAATTTGCATTGTCCATGGATGTAACTTCATCACAAGTAAGAAATATAAACATGGCATTCTAGATAGCAATTTTAATCACTTTTCTCACTAATTGTTTATGTGTTCTACCATTTCCCAATCAGCCCCATCAAACCAATGCTTTTTGGGCATAGATCGAAGTTTTAAAAACTTGAACAAAAGCTAAAAATCCTCATAATATGTCATTGGCTTACCTTTGCTTGGGAAGCTGAAATTAGTGGCAAATTGAACAAGCTTTTGCTTCTTTTCCATTGCTTAACCAGGATTAAGCTATTAAAGAATAGTTGCTGTTGACAATTAAGCATAAATAATTTCATTTTTTGCATGCCCACATTTTGGATCCATAAACCACTTACAATTAAAAGCTTTTTTTTTACCTGCATGTTTCTCAATGGAGTCTCATTTTGCCACCAAAACCTTATCTTTTTTCTCAATTTTGAAACAAATATGGCATTTGATAGAAGTAACTAGCCCAGCTTCATTGAAAATGAGTTTTGCCCATGGCATTTTCAAAGCCCAAACATCCTAGAATTTATGATTCACATTAATATCAAAAGTTTTTTTTTAAAAAAAATGTTTAGAAGCATGCACATCTTCAACAACAATACAGTTAGGGTTTTCAAAACATTCAAACACTTTAGGGGAATTTTAAGGTGCAATAGTTGTCAATTCAAGGTTTTGGTGTTGGTTTTTTTACTCACCCATGTGACTAGATTCAAATACATCAGAAGAAAAATATTCATCAAGTGCAAAGGTTTTTATTAGAATTTGACCACCAAAAAAAAACTTCAGCTTAAAATTATTTGGAACTTGTAATCTTCGAAGCATGATTGAAACCAAAATCGAACAACTTAATTCAACTTTGAAATAACAGAATTGATTCATATTTTTTAAATGAAAAATAAGGAATCTTACCAAAAAATGTTCACCTTGTATATCTACAAGAAAAAATTTAGTGCATTTCAAACAAAAAGTGCTTGAATTGTGTGCTCACTACCCACTACCTACAACCTCACATAAGAAATCCAAACTAAAACATGGAAAAGCCAAACCCTAAAAAATTTAGATCACTATTATTCATTATTAGTTTCTAAATAAGTGCAAGACTCAATGTGTGTTTAGATTCTGCAACTTTCAATGTGTAAAATGCATACACCTGAATCCTGATGTTTTCTAAAGTGGGTGAGCAAGCTAACATAAATGAAATACAGATTCAAGATTGGTTGACATCATTAAGGAGTGAACTTCCATATACTGAAACCCATATTATTAATGTACACACTAAAAAAAATTGCTAACATTGAAAAGTGCAAAGTGTAGATTCAATAGCTAGGAATGAGCATTCATCACAAACTAATCATGATGTCAAATTGGTTTTAGTGATTTTACATGCACACCGCACATTGCATACTGAATCCCACCTGATGCACACAACAAACAGAAAGTGACAACAAATCTTGATTCCCAATTAATGTGCACAATTTAAGTTTCAGCAAATGTACACGGACCAAGGATGGACAGTGCACAATGCATACTAAGTTGTGTTACAACAACCTTGAGTGCTAAAGTTCATGCATCGAGATTTGGCTCTGTAAAATGCACACCAAGAACATACATGAACTTTAAAAATTGGGACAACAATGAACACTATGTATACAAATGCACACAACAAAGACGATGAACTTCAATACCCTAAAATCAGCACTACATTGCACATTCCACACACAACATTGTGCACACAAACAATGTCCATGGACTTCATGAATTGCATCTGCAATTTTGCAGTGTGCACACAACAACAACGAAACATAACACTCGTTGGTTGAAACTCCAAAGTTCAGAGCCCAGTTTGTAGTGTGTACACAACAATCAATCAAAACTCCAAAATTTATAGCCTAATCCGCTATGTGCACATAACAATGACGAAACACCACAATTGGTCAAAACTCCAAAGTTGAAAGCCCAAAGGTTTGGATGTAATGTGCACACAACAACAATAATCGAAACTCCAAAATCCAAATGCAAGAGGTTTGGGAATTCAAAACTAGAAGGCATATAAAACCTAGTTATGATCAAGCTAAAGCCTTGAAAACTTAGCATACTAGTCAAGA
>Ga0116231_10007299_pt1 | contig 20368 bp, 10 predicted proteins | sample S1TSphgellanicum_2_FD_89695 | JGI IMG/M metagenome (GOLD analysis project Ga0116231, IMG submission 89695) | Host-associated microbial communities from peat moss isolated from Minnesota, USA - S1T2_Fd - Sphagnum magellanicum MG | ecosystem: Host-associated > Plants > Peat moss > Unclassified...
GATCCATTGGTTATTGGTCTGAAAATTTGTGTGAAAATTTGTTTATCATGTTACAAAGGTCTATTATTGCAAATGAACAACTTGTTTGGACCATACAAGATTTTTAATCAATTCAAGATAATTATTGGAAGTGTGCATTAACTATATATATATATATATATATATACTATTGTTCCAAAACTAAATTTATCCATGATTTTGTTTAAACTATAAATCCATTAAAGGTGGAAAGTTACACATAATTCCACCTTTAATTCACAAACTAGCATCCATAATTTGAAAGCATGAACTAGGGAGCCCTTCACATTGGAAAACATAATCAATACTTGATTGGTTGGTTTTAAAAGTTAGATATTTTTTTAGTACATCAAATAGAATGAACCATAAACATAGAAGACTTGGGTGATATTCTGGTCATACTAAGATTAATCACAAGAAATTCATCATAAGATTACTTTGTGAGGAAAGAAAAAAATATGTTGCAGTTTTAGATAAAGGTGCATTTAGAAAATGTTATTTGAAGATTTGTTCTCATTGTTGTTTGTAAAAAATAATTTGTAAATTCTGTTGTTGTTTGTTTATGTTTGACATGGTTCACACAAGGATTTTTGTATAGGAGAAGATCTCGTTATGGGGGCCTTTCGGATTTGAGATCTTCAAGCTCAATATATGCTGAGGGAGATCAAAAATTCGTAAGGCTCCCATAGCGGGAATCTTCCCTTACATAAAGCAATAGTTTTTTTGTTTTTTTTTGAAGCAACTAATCATAAAATTGAATCTTCCACAATTTGAAAGGTCTAGTATAAGTTATACTAAGCCTTCTAGATTTTGAAAAATCTAGTAAAATGGAAGTAATTCTCAAATAAATCTAAAATAAATAAAAAAAGTCAAACAACGACAAATTTAAGCTTGGGAGCAACTTGAAAATACAAAAAAAAAGAGAAAAAGTGTCAGTGTTTTATGTTAGAAGAAGTAACTAAAGAGGTAAGAGAAAATCTAAAAAATGAATCACACAACAATTTGGAAAAAAAGTGGTTGGTTATATGCCAAAACATAGAAAGTGTCAAAAGCTTATGTTCTTTTTAATATATTTAAAAATACAAATAGGGTTGATAATTAAGAATTAATTACCCAATAAGCTCAGCAAACCTGATTTTATTTCTATTTATACAACTAATGATAATCAAGTTTGGCCTACCCAATTCATTAAAATTCACATTAACCACATTAACAAAAACTTAAAATTGAATCTTGCTAAAAGGAACAAATACTTTAATGTATAACAATGACTTTTAATAAAGATTACTAGTTGTTACCAATGTTCGGCAAATAAATCAATTACATTAGTGAGGTTTTTCACCCACAAGTTTTATTTATTTAATTATTTATTTGATTTTTTTTTATCAGAAGAAGCCATTTGATTGGCCTATTGCCAATATTTTTGGAAAATGGGGTACTCCCCTAACATAGAAGCCTAAATATGCTTCCCTCCCCAAAATAGAAGCATGCTTTGTCATGCTTCCCTTTCACCTCCCTTTACAACTTATACATTGAAGTTGAACCATGTATGTGAGATAAAAAATGAGGTACTATTGGGAACGCCTTAAGGAACACATTGGGAACTTGATGGGAACACATTGGGAACAAACAAAAAAACCTATATTTGGTTATGATATATGCACTTCAAGAGTGATTACTTGGAAGGCAAAAAAGAAAGGAAAAGAAGGTTTCTACTTGGCATTGGATCCAAATCATATTTGTCACCCATGTTTGATATTTACGTAACATGATCCAAATAATATATTTTCCTTCATCTCCAAGAATTAGACCTAAATGGCTATTCACCAAGTACACTAATATATGTTTTAGAGAAATTTGAGTAAATATGGAGTAAATTTACAACCTTCAAATATCTTCTATTAAGGGATCTGTATTTCCTTGGTCACAACAATAAATTGAATTACAACACAACACAACACAAGCCTCTTTGGAGAGGGAAAACCTAAACCTGAACAGAATTGATAAACCCTATAACCAATAAGACCTTGTACAAAGCAGATGACTACAGAGATCAAATTTATTTCTTTCTTGACATAAAAAACTTATCACAAGTGAAACCACATTGGGTGTAATTATTTCTTCAGTATTCATTGTCATTGCAAATATCAACCTTTTAACACTTAGCTCCATCTACGAGAAAGGTCAAGCAGGATCAAAAGAACAAGCTGATGAAGCAAATAATTGCATCAGTGTCAATATAGCATCCAGAGCTTTGTTTTACAAGTCGCGACTATTTGCTGAATATGATAGTAAAGCTAAATAGAGAACAGCTGAAAATAGCTGTAAGGAAAGGAATAAAATGAAAGCAGAAATGAGGCACAGTACATGTTCCTCAGTATTAGTCATACAATGTCATCCTTCTGCATCAATTAGTGATCCAAATCCTCAATTCTCCTCCAACCAGAACAATTTAAGTTCCAGATGGAGGAAAGCCAAATCAGAAAACAGTTTCTTTGCTCTATGCCAATCCTTTGGAAACCTTTTCCAATGATCATGTTCTGCCACTTAATTGAAACCTTAATCTGATATTCTGACTCCAATCAGACTACCAATGCAGAAGTGCTGTAAATCCACCCCAACCTTACAAGGTCATCTTTCTAGGGTGAATCTGACACCTAGCATGTGATATCTCTTGGACCTTGGTCAATGTCCTTCTGGTGTCCTACCAGTAACTGTAGAGGGAACATCTGGACCAAGACCTTTTGGTATTTAACTGATGAAAAACTTTTAAACATACCAGATTATCTTTTGTACAAGCTCAAGCAAAGCTAGAATGACATCAGACTACTTGGAAGTTATTAGAAGATGGAGACATGAATTCTAATCACACCCCTACAGAGAGGACGATACTGCATGCTGATATGCGTCTGCTGTCCCAGTAAGTTTCGAAATTTCCGTGGAGGCTTTGCCAATTCTGACTTGAGGTTGTATTAGACTTCTGGACCCATTATGCGGGCTCGATGGCTTGCAAATTGGAGCCTGCTAGTCACAAAAGCATATAAAATCATGCAGAATGTTAATATAAAGATGATTTTGGAGGATTCACAATCAAAAGATCACAGCACCTCTGTCACCTCCATCTAATTGTCAGCCCTTGACATTAGGTGGTGAAAGATTGAAGCTGAAAGATATGGCTTTACCTGAACTTGTATCCTTGTTGGCAACTGCACCTGGGAGCTGGGGTAGCTGACCTTCATAATCAATGGCCTCCACAAGACAATTGTACTCAAACCTGTCAGGTGTTTTAAGGCCTCTGCACAAGCCAAGAAGTTATCAAATTTGAGTTTCCACAACTACAGTATCCAATAGATGAAACAAAATGTGACATGTGGTTGACATAGATTGAAAAAATGGGTTGAAAGGAAGAACAGAATGAGTCTTTAACTGGAGGGAAGGCCACAAACCGGGAAGATGTGCAAAGGTCTGTGAGGCAATCTTCAGCGGTTGAGGAGTCTTTCATGTTGTCTGAGAGCATGTCACTCATGAGATCACCAAAACAGCATCCCTCCCACTCCAGAATATCGTCAATGGAGATTAAAGGCTCAGACATATCTGGATTATCCCCACAGCATTGGCTATCACCACTTTCTATCAAGTTGAATCCTGAGTCCTTGTCAAGAGGTGATGCAGATGGCAATGATGATGATAAGGGGTCCAAATCTGCAGAGTTCCCATGAGTTGAGGACAAATCCCTGGGGGTATTCTCTGGCAGAATCCACAACAAATCTGTTGAATGGAGTTCTGGTGATTCAAATTGACTAGAGCACAGATCAGCTTCAAGCTTTGAAGGGACTTCATTGCTTGTATCTTCCAGATGAACTTGATTGCTGAACAACTCTTTGTTCTGATCTTCTGAATTCATGGATGAACAAAGGGAATCATTTGAGGGAGCCCCTGAAGGAACCTGAGGACACTGAGGAGTTTCCTTGGGTGCTGCTACTGGAACTGGCATAGATTTTTTCTTCTTTGGACTTCTAGATTGGCTTGGAGATGAGAAAGCTCTCTTTTTAGAAGCTTGATTTCGCATTGTCATCGGTGGGCTATGCCTCAGTCCATCCACATGAGGCATCTCACTGGACACAGGAGGGCAGTTCTCTTTGTGAGGCCTTGGAACTTTTGCCTTGGACTTCTGAAGGGAGCTCTGGGAGAGTGGCACAGATTGAATCCCGCTATTGGTTTCCTGAAGTGGATTTGAAAAGCTGATATTTGGAGACATGTTCTTCTCGCTCAGGGGCTGCTGAGGAGGTGTGCAAGGACCTTTTTCATTGGCCTCCTGGACAGGTTTAGTGGCTTCAATGTTTCCCTGCTTCTGAGACTTTGGTGGACTAGAGGGATCCAGGGGGGAGGAACATTGGTGCTGCTGTTGTAGAGGAGCAGGGGAGCTCTGTGGTGACAGAGCCCGCAGCTGTGCATTACAGGTAGAAGAAACAGTTACTGGTTTCACAGTGCCCCAAGATGGACTTGGAGGAGGCATAAGAAAAGGGAAAGAGGGATGTGGAGCTTGGTTGCTTGTGTCCAGAGTCATGGGGTGTAAAGGGAGTTGTTGAGGTAAAGCCATTGTCCGTGACTGCCTCCGGCCTCGTTGAATAACAGTTGGTGGCATAGTTGGGTTCCCTGAGGACACTCCTGTGATCATGGAAACAACCAATGGGTTGGTTATCAGCAGAGAACTACTTAAAGGCAGGTCATAATTCGGTTTTCATCTAAAACTGGTTCAGGTCATTGCTTGGATAGTCATGGGATGTATGAGCATGACTACATGACCGACACTGAAATTTAAACGGCATGAAGGCAAAGTTGAGAGAAACCTGGAGGAGATGAGGACTTAGTTGCAAACTGGGGACAACCAGGAATCACAACAACAGCACCTTTTTGAGTTTTCTTCCCTGATTCTTTCAGTGTGGCATTGCCAGTGGAAATCTGCTTGATCCCTACAGCAGAACAAGTTTTTGTATTCAGTGGTGGGTCCCACAACACATGAGACCACATGCTGGGACTCGTGAGATTGGGATTGCATGGAGACACATCATAATTGGAAAAAACAATGCAAGCATATCAGCAATTGAATTGCTTGTGAGGTGCAGGAGACACAATGTGTTGACATTGCAATAGATGAAAGGGGGAAAAAGCCATAGAAAGCACTAACCACTGTGATTGGTGAAAAGTTGTGTGGGAGTGCAAGCCATTGTAGGAGAGTGTGAAGGTGATGTGAGAAGCCCAGTTTGGTAGGAGGATAAAAGCTCTTGCATGCCATCAACCAGCCTCTCCATACTAGATTTTTTCTGTGCATATTCCCTTTGCTCAACTCTGAGTGCAATGCACTCATCAAGGATATTTGTCACAGTTCTCACATATGCTGGTGCCTGTCATTTCCCATTGTGTCATGTGTTACACACCACCTTAAGCTGCTAGCATGGTTTACTCATCATCAACCTACCATTCACTCTTCCTCACTCTCATCTGAGCAAAACCCTGCAAAGCTTAGAACAGGAACCCCATGAGACAATATGAGAGCTTACAGATTTCAGAGATGACAGCACTGGAGCTGCCTCAATCCGAAACTCAGCAAGTGATCTGTGATAATGATTCTTCAGCAGATAACTCTCAACAACATAAGCCGCTTCAACTCCTGACATCTTGTTACTATCTCTGCTGGTGACAGCTTCGCGTTTCAACCTCTTTCCCATCCTCAATGTTTCCCAAAATCTGGAACGAAGCCCATAACAAAGTCTAGTAGAAACTCAGAATGAAGCTCTTGGGCTCAACCACCGGATATCATCGCAAACCAAAGAATGAAGCAAGACTGTTTTGCTGGCGGGTAAATTGGAAACCCGCTGCAGAGCTTCCAGCTGTGTTTGGATATCAAAGCCTGTAGAGATTCACACATTCAGAATCTTTCCTACGAGATGATGGCAAAAGATGCAATACAGTTACATCTGTTAAGATCTGCTAGTCTTTTAAGGATCAGAAAGAAGACGAAAGCATCTGATCCTCGTGATACAAACCTCACCAACCAGGGAATCAACCGATCCGGCGCATGTGTTCATCAGAAACACCAAGCAGGTTACCACTAAACCCTGAACCTCTGGAACCCTAGTTCTCAGAACAACAAAAGCAAAGCGACACTGTTGTATAAAAGGTAGAGTGAAGACTGCACCTTAGCTGTGGAAGCTACTACTCGATCGTGAGGCAGTAGCGTTTGTTGAGCAGCTGTGCGCGCAAGGCTCTCTCTCCCCCCAACTTTCACCACCAATTCTGCTACACGCGTTGCCTATGGAACTGCGAAAGCCTGTCAATCGAAGCTGGAAACAGGTTTTAACTGTCTCTCTGTCTCTGGATTGTGCGTCTTCAAGCAATGTAAAACGCCACTAGGTCTCTTCCTCTAACCATGACAATGACAACAACAGCGACAGCAGCCGCATCAAAAGCGAATGCGATCTACTCTGCACTTGCTATCCGACAAATACACAAAACATCGGAAATTGGAACAAACGCGGAAGTGCATGAGAATTGCGATCAAGTGCTGATGCTCGATTGCGGATCGCGATGCAAGAGCGTTGTAAAATTGCGAGGGAAATTTTGAAAATGGCGGGAGTGGACGACGCATTCATTCGTCAAAAGAGCGCGCGCGCGCGCAAAAACAACGACGCCATTGTTGAGAGCTCAGTCAGGGTTTTTTTTTTCTCAACTTTTAGGATGTGGCCAAACTGGCGATCATTCACAAGAAGATATAGCTAAATTTGGCTATCGACCAGGTGTGAAAGTAAAAACTTTTACGAATCCTTCATATTTTTGGCTACATTGCTTAGAAACCCAGTCAAGATATCTTGTGATTTTTCAAAAAACATTTGTCGAAATCTGGCTACACGAGAAAACTAAAAAAACACACAGTTTTAGCCATTTTGAAATTTTTTTGGCTGAGCTCAGTTGCAAATTGCAATGTTTTTTAGTGTCAATTTTGTGATGTAGCCAAAGTGGTGATCATCCATAGGAAGATTTAGCCGAATTTGGCTACAGGCTAAATATGAAAGTAAAAATTTCTAAACATTGGTCTATATTTTTGCCAGCTACTCTACTTGAACCATGTATGTAAATTTGCTGATTTTTCTTGATTTTTGGTCAAAATTTGGCTATTGAATTTTTTTCAAAAGCACAAGGTTTTAGCAATAAAATAATTAACAAAGTAGCAAAAAAGACCTACCATGGTATTTTATCTTGAGGAATATAGTTTGGTAAATGACCTACCTGCCCAACACATATAAAATACAACCATTTGCACTGATCATCAACAATAGAGAGAAAGAAAACAAATTTTACAAAAAATGTTAAATTTTTGACATGAATTTATTTGATTGATCCCTGATCTCGATTTAGTGATTGACAAGCCAGACTCCTGGCCTCACCAATAGTCCGTGCAAGAACAAACACCATCTTCAAAGTGATGAAAGCGATTGGCATCTCTCACTGCGATGGATCTCCCAACTATTTTTGAAATGAACTTCATGGAAGTGTGGCAATCTTTGCAAACCCGCAGATTTTTTCTTATTCGAAGGGGAGTACCAGGAGCTGTGTTGATGAGCCCAAATGCAATAGCCAGTTTCTCGCTATGGTGACACAAACGAAATACCTCCTCTTCTTCTTCCACATCATCCAGAACAAATTCTGTACAAGGCACATACCCTGAATCATGCATGAGCCCTGACAATCTCTGCAGTTCTGCATGAATTTCAATCATCTGGGGATGGTCTTGATCCTCTACTACAAATGTATGCACCTCATTATTCACTTCAATCCAGGTGTGACCTCGCTGTCTCTGTGCACCTTTTTCCTTTCTCTGCTGTTCAACATTCTCAGAGAGATGCCTGTTGCCAGCAGCAGCATATATATTTGACAGCAGTACATAACCAGCAGCATTTTCAGGCTCCATTTCCAGAATTCGTTTGGCAACACGTTCTGCAATTTCCACATTACCATGAATTCTGCAAGCGCCAAGCAAAGCCATCCATGCATCCACATGTGGTGTACAGGGCATTGCCATGACCATATTCTCTGCCTCCTGTAGACGGCCAGCACGGCCAAGAAGGTCAACCATGCAGGTGTAATGTTCCAATTTTGCAGGAATCATATAGTCGGTGACCATTGAAGCATAACAGTGCATGCCTTCATCCACCAGACCAGCATGGCTACAAGCTGACAAAAGACAAATAAAGGTGATATCATCTGGCTGTACACCTTCTTCACACATCTGTGCAAAATGTTTAAGAGCTTCCTTACCATGCCCATGCATGGCAAATCCTCCAAGTATGGCATTCCAAGTCACTAAATCTCGAGATGGCATTTTGTTGAACACTCTCCAAGCATCCCCCATGCTCCCACACTTTGCATACATGTCAACCAAGCTATTTGCCACAAAGACATCAGTCTCCAAACCACTTTGAATGATCTGCTGATGAACAAACCTGCCCTCTTCAAGTGCAATCACGCTGGCACATGCATTCAGCACACCCACAAAAGTAACAGAGTTTGGCCACACACCTTCCCGTTGCATTTGTTGAAATAATTCCAGTGCCTTCTGCCCTTGGCCACATTTCACATGTCCCAATATCATGGCAGTCCAAGTGACGACATCTCGAGATGGCATCTTGTTGAAAACTCTCCAAGCATCCTCAATGCTCCCACACTTTGCATACATGTCCACCAAGCTACTCCCCACATAGACATCTGACTCCAAACCACTTTGAATGATCTGCTGATGAACAAACCTGCCCTCTTCAAGCACAATCATGCTGGCACATGCATTCAGCACCCCCACAAAAGTAACAGAGTCTGGTTGCACACCCTCTTGTTGCATTTCTTGGAATAGTTCCAGTGCCTTCTGCCCTTGGCCACATTTCACATGTCCCAATATCATGGTGGTCCAAGTGACCACATCTCGAAATGGCATCTTGTTGAACACTTGCCAAGCATCCTCCATGCTCCCACATTTTGCATACATGTCAACCAAGCTATTCGCCACAAAGACATCAGTCTCCAAACCACTTTGAATGATCTGCTGATGAACAAACCTGCCCTCTTCAAGCACAAGCATGCTGGCACATGCATTCAGCACCCCCAGAAAAGTAATAGAGTTTGGTCGCACATGCTCCTGTTGCATTTGTCGAAATAGTTCTAGTGCCTTCTGCCCTTGGCCGCATTTCACATGTCCCAATACTATGGCATTCCAAGTGACCACATCTCGAGATGGCATCCTGTTGAACACTCTCCAAGCATCCTCAATGCTCCCACATTTTGCATACATGTCAACCAAACTACTCCCCACAAAGACATCAGACTCGAAACCACTTTGAATGAGCTGTTTATGAACAAACCTGCCATCTTCAAGTGCTCCTAAACCAGCACATGCCTTAATCACCTGAACAAAAGTGAATTTGTCAGGACTCGTTCCTTCTCGTTGCATTTGCTGGAAAAGCTGCATTGCCTTCTCAGGTTGCCCATCCTTCACATATTTTGTAAGCTTCTGATTCCATGCAAAAGGGTGCAATTGCACAATGCCTGGTGCCATTGCAGACATCTCTGCCACCACCCATGGTGGGTTTTTTCTGTCTTCAAGCCAGAGTGCTTCCCCTGTCTTCTTATGTTTGAAATCCGGGTACCTTTCATTTGTCTACAACCAGAAATCCTGATCAAGGTAATCAGTCATGTATTCTCCAACAACCCACACATAATTGGTATCATAAGAACAGGGAAACCTGCACTGACCTTCTCCATAAGCATATTGCATTTACCTACCTTTCTTCAGCCTTTGACTACTATCCCACCATTGCAAAGGACATGAAAAGAATTTCTGACAAGTTCAGACAATGGGAAGGTATCAACCAAGAGAGAGAAACAGGAATATTGACACCTTCAAGAGCTATGGCTCCATTGACATGTGAACTATGAGAGGATTGATGTTCAGTCACCTTCTCGGGTCTGTGATCCCACCATTGTGAAGGATCCAAAAAGAACTCCCGCCACAGTTTCTCTCTGTGAATTGCAGGGACTGCATTCAAAACTTCCTTTAAAATCACGTAGTTTGATCACATAGAAATCACGATGAGGTACTTGCGTCTGGCATAGAATGTATCAAGTCTTTGGGTTTCCTTCAGAAGATATCAGGTCAATATTTTTCAGCAAACAAAACCCATGAGAAGAAGGCAGTAGTAGACAGACAAGGAGAGAGAGGAAGAACACAAGAAAACTTACAATTGCCGTGATCTCTGAGTGCTGCCTGTGTTTCTATCCGGTGTTGCGCTCTAGGAAGAAGTAGTGCGGTACTGTACTGCAAAAGACGCTGATGGGTGAAATGCAATTGTGGGTGCACATAGATATGCAGTAGCAAGCTCCTCCTCTTGGTCGACCCCCCTCTTCTTCTCCATGTAGCGGTGGAGCTGCTGCTACTGCTGCTGCTTTTGTGGTCTAGAAAAGAGTTAGGACTTGCAAGTTTCAAGGCCTGTACTGATAATGATGAAGAAGACATTGGTGCTTCGCAAAAACAAAACCCTTGGCAAATTGTGTTCTCTCTCTCTCTCTCTCTCCCACTCCTCACAATCCAAGAGTATCCCAAGTTTACCCAATTGCAATCTCTTTCCCACTACCACCACCACCACCACCAAATGCGCATTTCTTGGTGGGACAGACTGAACGTTATCTGTCCGCTTGCAAAACCCTAAAACACACAAAAATCCTAAACCCCTAAAAAAAACCCTAGACCCTAAACCCTCCAAAACCCCGGCACCCTAAAAGGATAATTATATAATACATAATGGCTACTTGAGACATAATCGACACTTGGGAAAGATTCTGCCACATAATTAGGAACTTTAAAGATAATTTACTAGACCTTTATGGTGTTCCATGTGCGGGTCACAATGTGTAGGGTAAAGCCCGAGGGCAAGGGCATTACTGGAATAAGGGCCCCTGGGAAGAAGCAGTAGTCCAGCATGGTCTCAATTCTGGTGGTGATACCCTCGTTCCAGAGTTACCCGGCATTAAGAATACAGCAGTAATTTTGAAATCAAATATAAAGAAACTTAGAACAAAAACACACGAATATTTTGAATTCATAATGTCCGCTCCTCAAATGAAAAGTTCTGACTCTTTGCGGACACAAAATTATGCAATAAAATAGAGTTATCCTCAAAGTAACCTTGTCTTCACCCTGTCTTTGGGCCCCCTTTCATCCCCTATCTCCTCTTTCAGTGGTATCCGCAAAGTAAAGACGTTTTATTAAATCTCAGTATGAAATGCTGGAACTCAGCATTTAATGCACGAGGTTCGAGATTAATTATAGTAGTTGTGCAATTAGGAGCAGTGAAAATATATGTAGCAGCAAGTGGAGGCGCTCACGAAAAATGAAAGACAGGATGAGACTCAGTTTACCACCAAAATTGATGGTTTTTTGAGTTTCATCCCCGTTGAATGCTAATGTACTTTTTTGCAGGTTTTTCTCGAATCTCACCCGGCGTATGACCAAACTCAGGGTTCTGGTGCTATGTTTTTCTTACTTTATGGAAAACACTAATGTATCCTCCAAATAAACTGGGAAATTTCTGCGCTGTCTTTTACACATTTGAAAGAGGACTTGACCCTGAAAAGCTTAGGGTGAAGGGTAGAATCCAAGTTGAACCAGTGTTTTGTGAATAAAAATGGCCCAAGCCAAACTCATTAAATTTTGAGGATTTGTTTTTCGAAATCACCATATATATAAGACAATAGGTTCCAACATCTCGCCAAATATAGTAGGATTCTTATAATTTTCAACAACTTCCTCTTTGACTTCTAAGCCAAATTTGACTAGTTCCTCTTGTGGATACACAAAATTGGAAACAAGTATCCCACCAAAAAAATTCCCTGAATCCAACCCAAAAATATCTTTTTTATTTTTTATTTTAAAATTTTAAAAGAAAAAATATTAAAATTAATTATTTTTTCTTCCTCTTCATAGGCGAAAATGGGACTTGTTGCCCGTGCTCGATTTGCTGCTTTCCATGTTCCCTCGGCTTCAAGAGTGTGATTATTATTTTGATTTCTATTCATTCATTTTTAAAATGCAATTTGGATGTTATTGATTTAGTTTGAAAAAAAAGTATTATTATTATTATTAAAAAAATTTATGTTTATTTTTAGTATGTTAATGTTTTATATTAATATGGATCTATGTCATGTGATAGTAATTCAATTTACAATTTTTCATAATTTTATTTTGTATATAATGATGATCTAGTGCCCAACAACCCTTTTATTCCTTTTTTTACTAAGTTTAAATTTTGTTATCTCTTAATGTTTTGATAAATTGAAGCTTTTACAAGTTCTACCACTTGTGGTCATTAGGTAATCCCATCAAATGTATGAAAATTATTTTCAAATGTTTAGATTGTAAGGTTGCAAATTTTAATCCTCTTTTTTTATTAAGTCCAAATTGTGTTATCATTTAATGTTTTGATAAATTGAAGCTTTTATAAGTTTTATTAGGTGGCCACTAAGCAATCCCATCAAACGTATGAAAATTGCTTTCAAATGTCCATATTTTAAGGTTGCAAGTTTTAATCCTCTTCTTTTATTAAGTCCAAATTGTGTTATTTCTTATTGTTTTGATCAATTGAAACTTTTTATAAGTTCTACCAAGTGGTCACCAAATATTTGCGTGAAAGGTAAGAACATTGTTTTGAAATTTCAAGATTTTAAAATAGTAAGTTTTTGGTCATTAGTTTTGTATTTGGTTTCTTTTTGCAAAATTTGAATATTTATGTTAGACTAGGATTATATATTGATGATACTTATGTGTGTGTGTGATTATATTGTGGTTGGCATAAACATATACACTCACGTATTTAAATTTACCCAAATGTAGCACATAAGATTGTAATATAAAAATGCCAATAAATTTGCAAGTTTTATTCAAAATTGTTTGAATTTGGTGGCCACCAAGTGGTCCTCCTTACATTCACCATGTTGAGTTAAGTTCGAAATTAACATTTTAGTTTGAAATTAATTCTAATGATGATGATAATCGAAATTGGTTTATGTAGACTAGGTATAGGGTCCTTTTTCGTCACTAAGACAATCACACCATGGTCATCAACCATGACGAATATAAATGGTCATTTGGGGAACAATTATGTGCCAAAATGACCAAAGTTTGACAATTTGAAGGCGTTTTGGTTTTGGAATGTTTGAGATCTTATGATGAGAGGAGAAGAAAAACGACATCAAAATAAAGGAGATTCGTGAGATTTTGTTTATGTTTGTTTTCTTTTTTGGATGTGTTGTTGCATCTCCTTTCTTGCTAGTTGGTTTGTCAGGATGATTCTTGGCAGAAGAAGTTTTCGTATTTTATTTCATTTGGTTTTGGTATTTTGAAAGTAAGTAGTGGAAGGGAAGAGGTATTGGAATATGAATTTCTTAGTCAAGAAATTTCTAGTAATCTAGTTTGGTGCACTACTTTAGATAGGCTAATGGCAAGGTATGCTTGTTTTGGGAGGAAGCTTACATGAAATGAGAAAAAATGGTGTTACAATTGTAGTGTTTTATAGAAAATCAGTTCGACTTTTTCAATGTGTGTTTTCTATTGCTGTCAGTGTGGCAAGTTTTTTAGGTCTAAGTTGATGTGCTAACAAAGTTTTCATGCACGGTTTGGTGGCGTGGCACTTTGCAATCCCACATGACTCCAACATGGAAGAAGACCCTAGATGGATGTGTTTTAAATACGATTTTGGCAGAATTTGCTCTTCTTGTTTTTACTTATTTTTCCAAATGATGAGATTGGATGTCATGATGGCTGGACTTATTTCTTAGTCCATTTTTCTACATGGGATTGATAAGCAACATTGAGAATGCAATAGAATGTGACATTGATCAACCTAAGCATCAAACCTTAAATGTTTGTTTAATTGGAATTTCTTAGCTATGGGGTTTGTAAATTGCTAAACAAGGTGATGGAACAATAGATCTAGTTTGTGATCTCTAGGTATCTGATATTTTCCCTTTCTAACAAAGTTGGAGTTTGGTTGTGCAGTTCATAACTGGGTACTTGGGGTTTAGAAATGTAATATAAACTTTGCACTAAAGATTGAACTTATTGGTGGCAATATTATGGGGGCAACACACACATAGCCTGAGTATGGACAAAAAAAGGGAAGGAACATCCATATAAAAAGGTAGCAAAGTGAGATGAGGAATAATGTTAATGTCCTTGCACGTGGTCCCCACGGGGGTAGAGGTAGTTTTTTCCCTTCTTCATTCTTCATTATCTTTTTATAAATGCAGGGTACATTATTGCATCAACTATGCGCCATGCTACAGTCTCAATTGTTTCAAATGGTGTGCTATATGAAGATGATCGATAGGGTGAACAAATAAACAATTTTACTAACTTGGTGTTATTTTTATTGTGATGTTTTTCATGAATTCCAATCGATTTATAAGGTTTTTTGTGATGTCTTGTTACAAGGCAATGGGTTTGCAATATTGGTGAAGGAACATGACACACTACAAATAAAAGTGCAAAGGAAGACATTGTCATGGAGGCTTTGGCTCTATTGGACATAGACTAGGATGATGATAACTTGTTCATTGCCTTGAATCTGAAGGAGAATGAGTCAAATGTGGAGGAAGAACCTTTATTAATTCTTAACGTTTTTTTGCCTTTTCCTACTTTCGTGAATTACAAGAAGAAATGGCTTGAAGCTTTTGGAGAGTTGTAAAACTATCAAGGTGTTGATTTTTTTCTTCCTTGTTTTGTGCATTTTCAACTTCAACATTTTTTTTTTCTATTTGAACATGCATAATAATTATATCTTAACAATCAAAGATGTTATACAACGCATGTAATGTGCCAACAAATGAATATGCCATGATTCTTGTCAATTATATAATAGGCTCAAAGGTTGGAGATCCACATGGGGGAACAATAGAACATACAAAAGTCGTGATAATTCAAGGATCATTGTTGCATTAGATTCCATTTTCATATTGTTTGCATTGGATTTGAATGTAATCAACAACACAAATACACTAATACGCTAGGATCATGGATTTGATTCAATTGGCATGTCCAAGAAAACACAATGTGTAAAGAGGAAAAATTGTAGAAAGGAGCTCCTACCCAATAGTGTTAATAGATTTGTCGTAATTACTTGGAAGAGTGGGTGGTTGGAGCCTAAGAAACAAAAAAGAAAATACAAAACTTCAATGTTGCTACCACATGTTCAAGATTTTTTGGTTATGGGTTCTTGTGGCAAGCCATGTTTCAAATGGTTCTGCATTGATATTCTTCAATGGGTTGTTAATTTGAAGTGAAATTTGTAACCATGCACACATGGAATCTTTTTTGAAAAGAGAGGTGGTTGAAACTTGAAATCTCATTTGTAGGGCTTTTCTATGTAACCTATTTTGCGTTTCAAGCTATTTAACATAACTACTTGTGTCAGAATTATGATATTAACATATGGTAATCTAACACAAAGCTTTTTTATGTTCCTCAATATCATGTGGCCTACACAAATTTGATGAAAGAAGATGGTACTATGCTAGCAATGTCATTTATGAGCAAAGGAACAAATGCACCAACATCTAGCAATTACATTCATAGTGCAAGGCAACAAAGGCAAGACATCTATTTAATTGTTTGGGCTTGCCATTAGATGTTGTAGCCATCCTTTTGTTGTCTAACTAGTTTTTTTCCTTTGTGCCCCCACCATGGTGATTTAGTTGGGCTTTCTTTATGATTTAGAATAATGCCCTTGGTATCTTGGTTGTTTGGATCTTTAATCATGTTTCCAAATCCCAAGTTGTTTAAATTTTTTTTCTCATACAAAAAGTTGCTTCATGGAGAAACCTTATGCTACAATACTGCATTAAGGAATTTATTTATGTTGTCATTCTATCCAACTTCTTTCACATTTTTGTACGAGGCTAATTTCCTTTTGAAACAAAAGGGCATCCTATGTTATTATTTTGGCATATGAATCACTAGCACTGAAGTTAGTGGTGTTTTCAAATTTTTCCTTCTTGTTTGTGTCTTATTGTCAACATTGTGCACACATTTTAATTTATTTTCAAAGTTTATTTCTTTCTTGTTGTTGGTAGGACTCTAAAAAATTTCATGATTCAAGTGCAGCTTCAAGTCCATCATTTAAAACAATCAAACTTGAAAGGTACATTAAATTTCCTTTCTGCTTGTTTACTTAATTTCCTCACCTTGGATGCTATAGACATTTTAAAAAAAAAGGTTGATCATCACTAGTAATGCGCAATAGTGCAAAACTCAATTTAAATATATGTTATTATGAAAATGGCTGACATGCTTGCTTCCCAAGTTTCTCCAAGTTTTGCAATGTTAATATGTAAACAAAAAGGTACATAATTTACCAATCTTTATCTTCTATCCCAATGGCAATCATTATACACATAAATGCAAGGTGCAAGGTTCCATTTCTTGCACATTTGGTTATATCTTTTCTTTGCCCCTCTCCTTATGTAGTTTTATGGTATTTTTTGTGCTTTAGGTGGATATCAATTGAACTTAAAAGTTTCATTTCCAAACAGAACATACTTTCCCTCACAAATTATCAAGTATTTAAACAAAATCAATATTTGACAAGTTCAACATTTTTGTATATAATACATTGAAATGAAAATGTCAAGTTTGTGGAGGTTTTCTTTTCAAACTTTTATTTAAAGTTATTACTTTATTTATCTATTTAGTTTTGGTGTTGATGTTTGCAACTTGGGGAGGAATAATTAGTGCGAAACGTACAAATGGTCTTGTTGGGAAAAAGAAAATGAACCCAAGTGAAAGAAGAGTACTCTTGCAAAAACTTTGGTCCTACAAGATGCCAAAGACACTACAATAAACCACATATCATGATTTTTACACTATGAAAAAATATTTTAATGCAAATCACAAGATCTCAACCCAAATCTCATATATGGGGTGAATATTTGTGTATTAGTAGTGCAAATTGACTTTGGACATAGTTCTAGGAGGCCCTTTTGATAGTGCTAAAATCCAAGGTGTTCCAAGTCAATGCATGTACTAAAAAAACATGAGTCATTATTATAAGATTTTCATTAGGTCCTTTAAATAATAGGACATAAAAAATACACTACAAAATATTACACTAGTTGCAGATATCACAAAACTAAAAGTATGTCCCAAACTTCTAATACAATGATGTTTTATTAGCATTGAAGTTCACATCACTAAGTTAAACCCATATCATAACAAATTCCAAATCATATGGGTACCTTAGAACATGCTAGAACATAATTTAAATATATTCAGGGTGTGTATGGCACTAAACTCTCATATATGGGATGTGTATGGCAATGGGATAGGAATTATCATGCACCTAGGGTGTCAATTTGGATATTCTATCCAATGACAATATTTTTTTCTAAGCTTCCTTGCAAGTTACCTCTTGCAAAGGTGAGTTGAGTGGTCCAATTGTTTGATCCACTCCTTCAACAAAAAATCAAATGTTAAGGTAGAAGTGTAATTTGGTTGTCTATTGCTTTTGCCTAGGAAAGGTAGAGATTATGAAATGGTGATGTCTTTTGGAGGTTTATTTTGTTAAGATAGCTAAATATTATATACATGTGCATAGATGTCATGAATACAATCAAAGGCGTGTATTGGTTTCAAAAGGCAAAGGAAAACAAATAACGGTTGGAATTTTGGTTTTGTAAGGTTAAAGGCTTTAGTGTTTTTCTTTTATTAGTGTAATCTAACCTAATTGCCTATGGGGAAAATATGTTGTAGCCCTAAAAATGTCATGATTTTCAGTGGTTCCAATTGCCGAAAATGAGGAAAATGAAGATGGGAAGATTATCAATAGGTTTTATATGTGTTTTTCACTATAGGTGAAAATCCAAAAATTGGATGTAAAAGTTAGTTTGACATTTTTTATGGTTGAGATTTGGCTAAACCTTTTCAAGGATGATTGCCATTCTTTATTCATTTTTAATGGATGATAGCCACTTCGGATACACTAAATTATAAACATGATAACCAAACATGTCCATGATTGATGTAAGAGCTATCTTTAATAAAAATCACACACAATCCAAAATGAGTCACCTAACTCCATTAGATTTGGGTTTGGATTTGGTTATTTGATTTTGTCATCAAATTTGACACAAAATGAATTTTGTTTTTTGGCAATGGTATGTATATGTACCTATTGCACTTGTTCATATCCCCTTTCATTTCAACTACATGAAAGTGATGCAAAACCCTAAATGTTTGATGGTAAAATGTTTTAGTTTTTAATATCAACAACAATGTCGTCGTGGGAAAGGAACCCATGCAATTTTAGTTGAAGACTAATTTTTCAATGTTTGGTACTATTCATGTAGGTTAAGCTTCCAAAGAACAATTGTGGCATGAGTTTTTCCATGATCTTATATAGAATGGTTGGGTAATTGAGTTGAAACAATAAGGTTATTTTTGTTCCAAGAGGCATGTAAGAAGTTGGTTAAATGGGTATTAGGTCTTCAAGTTTCAATAACCTTCTTGTTGTCTAATTTATAAAAAACTTTGCAGTTCGTCTATTGTTATTTATGTTGTTCAATAAACAGTTGTGGTTGCGCAAATAACTACTTTCCATTGGCTTTAAATGCAAGTTCCAATTTTTATATAATTATTTTTTTAATAATTGTTTCATTAGGTTGTAGAGATGTTCTTCTAAAATAGTCTATTCCATAAACAAATCTCATTGACTCCAAACCTTGCACATGAGCATACCACATTGGGTGGATGGTTGGTCAATCCCACTATGGGTCAAAGTAAAATTGGTTACATTTTGGTGTTAGTTATGTTTTCAACATTCAAAATGGGAAACTTGGAAAACAATCCACTAGGTAAGGTTTGCTAATAGACAGGGAACCATTGTTATGTCATGGCAAACTCCAAAGGAATTATTTGACAAAAGGCCAACCTTGAAAGTATTTTTGGAATTTTTGTAGGACTTTTGTGGCAACAACTTGGTCTTTGTTTTTAGAGCTGTTGTTTGCACCCCTTTTTGCAATATTAAGATAAAGTAGTTCAACTCTACTAAAAGTCAAGATTTTCCTCTTGTTATTTAATTTTTTAAGCATTGATTCTTTTGTTATTGTTAATTAACCATATTTTCATAGGTATGATGTTATCTTTCTCTTTATAAAAAATGCAATACAATTATTCCATATTGATTAGTGATGAAAGGTGCAACAATGGCAATCATATTGTGTTAGTCTTAAACCTTTGGATGGATGTATCCCCATTTAAGTCTACAAGTTTTAAATTAGGGCCCCAAATCTAGTAGATTGGTTTCACCATTTGATTATTATAGAGGTGCTTAAGAAATGTAGCCTTTTAGATTCAAATATAGGTTGAAGGAATGTCTTATTTGATTCGAGAAGACTAATTAGTACTCTAAATGGACATTTCTAGTTGTTTTAAAGGTGAGACTTATAAGGATGAACCGAGTGAATTCATTATTCTAAGGAAGTTTCAATTATATAATCCCTTATTACTTGGTTAGTATTGCTTGCATCAAATTGTGATTGATCATCTTAACTTTAATTATTTTTAAGGCACTTAAAGCCATTAGTGTTTATAGTTTTGCAAGCCTAACATATTTTTGAGTAGGTTCACAATAAATGGAGCCACTAGCAACAAGGCCAGGGTCCTTTCCAAGCAAAAGGCACTGTCATTATTAACATGTGGCTCTTCTATACTGGTCAGGGCTGGATAGGCTAGTTTGGATGATAATATGTCAATTTCAAATTAAGTTCATTTCCTTCCCGCGTTCGACCTACCTTACTTTAGCTATACATGTGCGCCCAACTTATTTAACTCTACCTATGCACATGTTAGCTATGCTACTGTGATTTTGTCATCTCTCATTTTTTAGTTGATGCAGTCCAAGTACTTGCAATCAAGTTTGAGCATACTTGCAGTTGTTTTATGGTGCCAAAGCTCTTCCTTATGCCCTAAGGTGTAATCTTTTATCCATAGATTACGTAAACTATTTGTGTTTCCCTCTTCAACATGAATATTCGGTGAGTCAAATCAACTTCAAAAAAATAAAAAGCTTATGTGTACATCAGAACGCTTGAAGATCACATTGTAGTTTAAATGAAGTTTCGACTTCTAGAAGTTAGCCGTTCATGCCCAGCTTTCAGGGACACGAGGACTACAAAGGCAATATCATGCACGGCAGTTTGTATCGAAATGGCAAAGACTTCTGTGCTAAGAAGGTGCTCGTGGTCGGATGCGGAAACA
>Ga0116231_10007300_pt1 | contig 20368 bp, 24 predicted proteins | sample S1TSphgellanicum_2_FD_89695 | JGI IMG/M metagenome (GOLD analysis project Ga0116231, IMG submission 89695) | Host-associated microbial communities from peat moss isolated from Minnesota, USA - S1T2_Fd - Sphagnum magellanicum MG | ecosystem: Host-associated > Plants > Peat moss > Unclassified...
AAAAAAGAAAAAAAAAAAGTTGATCAAAAAAAGATAAGTCTTTGTTGTCATTTTGGTCCCCCCCCCCCCCCCCCCAAAAAAGATTTTTTTTCAAAAGGTATTTTCTTGTAAATTCTTTTTTCTAAATTTTGGGGGGGAAGATGGACAATTTTTTGATATTTTAAAAATTGAAAAAATTGAAAAAAAAAATGGAAACACCATCAATGCAATTTGTTCACTAAAAAAAGGAGAAATGGATAAAATGTTTTGGAATTCTGTATTCCGAAAATAGTTTAACAATAAATGACAGGCCATAAATATAATATATATAGTAGAGTTAAATTGGCAAAAGGAAGAAAAAAAAAAAAAGCTGCGAAAAAGGGCACCAATAAAAATAGACAGAAAAAATGGAAAAAATGGAAGTAGAAAGCATTTCAAGACCTGAATTTTGAGACCTCAAAAGAGGCAGCAAAAGGAATAATCCACACCTAGTATGGAAATTACAAAAAAGGGATGAAGAGGAAAATGAAATAATCGGGATCTGAATTTCGGGACCTCAAAAGAGCCAGCGAAGAAGGCAACCTAGTATGCAAAATTGTGTAAATCACAAAAAGGGAGAAGAGGAAGAAAATGGAAAAATCAGGACCTGAATTTGGGGACTTGAGATTAAGATATGAAATTGAGACCTGAATTTTGAGACCTGAAAAGAGGCATCAAAACAAAAAAGAGAAGAAGAGGAAAAAGAAAATTCAAGATGGGACCTGATTTTGGAACTTGATCCGAAATTTGAGGACTTGGAATTGGGACGTGACTTTCCAAAACTTGAAATGGAACTGGACGTTTTAAGGATTTTCAATTTAGTGTTCTGAAATTGGGACCTGAATTTAGGGACCTGGGTAGATGCGATGTTGTCGTCTCTCTTCCAACAGAGAGACAGACACGGAACAACAGGATCGGAAATTGGGACCTGAAATTGGGATCTAAAATCGGAACCTGAAACTTGAGACCTGAATTGTGATAATCTGAATTGTGAGAACCTGGATTGTGCGATCTGACTTTTGAGACCTGAATTCGGGTATCTTGGGTGGACGTGCTCAAACTTGATTTGAAATTGTCACCTGAATTTTGGGATCTGAACTTTGGACCTGGTAGATGCTCTGATCTGAAATTGCCACCTGAATTTGAGGACCTGAGTGGACTGCACCGAAAGACATGAACTGAGATTGAGACTTGAATTTGGGGATCTGAGTGGGTTTGTCGCTGGAACACAATCTGAAATTTGGGATCTGAAATTGAGACCTAAATTTGGGTGGGGGGTTTCTTGGTGGGATGCATTTTGTACCTAAACAGAAAACATGATGTGAAATTGACACCTGAAATCTGGGATCTGAAATTGAGACAAAATTTGTGGGACCTGAGTTTAAGACCTACATTCTGGGATCTGAGTTTGTGACCTACATTTGGGGACCTGAAAGTGTGGCCTACACTTTGGGACTTGAGTTTTGGGATCTGAAAGTATGAGGTACACTTGGGGGACTTGAGTTGTTTTGGAATCTGAAAGTGTGGCCCTACACTTTGGGGACTTGATTTTTGGGATCTGGAAGTGTGACCTACACTTTGGGGACTTGAGTTTTGGGATCTGGAAGTGTGACCTACACTTTGGGGACTTGAGTTTTGGGATCTGGAAGTGTGACCTACACTTTGGGGACTTGAGTTTTGAGATCTGGGTTTGAGACCTACAATTTGGTACTTGATTTTTGGGATCTGAAATTGGGATATGAGTTTGAGACTTACATTTTGGGACCTGGAATTTTGGGACCCGGCTGGCGGCGTCGTCCTCTCCGGAGAGACAGAAGACAGAGAGAGACAGGAAAGACGACGACGAACAACAAGACGAAGCAGAGATGGTGTCAGACACAAGAAGAGACTGTGCCTCTCTCTTTCTCTCTCTCTCTCTCACAGACCACACTCTCTTGCTGCTCCCATTGCCTCTCTCTTTCTCTCGCTTGCGCTCTTGCTCCTTGTGTCTGTCTTCTTTTTTCTTCCTCCTTGCTTTGTTTTTTTTCTTCTTCTTGTTTTTCCCCCAAACCGTAGCAGGGCTGAGAGACTCTCACTGGAGCTCCTGTTGCGTCAATCTCTCTTTGCAGCTGCAGAACTTGTGCTTTTCCAGCTGTCGGTAGTTGAGAGTCATAGATATAGCTAAGCCAGCATTGGTTGCAGAGAAGCTCTGGGAGTAGTTGTCGGGTACAAGACTCTCTGAGAGAGACAGAGAGAGGGAGTTGTGTAGGAGCAGCAGCGGCAGTAGCAGATCCGCCTTCTTCTTCTACGCGCTTTGTGCTTTCCGATTCCCGCAACCATGATCCTCCGTTACTTGCGCCGGGCATCGGATGAACTCGCGGAGAAGGACTAATAGACACAGAAAGAGAGGAAGAGAGGTGTTCTTGAGCTCTCGTTCTTTCCGCATTGTGAGTTTTGTTGTTTGTTTTTTTGGGGTGTTTGGATGAGAGAGAGAGCGAGAGAGAGAGAGAGTTGGGTAACTAGCTAGCGGTAGCTATGGGTTCTTCTTCTTCTCCAGTAGCCGCAACAGCAGTAGCTGAGAAGAGCATGGACTTATTATGGGCAGAAAGGAAAGCGACCACGACGACTACGTTGGGGTTGGGATCATCATCAGCATCGGAGCATCAGCATCGTGTATTGGGCAACAGCAGCAGCGGCAGCAGGAGGAGCTACATGACCGGTGGCGGTGGAGCTGCTGCTGTTGCAGCAGCAGCAGCAGCAGCTCATCAGTCCAGAAGGCATGGCGGGGGGGGGGATGCGGAGGAGGAGAAGGAGATGGACGACGAGGAGGCACTCAAGTGGGCGGCGCTGGAGAAGCTGCCCACCTACGATCGACTGAGAACCAGCATCCTGCAGAAATTCCTGGGCAGCAAAATCGTCCACCAGGAAGTGGATGTTAGGCACATGGGCTTCGCGGAACGCCAGAGGATCATCGACAACCTTCTCAAAGTCGCCGATGAAGACAACGAGAGATTTCTCTTGAAGCTCCGTCACAGAATTGACAGGTACAACAATACCCCAAAATAAATCTCTCTCTCTCTCTCTCAGGCGTTGCCGCAGAAGAGCTTGGATTTGCTTGCTTCCTTGCCTGCTGCAGCAGCAACACCCAAGAAGGAGACCATGACCATTACGACAATGATGATGAAGCTCTGTGCACTGGGGTTTTGTGGGATTTGTTGGTTGGGTTTCTTTGCTTTGTATGCAGAGTTGGGATACATTTGCCAACTCTGGAAGTGAGGTATGAGAATCTGACAATCAATGCAAACTGCTTTGTTGGAGATCGAGCACTCCCAACACTCAAGAATGCAACTCTCAACTTTGTGGAGGTAAAGGAAAAGAACAGAAAAACTCCCAAAACCCAACCCCAAACCCCCCACTGAAACAGATAAAATAAACTGAAATAAAATTCTGCAAACAATTCTCCATATCCCCTTCTTTCTTCTTCTTCTTCTTCTTCTCTTGCCATTCATTTCTCTTTAATCCCAGCTTCACTTGCCATTCATTCTGTCATGGACACACCAGTTTGTCTGTTTCTTGAAAGATGGGGAAGCAGGACAGGAAGAAGCTTTCATTCATTCATTCATTCATGCATGCAAGCTTCTCAATGGGAAGCAGCAAGAAGGAAGAAGAGCTTCTCTCATTTTGGCCCCTATTGTGTCTTGCTTGCTGCTGCTGGCTTTTTGTCTTTTCAGGCCATTCTGGATACAGTGGGTTTATCACCCACCAAGAAGACAGTGTTAAACATTCTCGACAATGTCAGTGGCATTCTTGAGCCTGCAAGGTGTGTAAATAAATAAATCTATCACATCACTACTGAACAACTGGGGTCCCATTGTTGTTGTTGTCTCTCCTGCTCTGCCTTCTCTTTTGCCATTTCCCTGAAGGAGGGCATAGGTAACTGCTGCTGTTGCAGTTACCATCTTGTTGTTCCTGACTACAAAATTCCTGACTCTTTTTTTTCCCCCTCTCCTGCAAAATTTTAGCTCAATTTGGGAGCCTTCTGTTTTTGCTGTTTTCCGGAAGGGGTGGTATTTAGCTGCAGTACTACTTCTTCCCATCTAGTTTCTGACAAAATTCATCCAACTTCTTTTCTTTCTCTTTTTTCCCTCCCCCTCTCTCTTGCAAAAGTTAGCTCAAATTGGAGCTTCGGGTGGGGATCTAATTGGAACAGTTGAAGTTTTTGCAAGTGGTCTCTCTTAGTACTGTGTGACCAGAAGATCACAACAAGAAAGCTGCATTTGTTTTTACTCCAGTTTCTCCATGGCATTGATTTTTATCACAATGATGAGGAACTAGTCTTAACCCTAATAACAAAAAAAACCGACTGAAAGTTCATTCATTGTTTGATGGATTTCTTTTTTGTCTATCTATGCACTGATTTTGTTGAATCTTGAACTTACTGCAACAGAATGACACTGCTTTTGGGTCCACCAAGCTCTGGGAAAACAAGCTTGTTACTTGCACTTGCTGGAAAGCTTGATAAAGACTTGAAGGTAAAACATTACATACATTCACTCCTCTGGGTTTTATTTTAATCTTTTTTTTTTAAAAAAAAATTCTAAATTTATAACAGAAGTTCATTTCCTCTCTTTTTTAGGGTTAATTTTTTTTTCAAAAAGAAAAAGAAAAAGCACCCAACAGGTTTTTATTTTGAACATTACATTTTTACATAGATGTGGTGTCTCTGTCGAGGAGGAGGTTAGCCTGTGATGGGAGCAAAATGAGCTTTTTGGTCTAAGTGGGGATGATTGATTTTGCCAATCATAGGTGAAGGGAAAGGTAACATACAATGGGCACATGCTGAACGAATTTGTGCCACAAAAGACATCTGCATATATCAGCCAACATGATTTACATGTCGGTGAAATGACAGTCCGTGAAACCCTTGATTTCTCTGCAAGATGCCAGGGAGTTGGCACCCGATATGGTAATAAGCTTTTAAGATTTCTTGGGTGTAATTTTGTTGCCGGTGCGAAATTGATATATATCCCAGCCCATATATATGACACATATATATGTTTCCCATCCCACCAGAGATGCTTCTGGAGCTTGCTAAACGAGAGAAAGAAGCTGGAATCTTCCCAGAAAAAGATGTTGATGTTTACATGAAGGTTAGTACCTGTATCTATTCAGCTGGCTGCTGGATTCTACGCATCCTTGTTGTAGCCCTGATGAACTAGTGCAAATTTGTAGATTTTCTATTTACCTTCAACAGAAACACAACTGTTATTTTTTTTCCTTCATCTCTCTCTATTGGGTCTCCAATTTGTTTTTTCCTGCCCTGTCTTGTTCTTCTTCCCCAATATGTTGGTGGATCCCTAAATCTCCATGACCTTACATTGGTCAAAAGGTTGGATTTTGCTGCAGGCAACAGCTGTGGAAGGTATGCAGAGCAGTATCTCCACCAATTACATAATGAAGGTCCTAAAACCCATCACAGTAATCACCACCCAAATTGTCTGAATAAATGACTTGATTTTGGGTTCTGTTTTTTTATTTTTTATTTTTTTAAAAACATAAAATGGAAGAAGATAATTGTGTGAAATTATCCCTTTTAAATTCAGAACTCTTAGCAGCATTGATACTAACAACAATCAGGTTCCTGCTTTGTCCCTTTGGTATCCTTTTTGTTTTCCTTTTTCTAGATTTTGGGACTCGACATATGCGCAGACATACTAGTAGGTGACAACATGCACCGTGGAATCTCTGGAGGACAAAAGAAACGTGTCACCACAGGTGTGTTGCAACCTCCTCAAGAATTTTGCTTTGTTGATTCCTCAGCCGTGTCTATCTTTTGAGCCGAAAAAGTGCCTCCTGGTTTTTTGGTCAGTTTAGAACCCACCTGAAAGGGGATTCACAATTACATGGTTATTGGCATGCCTAATCTACTTGCTGAATGCATCACACCGTCACTGTTGCCCATGGTTAGTTACACATGGGGTGCACATAAGAAACAGTTGCATTTTGGAGCTGAAGAAGAGTGACTGATCTGAGTCAAAACAGATGTAGTTAGTCATTTCAGTCAAGTAACATTGATTACCATACAGTCATTGTAGTTGCAATGCTAGAGGTAGACAAACATGTGTATAAGTATTGCAAGGGGGTTTGTGGTTATTGGAATGGGGTTGTAGTTGGTGGGTTGATGTGTGTATGCATTTATTTCATGCATTTATTTTTCCTTTTTTGGTCTTTTGCGTGTATTTGTGATTCAGGGGAGATGATTGTTGGGCCAACAACAGCCCTGTTCATGGATGAGATATCAACAGGTTTAGACAGCTCAACGACTTTCCAGATTGTGAAATGTCTGAGTCAGTTTTGTCACGTAATGGAGGCAACAATCCTGATGTCGCTGTTGCAGCCTGCCCCTGAAACATTTCAGCTGTTTGACGATATCATTTTATTGTCAGAAGGTCAGGTTGTGTACCATGGGCCGAAAGAAAATGTTTTGGAGTTTTTCCAAGGCTGCGGTTTCAAGTGTCCAGAACGCAAAGGCATTGCTGATTTCTTGCAGGAGGTAAGGCCCACCACCATTGTTCTTGTTGCCCATATCATCCATATCCAGCAACATCAAAAACCGACCCATCAAATCATGTGCTTAAACTGAAGCTCGTGTGCTCAGAGTACTTCCAAACTGAGACCCAGAAGTCCTAACTGATGTGAGTTGGATGTCTTGTGAACAAACCCATCAGCTGACAGAAGATGTGATAACAAACAAAAGGAACTGTTTTCTTGCAGGTAACATCACAGAAGGATCAAGAACAGTACTGGGATAGGCATCAACCATACCGGTATGTATCTGTGAAGCACTTTGCAGAGCTGTTCCAGACATTCCACATTGGAAAGCGAATGGAAGCTGAGTTAATGGTACCATATCAGAAGGAGCGGAGCCACAAAGCAGCGCTCTCGTTCTACAGATACTCTGTCAGCAACTGGGAACTGTTCAAGGCAAATTTTGCCAAGGAGTGGCTTCTGATGAAACGGAACTCATTCGTATACATCTTCAAGACTGTTCAGGTCTGGGATCACTAAGGAAAAAGAAAAGAAAAACTTTCAAATTTGTGGTGTGTTTTTGTTTATGCTAAACCCTGAACCCTAAATCTTCAACTGTTACACATTGAAGTGATGATATATATGTGTGTATATAACTCTCTTTTTGCTTTCTGGAATGGGGGAAATAGATTGGCGTGGTTGCATTGATCTCAATGAGTGTCTTCTTCCGCACAACGCTACATCACGACAAACAAGAGGATGGTGCAACTTATCTGGGAGCTATTTTTTTCGGGATTATTATTATAATGTTCAATGGCTATGCTGAACTCTCAATGACGATTTTCCGTCTCCCAGTGTTTTACAAGCAACGGGACCTGCTGTTTTATCCTGCATGGGCTTATGCACTGCCAAGTCTGGTGTTGAGTATACCATCATCCATAGCTGAGGCTGGCATGTACTCGCTTATCACGTACTATGGCATTGGGTATGCGCCTGAATTGAGCAGGTGATCGTCTCTCTAGGTTTTCCTTTTTTTTAACTACTATAACGTTTCATTTGGCAAACCCAAGTGAAGCATTCTGAGATTTTCAGCTGAGTGAATGAATGGCCCCACCAACAGTCTTGACACTACTAAAAATTCCAAACCAAATGGTGGTAAATAGAGATGATGGTTGTCATCTTGTGCTGAGGAGGATGAAATAAATGTTTATGGGAGTTTGTCACAGGAATTATGGATGGATGTGCCAGGTTTTTGCGGGCGTATTTGTTGCTATTTGTGATACACCAATTATCATCATCCATGTTCCGCTTGATTGCGGGTTTGTGTCGGACAATGGTGGTGGCGAATACAGGAGGAACCTTTGCACTTCTCATCATTTTCATGCTAGCGGGCTTCATTATTCCAGAACCCCGGATTAAGGCCTGGTGGATTTGGGGCTACTGGTCATCTCCAGTTGCATATGCTGAGAAAGCATTAACTGTCAACGAGTTTTTGGCACCACAATGGGCCAAGGTACTTACTACAAGTTCTCTTTTTTCCTCTTTTTAAATTTTTTTTGTGGTTCTCTAAACACACACAAACAATGCAAAATGAGCTGTTTATGTTTTTTCTTATAATAGCCTCTGAAATGGGTCTTGACAATGTGACTCCTTTTTTGCATTTTTATAATATTATTAACACAGCCAAGGTACAACAAATTTTTGCAGCCAATCGCAAATAGTAACAGGACGCTAGGGCAACAGGTGTTGTTTAATAGTGGTATTCCCGCACATGCCTACTGGTATTGGATAGGAGTAGCAGCATTGGTGGGCTACGTGTTTTTGTTCTATACGCTCTACACTCTTGCGCTTACATATCTAAACCGTAAGTTCATTCCTTTCACAAAGTCTTCAAAATTGTTGACCTTCAAAATTGTCATGTTATGTAGTATTTCTCTACCTACTACTACTACTACAGACTATGCTTTTTTGTGATCATTCTGTGTGGTTTTCTCCCGCCCCCCTCTTCTAGAGAAATATATTGCTCCATGTATCAAGGGGCATGATGATGCAAACTGTGAAATTTCTACCAAACTAGGTGAGTGATTTTTCTCTTTATGAATTGTAATCTTTATTTTATGGGTGGTTTATGACAAAAACAGCATTAGGAAAACCCCAAGCCATCGTATCAGAGGAAGCACTTGCACAAAGGAATGCCAACCGGACAGGCAAAGTTGTCCTACCTTCTTTACATCACAAGTCCCAAAAGCTTCTTCCTCGTTCTTTGTCAAGGGATATGGATGGTGATACTCTATAACCCATTGTTCCATTCTATCCCCCACCCAGTCAAATCAATTTTTTGCTGATGTTTTCTAAATACTCTAGGTTTTAGGGTTTAAGGTATAGTGTGTTGTGAAAACACATTGTTTTTCCAGTTTCCATGTGGGTTTTATATTCTATTTATTTTGGAGTCTGTCAATATACCCAACATGTGTTCTTCTCATCATACCTTTTTATTATGGACCCGCCCACAAGTCCTTTTGATAGCCTTCCTTTCCAATAAATGTGCAATATCATTGGGGATGGAATAGGTGTTGGAGTGCGGGTGAAACTTGTGGTGGAAGGAGAAGAACAAGATGGGCAAGGAGTATTGGCGCAACAGCAACCAAGCAGGCGCACTTTGACAATTGATTCCACTGAAGCTGCTGCTGCCAGGCCAAAACATGGCATGATATTACCATTCCATCCCTTGACTATCTCCTTCAAAAATATTAAGTATTTTGTTGACATGCCTGCGGTATTGAACCTCCTCATGACTTTTTTTGTTGTTTTTGTAATTGGGTGTTAAGCTGGGCATGATCCAAATTGTAGCAACAGAAATCTTTGAAAGCCAATAGCTTAACTTGTAGGTGGCATGATCCAACTGTAGCAATAGAAAATCTTTGAAGGCAATAGCTAAGTTGTAGGCAGCATCATGGCCACTTGGGTTGTTGTGGGAAAGAATGGGGTTTAGTGTTTAGGGTCTTGTAGAAGGTGTGTCCCAATGCCTGAAGCCCATCAATTTTGTCATAAATTATGGACTCTACTGAAGCATGTGATAATAATTTCCATTGGATGATTTTTATTTATATATATATTTGTGTTGATACACAGGAGATGAAGAAGCAGGGGGTGATTGAGGACAAGCTTCAACTGCTGTGTGGGGTGACCGGTGTATTCCGACCAGGTGTCCTCACTGCATTGGTTGGGGTGAGTGGTGCTGGCAAGACAACTCTCATGGATGTTCTTGGGGGCAGGAAAACTGGTGGCTACATAGAAGGCGAGATTCGCATTTGTGGGTACCCAAAAAGACAACAAACTTTTGCACGAATTTCAGGCTACTGTGAACAGAATGACATTCACTCACCTCAAGTTACTGTCAAAGAGTCACTTGTTTATTCTGCTTGGCTTCGCCTACCTCCTGAAATTGGCAAGGAAACTCGTGAGGTAAATGCCCTGATGGTACCTTTAAAAACAAAAAACTCAGAGAGCCAAGTTGTTACGTTTTGTAGGAACTTGGTAGAAAGACTATTTGTGATGTTGTTGGACATATTCAATGTTTTGAAAGTGCCTATCATCAGGAATGTCTGAAACTCAGAACGAGGCATTTTTTTTGGGAGAACTTTGCAACTTTGCATCAGAACATGGGGACAAGAAGACACATTTGTAGGTGAGAACTTTGAGGTTTAGAGAGTTATTGATTGATTGATTTTTAGTTTTTTTGGGTTGGGTTTTTCTTGAAGAACAGAAATTTGTGGAGGAGGTAATGGAGTTGGTGGAGTTGGTGCCATTGCAAAATGCACTGGTGGGGTTACCTGGGATGACAGGCCTATCAACAGAGCAACTAAAGCGCCTAACAATAGCTGTTGAGCTTGTGGCAAATCCATCCATAATATTCATGGATGAACCTACAAGTGGGCTTGATGCACGTGCTGCTGCCATTGTTATGCGCACTGTGCGTAACACAGTCGACACTGGACGTACTGTTGTGTGTACCATTCATCAACCAAGCATTGACATCTTTGAGGCATTTGATGAGGTAGGCTCAAATCATCATATATGCAGGATTTGAGGACTGATTACATATTATTAATTCAGCTCTGTTGATGAATAGGGTTTAGGGTTGAAATCCTAAACTCAGCTGTGCTGCTGCTGCTGCTGCTGCTGCTGTGCTCATCTGATTGCCCTTGCAATCTGGTAATAAATTGCAGATGTTGTTGATGAAGCGTGGAGGCCAAGTGATTTATATGGGACCACTCGGCCATCATTCTCACAATCTCATTAAGTATTTTGAGGTGTGTACCTCTTTTGGAAAGGACTCGATCATTTGTGTGCTAATTGAAGCTTCTGAAGAGGGCTTGGTCCAGTGTTGGGTGGTTATCTGATTTTTATTTATTTCTTAATAACCTCTGGTTCTGTATTTTTTTAAAATAAGAAACATTTGGGAATTCAAACAACCTCAGGTTCTGGGTTTATGAAAATTTTCAGGATCAAAGACCCTCCTGGTTCTGGTTTTTTTTTTTTCCTTGAAAATTTTCAGAATTAAAGAATCTCTGGTTCCTTGGTTTTTCAAGCAAGCCTGGCAAAGAACTGGCAGTTGTATAGAAGAGTATTGGACTGGATATTAGATTTTTTTCAGAAATCGGAACCAGTTCTCAAACTTTTGAGAACCATGGTTATAGGTTGGAACCAGTCATTGATTTGAGTTTTTTGGGGGGGCTGGAGAACCATGGTTATATCTTTGAGATCTGCCCCCTGAGAACTGCTGGTTATCAGTTTTGATGTCTGATAACCACCCAACACTGGTTTGGTCTGAAAGTTCTTCAGTACAGGAGATTTTACTTTCAATTTACAGTGTGTGGGTATAGAGTCCAATGTAGCAAGCAGGTCAGTCTTGATTCTTTTTTCTCAAATCCTGCTGGTACTAGCTGTAATGCCTTTGTGCTCTTTGGTTTGCAGGCAATTCCAGGAGTACCAAGGATAAAGGAGGGTTATAATCCTGCAACATGGATGCTTGATGTAACCAGCAACATGGTTGAACAGCAGCTGAGCATTGACTTTGCAGAAATCTACAGACACTCAGATCTTTACCAGTAATATATTGGAAATCCTCCTACTATAATAATGATGATAAATAATGATAATAATACAAATGACAATTCTTTTTTGAGTTTGGAAAAGATAGATTTCAAACTAGGGAGTGAGTGTTTTCAGGTCTTCTTCTTCTTTTCCTTCTTTTGGGAATGCTTTTATGGGAATTATTTTAATTCTTTTTTTATTTCTATGATTTTTGGGTCAGGCGGAACAAGGAAACGGTAGAGACTGCAAGCATTCCATTGGCAGGATCAAAGGATCTGTATTTCCGGACACAATACTCACAATCATTCTGGACACAAATGAGAGCATGCTTGTGGAAACAGCATTGGACATATTGGCGTAGCCCAGATTACAATTGTGTCCGCCTGTTTTTCACATTTGTTTCTGCTGTCCTCTTTGGCACCATTTTCTGGAACATTGGCAAGAAAACGTAAGGTTTTTTTTTAGAAACAATTTGGCCCTTGAATTCTAGTGGGTTTGATGAGTTAGGGTTTAGAGTCATGGGTCATGAGTTTCAAGAGAGACCAAATTTTTTAACTGTGTTGGTAGCCTAATTGGGGAAGTGATAGTTTCAAATGGGTTATTCTGTTGCAGAGAGGTTGAGAGCAACTTATTCAGTGTGCTGGGGGCCATGTATGGTGCAACATTGTTCCTTGGAATCAACAACGCCACCACAGTGCAGCCTGTGGTAGCCATTGAGCGCATGATTTTCTATAGAGAACGAGCTGCTGGCATGTATGCAGCTGTCCCTTATGCTATTGCCCAGGTACTACGATGTCTCGCTTTTTCTGTGTTATTTTTTTCCTGCAATGGCACTCACTCCCCAACAATTCTTTGACCACAAACCCTAAAATGTGTCATAGAATGGATTAACTCTAATTTCTGCATATTTTGCCTGTACAATCCAAAATGAAGTTTTCAGTTTGCTTTTGGCTGTCTTCCCTCGGTTGTGGTGGTTGCAGATTCTGATAGAGGTACCCTACTGTTTGGTTCAAACCATAATGTATTCATTGATCACATTTTCCATGATCAATCTGGAGTGGAGTGTGACCAAGTTCCTTTGGTACATATTCATCATGTTCTTCACGCTCCTCTACTTCACATACTATGGGATGATGGCAGTCGCACTTACCCCTAACCATCAAGTTGCAGCAATTCTTGCCTCCGGATTCTACTCTGTCTTCAATCTCTTCTCCGGCTTTCTTATCTTCAAGCCTGTAAGTTTTTACTCAACAACACATATCATGCATGGTCCTTCCAAGGAAACAATGATGAATTAAGAAAATTTTCCGTGACGTTAGGCTTTGATGTTGGAAAAAAGAGTGAGTGATCCCATCACTCTTTACAGTTTCATTGAAGAGATCAAGCATGATACTGGGGTTTTTTCATGCTCATGCTTATTGGACTGAATTTTTTTTAAAAAAAATTTATAGGGGTTTTGCTTAGAGGTGAGGGACGAAGGATAAGAAATTTTGGGTTGGGGTGCAGAAAATACCCACGTGGTGGATATGGTATTATTGGGCATGTCCAGTGGCATGGACACTATATGGTTTGATTTCAACTCAATTCGGTGACATAGAATCGTATGTGGAGCTGACGAGCAGTGGTGATCACATCAAAGTGAAGGACTTCATTTCTCAAACATTCGGGTTCAACAACAACATGTTGGGCCTTGTACTTGCAATGCCAGTTGTATTCGCTGTTCTGTTTGCAGGTGTGTTTGCCTTCGGCATCAAGTTTCTCAATTTCCAACACCGATGAATGAACTAGAAAATCTGATATTTGTAAAATTGTACAATTTTTACATTAGGGAAAGAGAAGCGGCAACAAAAAAAAACAGCGGGGGTGGAAAAACCCAACAGCCAAAATAGCTGGTATATGATGATAGCCAAACATGCAAAGGTCTAGGGAAAAAAAAAAGAGGGGTCAGTAGTATAGAAGAAAACCAATTTGAAAAAAAGACAAAAATCAGCATTGTCAAGGTTTATTTTTCCCAGACAACTTTCTAAACACCAAGTCATAGGAAAACAAAAAGAAAACATTACTGGAGGTCTCTCTCTTTTGAGACAGACAAACTGGGTAGTAGGATCAATTATAGACTCTCACTCACATTCTGTATAGAAGAAGATACAACCAAAAATCATAACTATTTCCCAGGGGCATAATTTTGCTCATTCAAAGCTGACAAAAGGTATTTGAGTTATTACTAACAGGCATTTTACAAGAACAAGATGAAAGTTGTGTGCAAATAATAATTAATGATATTCTTAAAAGTGCAAAAAACCTCTGCTGCAGACTTTCTGTCTTTCATGTAGAGAACATGAAAGCTTAGCTTTTTTGATATTGGAAATCTCGTACATCATAGTGTTTTCTTTTCCCGCTTTGTTGAATCATGAACATTTATCATCTCACTTACCTTATTATTAGGCACCTTTGTTGAACCACCCATTGCAGCTTTTTGTCATGATAAATGAATGTTTCCAAGTTCATTAACAGATTAACAAATAGAAGTTGAAGACTTATCAACTTCAATAGTGATTTATGTATTTTATGACATATCATCTTCATGTATTTGAAGACCTCTCTAACACATGTAAACAATATGCCAGAACCCTCTCTCTCTCTCTCTCTGTCTCTCTGTCTCTCTCTCTCATTCATTAAGGAGGAGGATTGCAAGGCTTCAAAACTTTACAGAAATGTTAGGGTTTGCACACACAGTCTAGTCTCATTAAAATCAGAAAACAGAGAGTCAAAAGTTCCGAAGCTCCAAGATATGCAACATTGAAGTATTAATTCACTATGGCAACTCTTGAACAGAATTCAGGGACACTAATTTAGGAACAATCTCATTGCTCACAAACAATTTCTTCACAGCTAGGCACAAGCCTACAGAGGCTATAGTATTTGAGTGCCACTATCCTGAACCAAGCTCCTCAAATCTATACAAGCATCCCATTCTAACATCCCTCATTGGCCACAGAAGCTATTTATATCCAACCTAGGCACAAGCCTCTTCCTTGGACCGCACACTTGCATATTTGCTAAGTATTAATGTGCTAATCCATTGACCCTTGTCTGTGTATTACACAAACAAGGTTTTTAAACATACCTTCCATGAGAAGACACCTTCCTAACATATGGAAACAGACATACCCATGTTAGGAGACAAACATACCATGTGAGGACATCTACAACATACCTTCCATGTGAACTTTGAAGACTTTTCCAACATATGGAAAAATACATACCTTCTGTGTGCAGGCATATCTATGAGATTGGGGAAAACCCTCTCCAAACACTGCTTTGAAGCTTAACCCCTGGATAGAGTGCAGCAAGAAACCCTCTCCAAGGGAAATCAAACTCACACAAAGTGTCAGACCTTCAATAAAGAAAACCAATCCAAGTCACTCATTCATTGCTTCAAACAATGGTGGGGGAGCTGGAGGAGGGGTGCTACAGAGCCTCTCCATACAGCAAACTCACTACCAACCAAATGCAATTGTAATTGCAAAGCATTGCACAAACTTGAAATGTGCAGTCTAACAAAAGAGTCAAAATGGTTCCCGCATTGAAAGCTTTCTGGGTTAACAGTGAGGATTACCTTAGAGAGACTTTCAAGGAGTCCAAATCCTCACTGCCACCCTTCCTTTCATTTTTTGTAGTTTACAACCTGCCAAATGCCAACTGCCTATCCTATGACACAAGACATAAACATAGCTATGTACATAAAAAAAAATTAGTCTACAACAGAAAAACCCCCACATCACGTCCCCTCTCCTCGCCCCCCTCCTTTTTGCTTTCCAGGATGAATTCACCCACTAAATGCAGAACTACCTCTCTCAGAGACTCACTGTTTTTGCCCCCAAACAATATCTCAATCTCATTGCTTCCTCTCACACAACACTGATGGCATTGCTACTTGGACTAATGCTGCTAGAGTTAAAAGATGAGTTGACTTGAAAGGCTGATGAGTGTCTTGAGGGTGGGTCCAAAAGCTTCAAAGTCAGCTGCGATGGCTCTGGAGGTGATAGTCCCAAACTCAAATGGGACATCTCTTTTGCCTCATCAATCTTAACAGGCGCTGTGGAAACTGATGCTGTTGGCCTGACAAGCTTGGAGTTCATGGAAGGTGAATTTGTAGGCCTCCCATAAGCCTGGCCAGTTGGACCTGGCCACATTGGAAATGCATATGGGATGTTTGAAATTCCTAGAGGACCATTTGGAGGCAACCCTCCTGAGGAAGGAAGAGCAGCAACCGGTTGTTGCAGCATGGGTCTTGCAGCATCTGGACTGAACACCAGACCCACTCCATCAGGTGACTGCTCAGTTGATGCTCCTAGGAGGCCATTTCCCAAAGACATCACAGGAACAGCCACTGGTGCTTCCATGTGTGTTGGAAGACCAAAAGGTCTTACTGGCATTCCAAATCTGTGTGAATCATAGTAGAGTCCTGGGGCAAACTTTGAACTTGACCCTAGGCTTAGCTGATGAAGAGGAGTCGACATATCTGAGGATGCATTTGGAATTGGCTCTTCCATCATTGGGGATAGACCCTGTGAGACAATGACAAGCAACAGTTCTCAGAAACAACATAATCTGTAGAATCCTCCAGTATCACTGTCAGAGATATTACATCAATAGACATAAGCAAGGCAAATTTTGGCATTCATCTCTCAGCAAGTAAAATCTGGCTTCATACAATATGTTCAATGGCTCAGGAAGGAACCAAGAACCTGAGAAAGTCACATGTACAAATAGGAGCAATTCCTGCCAAGCAGTCTGAGGCTTTACACCTCACAAAAACTATCTCAAGAAAGCAAAACCAAAGGGAGATGGCATTAAAAATAAGGATCGGGGAGCATTGCGCTCACATAATACATTCCCTCTCCACCTCCAGAAACATGGATCCAATTAAGCTGTACAATCCTAACCTGCATAAATGCCATGATGACTACCATAGGACTGAAACTAATGGGAAAACATATATAACCATTTGAAAAGTACACACCGTTTCTGAGACAATGTCAAAGAGACTAGATCGTCTTTTCCGCTTGTTAAGGTTGCTCTGTCTGATGAAGTACTTTTGGGCATGGCTGGCAACCTGTGTTGGAGTTCTTGTTTGCACAAAGTTCCTAGATATACCCCTCCAGTCTCCTTTCCCCAACTTCTGAAGACCAAGCAAGAACAATCTATGTTCTTCCTCTGTCCACGGTACACCTGACCCAACAACAAAATGAATTCATGTAAGAATGATGACCTGCAAGTGTGCATGGATACACTTTCTAAGTTCAACAGCAAGGGTTGTTTTGGGCAACTGTTTGAAACATACACTATCCAGCAGGTAAAGAATGGATGAAAGAGAAAACCCTATGAAGCTACAAAAAAAAGGATATCTATCTGCAGAAATTGCCAGTACAATTTTTTAAAAGGGAACTCAAGATCTAAAGTTTAATGGCTACAAGGCTGTAAAAGAGAGCAATGTGACCCCTTGATCACACAAATATGTGCTTCTCACATTTTTCAAAATGTGGCGAACCTAACACTAGGCTCACCAAAAGGGTGATAAGCATTCCTCCTGACCAATAAGCATGCCATGATGTGCACATTAACCACCACACATTTATCATTTCTAGTTCCAAAACAAAGAAAAAAAAACTTTTCCCAAACCTTAAGGTATTCACAATCCTCAGAAAAACCAATCCAAAAGTGGGGAGTCTTGTTTGTTTCAGCCCACAAATCCAAGATGAGAAGCCTTCCTTACCATAACACAAAGCCAAACCTATTATGCATGCTAAAAATCATTACATCTAATCACAGTGCGTAACACCATAGCAGTAGTGTCATTCAACTTCCGATAACTGTGTAGATAAGTGCCATTATGGAGGTACTTTGTCTTAACTTGGACATTTTCTCAAGTGCCAGATGGGCCTGCTTCAACACCAACATTTAGCACATGGTCAAAAAGCTGACTCCCATTTTGAAACTCTAACCAATACCTTTGATGTTTAGTAGCTGAAAAACCTACAAGACTGTTGTCCTCAAGGAATTATTTCCCAAATCTGACCTAAATTGCATCAATTTATCAAAATTATCCACTACAGCATGAGATGTCCGATGCTGGCTGTAGGAAAACAAACTGCAGTTTCAAATCTGATTCTACCACTACCTACCTACTGCCACATGTTCTGTACGCCCAACTCTCAGTGACACAATTGAGGGTCAGTGTTGGAGATCCCATGGTGCCTTACTTTTCTACACTCCCAACAAATGATCTCCATGTATTCACTTATTTTATGGAGCCAGAGATTTAAGCAATGTATGTATCATTCATGAACTCAAAATCCAAACACCAAAATGCCTCATTCAGATATTCCTGCATATAAAATTAGCAAAATACAAAGAAACAAGTTTTCAAACTGTGCAGCAGGTTCAGGAAAATTCTGTAGTTGCATGCAGAGTCCAAAGAAGTAAGGGGGAATGAGAGATATGTGTGGGGGGCCTACTTACCCTTTTTCCTCTCTCTTGCGTTGTTGGATGTCTGCACAAGGCCATCAGAAACGTAGCCATCTGGCGTGGCTCCAGATCCGGATTGCTCTGGAGGCGACGGAGGGTTGTTGGCACTGGCATAATGGCTCAGGTTACTCATGCTCATACTTTTCCTCATGACACCGTCTGTGAGCCTGACGCCGAATAGCCTTACTCCTCGATCAGGGCATGTCCGAGAATTGTGGCCATTATGACCGCAGTAGGAGCACCCCCGAGCCATCTCCTCGGTCTCTAGGGCTGCCAGTCTGGATTTCGAGGAGAACGAACGAACAATCTCTGCTGCCGCTCCTTGAGAGACGGACGGACGGACGGACGGACTCTGTAACTTTGCCGACAAGAAGGAGCAAGAACTCCACACGGACAGACGCCTTCCTTCCTTCCTTCCGCTCTAGAGCTCACGAGATATCTATCTCAAGACGAGTTGTAAATAGACGGGGCCACGCAAGGGCAACAAAGCATTGACGGTTTTGTTGTGCTGAACCGAAAGAAAAACTCATGAGAATGTCCCGGAAAATAATAACTGCGAGGCGGCGACAAAGACGGAATAATGGGGGATCGGCGAAGAAAGGACCAGTTCCCAAAGCCGCGGCACGTTCTCGCGAAATAATATATAGGAGAGGGAGGAGGGGCAGATGACAGGCAAAATCGCACGGATGCCCGTAGATGCCTATCTAGACACGCCTAACTCTCTCTCTCTCTCTCACTCTCTCGACAGGCTTATCAGGAGGAGGTGTCGAAGTGCAAGAGATGACGCCGAAAGAAAGACTCCAGAACAAAATTCGAGGATCGCTCAAACCACGAAAGCCTCGGAAAAGAATCTGTCAGAAAAAAGAATCTCAAACCCCGACGCAGATGATGATCACGACGATTCTTCAACTTCACAAGTCGTCCAGCATCTAGATAGCAAAGATCGAAAGGACCTCCTCAAACCGCGACCTCGTCTACCGATGACCAAACTACCGGCTTGCTGAGGACAAAAAGACACAAGCAAGCAAGCACCCCCGGAGAAAGAAAGAACCACCTGGAGAAAGTAAAAGGAGAGCGATCAACAAAAAAAAAAACCAAAAAAAACAAAGCCAGGCTACAACAGAACAAAGCTTACTAATCTGGAAAATATCAACACGACACACCAACGCGCACACAGGACATTCTCTAGAAACAGAAAAAATCCTCCAGGACGACACAGGTAATAATATTCAAACACAGAACGAACTTCAGAACAAGGACGACGACGAGAAAGAGAGACAGAGACCAAAAAGAACGCACGAAAAACACACAAACGGACGCCCGCCACAGAACAAAACCTTCCCCCACCTCCCCCCCCAAGGTCCTCCGTCCACAATCAACCAACGAGAGAAAAAAACACCTCTCTCTCTCTCTCACATACACACAAAATCAATCAAAGCTCGTGGATTCCTTCCACCAGAACAACGACGACAAAGTTGTTCACGACAAGACAAGAGAGGCGCACAAAGAAAGAGATCGCCAGAAAGAGAAAAAAGAAGGATCGAAGAAACAGAAACCAAACATTATGTGCGTGCAGGAGGCAATCAATAAGGGATCATCTTACTTCCAACTGCAGTTGTTTTTTCTTCTCCTCCTCCTCCTCCTTCTCCTCAGCACTGTTTACGTCCGATTGCGCAATGTCTTGCTGTGCTTGGTTTCTTCTCTCTCTCTCTCTCTCTCTCTCTCTCGCGGCCTCGCTCGCGCCATCTCCGGCAGCAACCAAGCTTGAGCAGGCTCGGCAAGGGGCAGACGACGCGCTCGCACCCCACATTCATCCACAAAGGCCTAATTCCAGGTTCGTAATGAAAACCGAAGCTCACCCATTGGACGCATGACCAAAATGGCCTCTCCGAGGCACGGGACGCCGATGCATGTCAGGCCAGACAGAACCAGGCCTGCCTAAGTGCTGGGTGGCTGGATGGGATGTTAACTTTTTAACTCGGTAGGTACGTACCTTCGTACCTTCTTCTCTCCCTAAAGCGCACATCCATCCAACCGACCTGCGGTTCATCCTGTTACCGACCAGCCTATGCTCTTGTAGGTAGGTAGAGACTGCGGACTACAGACCTAGGGGTAAAGCAACCACACCCCCCCCCCCCCCCCCCCCCCAAAAAAAAAAAAAAATTTTTTCCTTAAAAAAAAAAAAAAAAAAAAAAAAAAAAAAAAGATGAGAAAA
>Ga0116231_10007301_pt1 | contig 20365 bp, 10 predicted proteins | sample S1TSphgellanicum_2_FD_89695 | JGI IMG/M metagenome (GOLD analysis project Ga0116231, IMG submission 89695) | Host-associated microbial communities from peat moss isolated from Minnesota, USA - S1T2_Fd - Sphagnum magellanicum MG | ecosystem: Host-associated > Plants > Peat moss > Unclassified...
TAAAAGACTTTAAACATGTTCCAAGTACAACAAAATGAATCATGTAATCTAAGAATGCCTTAAACATCCTCTCATAATGAAAAAGGAACTTGAAAAGGATAGTGTTTTCAAATTATGTTTTCTACACTCTCCTTCAAAGCCCATTTAATGTAAGCCCTAGTTGTCAAAGCCTAAAATAAACATTTGTGATGGTCATGTTATTGGGAAAAATGAATTTTCATTCCAACTTTTGAACATTTAAGGATAGTTAAAATGTTGGACATGCATGATGTAATAATTCATCAATTGGTTTTCAATCAATGGTGATTTCCAACAAATGTGTTTGTTAATGACTACAATCCTACAAAATTGATTTCAATGTTAATGAAATTTGCTTTTGTTCCAAGACCTTGTAAGTCCAAATTGAAGCTTGTGCAACTAGTTGCAAAAAGATTTTTGGGTAAAAAATATATAGTGCTATAGGGGGGTGCCAAGATTGTTGGCACATTGTATTGTTTTTTAACGCTACCATATTTGAATTTCAACCATGTAATTATTATGAAAGATTTTCACAATGTTTTTGCATATTATGGTACGTCAAAACCTTAAGAAATCAAATGCCAAGGAAACTACATTTTTTTTTCTACATCATGTGATGTTAAAGTATATTGGGTGCAAATGGGATAACATGAGCCACAATTATCTGCTTAGGGGACTACTTTTGGGGGAATTTTTTAGGAATATTCTCAAAAGTCCTCAAAAAAATCTTTTTAAATCTTCAAATTTTTCTTTACATTATTATGTTAAGGTTTATGTAAAAATTTCAAGAAATATTTCACTTAAAAAAGTTTTGAACCCCATTGACAAGTCATTTTTGTGCTTAAAAACAACCATTACAATCTTTAATGAGTGCTTTTGAAAAACATTATTCCTTAAATATTTTCAAATTAATTCATATATTTAAATGATATATTAAGAACTTTAAAATATTTAAAAATCTTATATTTTCAACACCAAATTAAATTGCCACTTTTAAATGTGAAAAATTAAGCAGACATTACATTTGCTATGCCTTTTGTTTGTGTGACTCCATATAATTTGCATGAAAAAATGTAAATCACAATGTATTAATGTAAATATATTGAAAAATTGATTGAAATGATTTTTGATATTTATGAAAATTGTAATATTTACTAAACATTGTGGTTCCATATGATTATAATAGGTTTGTGACCAATGTGAAAAGTTTGATAATTATCATATCACAAATATGTTTTTTTCATGGTGATAACCATAAATATGTGGTAGATTAAAATTTTAAAACATAGTCAATTTCAAATGGAAGATGATGAGAAATGTGAAGTGGGCCATTTTTAAAATTCCATTTCAAATTTTGTTTTAGTTAATTAATTCAAACCAAAATTAGTGTAATGTAAAACAAAAATGAGTTTTATTATATTGCATATACCATAAATCATTACAAGAAAAATGTGAATTTGTGATCATAATTTATGACTATAAATGAATTGTAATCAACATGTGCAACTAAAAAACTTTAGTTGCATAAATGAAGTTGCATCCAAAGTTGCAAATGATGACTCACCATAATGTCAACATGTTTCACATGTATGATGTATCTAGTTCAACATATATGATTTCATCCATTGACTATTAGTATGCAATTTGCAATGAATCCCCATTTTTGTAACAAAAATATAACCCACTCACATATTGTCATTTAGTGCAATCAAAATTTGCCACTTGGCATAATCAAAATATGTCAAGTGGCATTTAAAACAAAAATTAAAAGCTTTAATTTATGTAGGTCTAGGTAAGTAGGCATGAATAAATAGATAAGTAAGTAGGTAAATACTAAGTAAGTAGGTGGGTATGTAAGTGGTGAGATAAAACTTAAATAGGTAAGACGTATGTAGGTAGGTAGGTAGATAGGTAAATAGGTAAATAAGTACTTGGTAGGTAGGAAGTAGGTAGGTAGATAGGTAAATAGGTAAATAAATACTTGGTAGGTAGGAAGTAGGTAGGTAAGTAGATTACTAATTTAATTTTATGTTTAGGTTTAAAATTAAACCTTTTTATTGATTCATCCCAAATGACATTTTTTTAAATGTTGTTTTTGTGTTTTCAATGTTTCAAATGCACCTTGTTATATAGTCTACAAGATTGAAATTATGGAAGACAAAGAATATGGGATAAATATTATAATCACAATTTAGTCACAAATTAATTTGCGATTAAAGATTTTTATCCCATATCTTTTATCTTTTTTTCCAATGTTGCAAACTATATATTAGATGTACACAATAAACCTTTTAATCCCACATTGAAATAAAATCTTCCTAAAAAAACAACCTACCTAATTACATAGGCATATATATATAATTAACATAATTAACTTAAAGTACTACCTATCAACTAATACCTCACCTAACCTTTTATTGATTAACCTATGCTATTAATCAAAGTAATAATGTCACACCTATATTAGGCCCACATGGCATTTATGCCTAAACCTAGGCTAAACAAGAATTTGGCTAATCATTTGCTAAATTAAAACTTGGCTAACCATTGACGAAACTAAAAGTTGGTTAAACATTGGTTAAATTATAACTTGGTTAAACCTTAGTTAAACATTGATTAAATTAAAATGTCTAGTTGAAATTTGATTAAATGTTATTTAAACTTTGATTAAATTAAAGTTCGGTTAAACCTTGTCTAAATTAAAATTTGGTTAAACCTTGGTGAGATTGAAATTCATCAATAATAATATAAAATAACTAACTAATAATTTATTATTGATTAATTATTTTTAATGATTAATTAATTAAAATATCTTCTAAAATATTAATTCAATAATAGTTATCAATTTTTAATTTTAAAATATTCATAATTAATTAATGACTAGTTAATAATTAATAGTATTTTGAATTAACTTCATATTTAACTACTTTCCTAGATTATTTAACCCACCCACAATATATGTAAAATGTATGTTTGACATACCTTAAATATAACATACTCTATAAATATAGCTTAATATATTCAAAAACACTATAATGTATTTCAGAAGTATAGGTACATCACATAGAAATAATCAAGTTGTGATTACCTTTACAACTAATTTGATATAACAACCTTTTCTTGAATGAAAAGCCCAAAAAGTTAATTAACATGTGGAAAAATGAAAACCTTAATAATTAGAAACTAATTGCACCATAATCACAAGAATAATAATAGATTGAAAATGATGATGATTAGTTGTAATAACTAAAACATAGTTACAAATGACAATTAGTTGCATATTGGATAGTTGCAAATTAGATGGTTGCATAACACAAGAATTCTTGTAATGAACATATTCATTATTTTTTGAATTTGATTTTAGTATTTATTTATTTATTTATTTCAAATAATATTAAATAACATTAATTTTATGAGAATCAAAATATTCAACCCAAACACAAAAAATGAAACCCAAAATTAAATGCAACACATATTAATGGTGTATACATTAAGGAAATGTCATGAAATTGCCCAAGTTCGCCCCTTTGTAATGTTTTTTCTCCCTTTCTTACATTTTAATGACTCCATAAATACACTTTTTTTTCACCATTCTTTTTAGGTTTAACATGTGTTTTAATTTATGGACTAAATGTTAGCTATACACATTTTCTTCATGATTGATTTAAAGTTTAACTTGTGTTCCAATTTCTAGATTAAAATTACATTAGGTGACGCGTTCCCAAGTCACGGGGTGAAACCCACTTGAGGGTTTCACAAAGTCAAATTGCGGAAATTGTGACTTAGAGGCACGCTCCCGGCTTCCAACTCTAAAAAGGGGTAGAGGGTCAAGTTGGGAGCCCAGGGATTAGACTAGGAAGAAAGACTAATTTAGCTCGTGTGAATCTGCATCCAAAAACCACCCCCAAGAGGTTAGTTTAGCATTTGGGACACCCTTGGGTGTTGGGACTTGCCACGGGCACTTGGACACACAAGACTCACCACGGCCCGGACTCGAGAGTAAGCCACCACCTTACTCCCTATAGTATTCTTTGCAGCTCGCCGCCAAGGCTACATCCAAATTGCACATTTTGTTGGGACTCCCGAAATGGAGTCTCGAAACTGTCCCGGCTGGACTCCCAGAACTTTGAACTGCCATAACTCCTAGCCCCGAGCTCGGATCGGGATGAGTTCTGAATCAAAGTTGTAGCTCTCGTCTAGAGCTTTCCAACGCCATGTTGCACTCTTCAAGGCGACGTCAGGAAAAGGTCGATTCCCGACTTTTAGTGGTCGGGAATCAAATTGCCAGTTTGACTCCCGACCCTTCTTTTGCCCATAACTTGGGCTGCAGATATCCGAATGGCCAATGCGAGGCCATTTTCGATATCTACGTTTCAAGACCTTTCTAATAACACCAAGAACACTTCAATGCAAGGTGTTTTGGGCCTTGCTGTCGAGCTCTAAACATTTGGGAGTCCCGGAGGGCTCCAAACCTCCAACTTTTCCAAGTGTTGGGCTTCACCCCCACACTTGGCCAAAGTGGGGTTGCGACATTAGGTGTACACATTTTTTTCACCATTCCTTTTAGGTTTTGCAATGTGCTAAATGTACATTCAAGAATGAATGGCTACCTTGGTTGTGTGGACCAAGTTTGTTTGTGTATATTGGGCATGGGGGCACCAAAAAAAAAGGGAATGATAGTGCTTGAAAACATGCAACAAAGCTCAAAAGACCATGAATATGAAAATTATTGAAAGTGGTATGAAAAAAAAGCAAAAAAGAAGGTGAAAGCACCTATGGGGGCCCAACTTGGGCACTTTCATGACATATGCCAAAAGTGTACACCTCCAAAATGTGTTGAATTTAATTTTAGGTTTTACTTTTAGTGTTTGGGCTTTATATCTTGATTTTCACAAAGTTAATGTTATACTATATTATTAAAAAAAGAAATTCAAGATTGAATTCAAGAAATAACGAATATAATTATGGTATATGTAATATAATAGAACCCATTTCTTGTTTAAATTACATTAGTTTTTCACTTGAATTAATCAACTAAAAAACATTTGAAATATAATTTTAAAAAATGGTTCACCTCATATTTCTAGTCATCTTCCATTTGAATTAATTATTTGTTAGAGTTTGAATTATCACATACTTACACAACGCCAAAACATGGCATTTACAATTACAAAAATCTATTCATATGTGGTATCTATGATTAGAAATGATTACATGATTGCTAATTCATAAGGCCACGTCGTAAATGCCACTAGTTGCATTAGTCATAACCACATCAATAACTATGATTTGCCATGACTATAATCACAAAGAACATAGTCCTGGTTCTAGCGAAACACATGGCAACCTCACAAAATACCATGTGTCACAATATTTTTAAAAACAAAATAAAAATAAAAATTCTTTTCAATCAAATATTGTCACATGTTAACTTTTTAAACTAGAAGACCTAGCTCAAAAAGCCTAGCTTAAGCCTACTATAAGCAACCTAGCTTAGGCATTAGAAAATTTTCATAGACTAGGCCAACCACCAAAAGCATTTAAGCAAGCCACCAAGGTATCTAGGCATTTAAGTATTTAGATGTTTGGGTTTGCAAGTGGGAGGATTTGAACTCACCATTTCCACTTTGGGGACAAAAAATTTCACCATTGCATCACATCATTTATTTATGATAACTATTAGTTACCATTAATATTCAAATGATAATATTTTTAGTTCAAGTTAACCTAGCTTATTTTAGGTTGACCTAGGTTGGTTTAGGTTAATTTAGGATATCTAATAGCTTAGCCTTCGGTAACATAGGTTAACCTAGACTAATTTATGCATTCCTAGAACCTAAATGTAGGCCTACTTACCATAAACTAACATAGACTTAAACTAAGTTAAAGTAGGTTAAACTTAACTAAACTAACATAAATTAAGTTAAATACAATTGTTTAGAATAAACTTGGTTAGACTTAGCAAAACTTGACAAAATTATAATATTAATTAGGTTAAATTAAACAATTTAAAATACATTTAATTAAATTTGGTAAAAATTAAGCTAAACTAGAACACTTAAGCAAAATTTGGCAAAACATGACTACATTTGGTAGAACTTGGTTAAAACATACATAAATTCAACTAAATTAGGGTATTGAAAATAAACTTGGTACATTTAGATAAGTTAGGTTAAACTAAAGTATTGAAACAAAATGGCAAAACATGATTATTTAAGTTAAATTTGGCTAGACTTGGCAAAATTTAGCTAAACCTAGCTATGTAAATTAAACTTGACAAAGCTTTGTTAAATATGGCTACTTAAGTTAAACTTGGCAAAACTTGGCTACTTAGGTTTAAAATGGTAAAATTTGACAAAATTTACCTATTTAGGTTAAACTTGGCAATATTTAGCCATTTAGGTTAAACTTTGCAAAACTTGTTTAAACATGGTTAGGTTTAATTTATTAAAACTTGGCAAAACATGGTTATTTAAATTAAATTTAGCTAAAATTGGCAAAATTTGGTTATTTAGGTTAAACTTGGTTAAACTTCGCAAAACTTGGCAATACTTAACTACATTTGGCAAAACTTAAATAAATTTGGTTATACATGGTTATTTAGGTTACACTTGGTTAAACTTGGCTACTTAAGTTAAACTAGATTTGGAAAAACTTGAATAAATTAAACTAAATTAGGGTATTGTGGCTAAACATGGCTAAACATGGTTACTCAAGTTAAATTTGGTTATACTTGGAAAAATTTAACTAAATTTGGCTAAACAAAGGTATTGACGCTAAATTTGGCTAAACATGGTTAAACATGGATAAGTTAGGCTAAATTAAGGTATTGAAATAAAACTTGGCTAAACTTAGTTAAACATGGCTACTTAATTTTAAATTGGTTAGATTTGGCAAAACTTGAACAAATCAGGCTAAACTAGGATATTGAGGTTATATTTGGCTAAACATGATTATTTTTAAATTAAACTTGGCTAGACTTAGCAAAACTTGGATAAGTTAGACTAAAATAGGGTATTAAGATTAAACTTGATGAAACATGGCTACTTAGGTTAAACTTGGATAAAAATGGCAAAACATGGTTAAATTAGACCACTTAGGCTAAATTTGATAAAACTTGGGTTAATTTTGGTTAAATTTTTTTCAATTTGGTTTATTTTATTTTTAAAAAACCATCTAAAATTTGGCTAAAATTGGCTAAATTAAATTACTTATATTCTGCTATGTTAAAATAAAAATAATTTAATTTAATTTAATTAGTCTAAATTAGTTTAAATTACATTAAATTATGTTAAATTATGCTACATTGGGCTAAATTAAACTAAACTATGTTATTTAGGCGAAATTAAGCTAAAGTAAATTAGATTGTGTTAAAGTAGGTCAATCTAGGTTATGGTAAAATAGATTAGACTATTTAAACATTTGTTTGTCCATTTCAAATTAAATTGAATTCGGTTATATTATTTCAAATTCAAATATTTTTCAATATGAATACATTAATGATGTAGTCATATTTTTAATCATAACTACTTTTAGTTTTAATTATAGTCATATGTATAGTTATGTAATCATAATTTTGAATATAATCATTAAGATGGTAGTGACTAAAGGCCACATATGATTACATGACTATGTTCAGACAATAGTTGCAAGATGTTCTAGTCATAAAAATCACATTTTGATGTTGTGTTATTAGTGTCGCCCTAAAAAAAAACCCCATTTGTGATATGATAATTATCAAACTTTTCACATGGTTATAGTAGGTTTTTTTGTGCATTTTTGATTGGGCTGTATAATTTTGTAGAGTTTTGTGTATTAAAAGGTTCTCCAACTAAGGAAGGGACAAACAAAAGCTTGGTGTTTTAGAGGTATAACACACATCCATGTGAAGAAACCATAATTGGTAATTTCAACATTTTGATTATGACCTTGATTATGAAAACAATAATCTTGAATTCTGCAACTTTTTATTTGACTAGTGAACAAGTAGAATGAACAAGAAACCCATATCAACAACCAAACTTAGACATATTTGTTAAGGGTGACACACAATGATTGTGCATGCCTCTGAATTTGTAAACATGTTGAAGCAACATTCATAAGCTTATTTCATTTTTGAACTATGAAGTAACATGGGACCCTTTTCCTTGTAATGTCAAATTGACAACATTGAGTCTTGAAGTATTTCACAAGATGTCAATGTGACAACATACTTTTTTTGGATTGATGTAAGGAGAAACAAATTACAATATGAGTTGATACCATTAAAGGGAAACTTTGTGCTATAAACCCTAAAACGTGAAGGTGGGACAAATTTGATTCACATTCCCTTGGGATTTCAGAATCCCTGACGTTTAGGGGTTAATCACATTTCTGTCACCCACATAAAAGGATGACCTTTGCAAATCAATGAATTTTATTCCAGCCTTTAAAAACATAGAAATATAATGTTGATGGCAAATAAACTTTGTTCATATTCTGGGGAATCATAACATGTGTGTCAATGAATGCCTAGTAAAATTTTGCCACATAAATCACCATTTCAAGGTTTAAAGAATTAAAACACAAACAAATATTATGTACCTATCTTTGTCCCTCCTCCCATTCCAAACCTCCCCCTACACATAGGTGTGCCTACTTCCCTTCCATAAACCTAGGTACGTTCCTACTTGCAAAGTAACCTTCGAAAGTAAAGTAATTACCTTCAACCTCTTCCTATTACTCTTTGCATGTGTTTCTTTCCCAAGTTCCATTCACCCTCAAGTACAAGAATCACACTCTCAAGAGTTTTTTTTTCATTCCTCCTTATGCTTCTTCCCAGCAAAAGATAAAGATTTAGTGGCACTCCATCTTTCCACACTCTAACCTTTTGTGCTGAAGGAAGGGTCTCACCAAAGTGCTTGCTGGGGACTTCCTCCTAAATAGACCTCACTCTGTTTCTGCACAATCTGCAAAAGCCAGCTTTAACTTGGGTTCTCCAGTTTCTCCATGATTACCATATCTCCATCTTTCCCTGTACACTGAAGTCAAGACACAAACATTTCCTCTTCTTCATATAGAGTGCACTTGACTGCATAATCATATGTTCCATCCAGAATTGAATCACATGGGGAGACAACATGGATTGATTTTCCCGTTATCTCTGCGACTGGCCATGTCCCAGTCTCTGCCAATATCTCAAAAAACCTCCACATTTTATGAACAGCAGTTAGAGGTGCAGTCATCCTCTCTACCTCAGAGCCCTCGCAATCCTTCACCTTAATGGTGTAAAGGCCACCCTGAGCTCTCTCCTCCTCCATTTTGGTTTCGACAAAATGGTCTTTCCCATTGATCCTAAACCTTCGAACTGTGTCATAAATCATGTTGCCTTCCTTGCTTACAGGTTGAAATAACTCTTCAGTCATACTCTCCAACGGTATCTGACAACCATGAACACAAATAAATGTATCAAGTTTTCTCCAATAGCTTTTTTCCATGGTTTTATCACAGTACATGAACGAGTCTGTCCCTGTGGCCAGTATGTGATGAATTATGACTCTTGGATTCCTGCCTAAGAGTGACAATCTTCTTTTGGTCCAGTAGAAAACAGACCTCTTGAACAACACCCATACCATGTTACACCAAACAGAGGTCAAGTCCATAATTATGATCCCAAGAGATACAAAGATGGAAGCTGTATTGAAGTTTTTGGCCTGCATCACCAAAGGCAAAATGGAGATGACCCTCATGAAGTTTACGTTAAGACCGTCGCTGTTTGTGTTGTCGACTATACACTTTCCTGTTTTGCACATGATCCTTGCTCCCATCAACACGTTGCGCAGCTGTCTCCTGTAGTCAATTGCTTTCACTAGCTTCACTCCTTCAACAAGATCGAGCTCGTCCTTCACAATAGGCATGGTTTGGGCACATTTAAGGTACCTCAATATTCTGCCACTGCCATCGTTGCCACAAAACCTATACTGTCTTCCGCTGGCCTTGAAGCAGGTGTCTTGATTGGCGCTGTAGAAATCGAACTCCTCTCGATCGATCCCACCCCATCTGGTCGCCGACTCAAGCATTTTGGAGTCCACCACCAAATACTCGCGTGTCTTCAGCGTGGTCGCCTCCCAGCCATTCCAAATTGTAGAGAGGAAGATGAAAGGTAATCTCAGAAACTTTGTTACCCTTACGAATTGCCACACTGCATAAGCAGTCTGGAACCTATGATAACTGATAAGAACTCATCAAATCTTGTCATAGCGAGCAAGATGTTTTGTGTCAACACTAGTTGACATAAGACCACACCCGGCACTCCTTCGAAATTGGTTGGCTCCTGGAACACCCCGCTCGCCCTCTTTGTTGAGACCTTCGGTCTGCTGCAACACTCCGAGCTCTTTGGCTTTCACCGCCTTGTGGTTCAAGAGCACTCGGAGACCCCCAACTAGGAGCGTTCAACCTCCCCCCGGATCCTATTTTGCAGTTGCACCCTGGCCTAGAGCTCGAGCGCTCCACCAGGAGTCCGATCAACCACAATGTCGGCCTTACACTCAGCGCTCCCTCAAGACAATGCGAATGCTACCCTGGAATATGTGAATGGAAATGCCCTAGCCGCAGACTAGTAAGGAATTGCTTCAGCTTTCCTCCTCACGTTGTCACCCCCACTGCATCGCCTTTGAGAGCCAGCTCCCCTTGTCACCTACAGCTCCTCTTCATTCCACCATCCTCGCCCTTCACCAGCTTTGAGCAAGACAACACCAATTCACGATATAGTGCACCACAAAAGCTCGCCGGCGAAGAAATTGTCGGCAAAGAGCTAGGACACAACTCCCACGAACGTCACCTTCCCAAAACGCCAGATCCTAAACAGTAAAACGCTGCCGAAAATTTCGCTGTATTCGGTCTACAGTCTACACCATAATCTTGACTTCAGAGAAATCGCAGGGCATTCCATTTTACCGAGGTGTCTCTCATTTTTCCAGCGGGATCTTCAGTTTTTTGGGAGGTATCTTCCGTTTGCTTGCAAATTTCAGCAGGTCTTGAAGAGTGGTAATGCCCTCGACCTCGAGCCTCACCCTACACGATTACTTTTGGTTCAGGGAGAGCACCATCGGTAACACTAGTAATGCAATGCAGGGAGATACCGATTTTTCGACCACAGTGAACCAGCACCCACCAGTGCACCATCCACTGGATGCCTGTTATTACTCAGTTTTGGATGAACGTCAACTGAGTTGATATTTGGTTTCAACTTGGTAACCAATTCTGTAGGAAATAGGTCTCATAAACCGGCAATTAGGTAAGAAAATAGGTAATTACTAAGTAAGTAGATAATTTATACATAGGTAAGAGCTGTTTAAACTACCTACCTACCAACAACCTGCTGTGGGTTATTAGTAGGTAGGTAGAAAAAAAGAGCAACTGAGCTAAGCACCATGTTAGCTAGGGAACTGGAACCTAACAGAGAACTGTTTCTTAACCACTTATCATTCATCCTTCACGGTGCGCTTATGGGTACTGGTTCACTGTGGCCCCAGATTTCGAAGTTTCTTCCGTCGGACCGACTCTCGGCGAGGCCTGACACCAATATACGAACCAACAAGCAAATTTCCTTCGCTACTTACATGTTCTCTTCTCTTGGTACTCTTGCTCATCAGATGGGATCTCAATTGTCTTTTGCACTTAGTTCCAAGATTGTGCCGTCCTAGCTTGCAAATCACTTTGAGTTTTGAACGACGGGTCTTGAACGATGGGTCAAGTCTGAGACTCCGACCACCTTGTTAACCTTGTGACCAGGGATGGCAAAATTCCACACTTCGCCGTTGCAGTAGCGGGGAACTTCCGTTCTTTACCTTGACCAATAGCTCGAAATTGGTTTGTTTCGTTCGAACTGGGCGTCGTCGGCTGACTGGATTTATTCGTGAAGAAGACAACTGTCGGTACTTGATCGTGAACTGGTATTGTACTTGGAGATGGGGCGTTGGTTTTTTAAGGAAGACTGGAATTTTCAACTTGGATGCATATGAGTCACGAAAATAAATAGGGGGGACAGAAGAACCAACAGCTTGTACGCTTCTATGAAGATTCAACACCCACAGATGGGTTGTGGGTCGTGGCAAAGCATGGCTGCTCATTGCACCTCAACTGTGGTGGTTGATCAGAGCAAGTTTCTATGATATAGCTTCGTAGAAACTATATCATCAGTGAGCGAACACATCATTGCTCAAAATGTGCTAGCAGGCTGTTGTGCTTCAAATTTTTGAAAAACAAGTGCTAGTAGTTGCAACTAAAGTAGGCTAGCATTACATGTAATTGGACTAGCCTTCAAACCTTGAATAATCAATGTGATCCTGCATTAATGAGCACTTTCTTCACAATTTACTCCCTGTGGATGTTGCAGATTTCCTTCAACAGCTTCAATGACCTTCAATTCAATCCACATGAACTGAGTTTGGAATGCCTCTATAGATCTATGCTAGTTCAATCACAGAAATTTGTGAAGCATCTCTACCTTCTCTTTGCACTTTTCATTTTGCAATTGTTTATTTCATGTTGAACTATCAAATCCTAGGAATGATTTCATAGAATGGGGCTTGATAGGCATTCACAGGTAGAAGTAAGTTAACTTTGATTGATGCATGTTTAGTACCTTGCCTTTCTCACCGCAACATTTGATATACCACACTTTGTCAAAGTTTTTTTCAAGGCCCTCTCATTTGACCTCTAGGTGTTTGGGAAGCTTTCTTTGAGCTTTTTTCAGAACTTTTTCTTCTTTTGACACAATCATTTTCTCCTTCTAGTGCTTGCTCTCTTTAGTTGACACTTCCTTGCAACGTTGGGTTCAATGCTAGTACCTCTTCAACTTGCACATCCACAACTTCAAAAATTGGCTTGGGTGTTTAGATGTGACAATGAATTGCTTGTTATGTTGCATCTTGCCAAGTTCTATTGCAATTGGGTTATATGGCCAAATTTTAGGAGTCTTGAAACTCTTGGAGATGTTCAATGGAGGTAATGCCTTTATAAGATCTACTAACACATGTTGTGCTAGATTTTCTTTTTCAACCTTTTTACCTTTTTTAATCAATGTCCACATTTCCTTATAAGCCCTCAAGGCAATTTTGAATGGTTTGAAGCATACAACGTCGAAAGGATGATGGATGAATTAAACCAAATTAGAATTTTGAGCTTAAAATCTTTGATTGTTACATCTTTGGCTTTGGAATGCAAAGAAGTTTTGGAAAATCCCAAGTTGATGCACCCATCATGTTTTAAATCATTCAAAACAAACTAAAAATGACAAAGATATGGGCTTGAAATTAGAAAAGGTCTAGAGCTATTTTTTCAAAAAAATTGAAGTAAACTATCACTCATTCTCTTCTGCCTTGCTCCCTTACTCATGACATTCAATGAACATTTGTAACTCTCTAGTTTGTGTGTCGAATGATAGAAAAATCACTCAATCTGATTAAGGAATGAAGAAAATATTGGAAAGTGTTTGACATAAATATGTGTGTAGTGATAAGCGGTTCTACATTAGTCCCTTTGTTTCTAATCTTAAACATTTTTGTTCTTAATTATGTGAATGTAATTGGATGTTCAATGGCCTAAATCTTCTTCATGTATTGTGTCCTGTACTTATGAAACACCATCTTGTTGGGGGAGACTCCATCCTTCTATAAACCCACAACTACATTTAAATAAATGCATCAAGAAAAAAATCAATTAATTTTTCATGTAATAATCTAATAATTTTATGGATCTCAAAAATATGATGTTCTGTCTAGGTGAAAACATAATTAGAAGGGCAATTTGAATTGTCACAATTATAGTTTTTTGATATTGAAAATGAATTAAAAATTAAATTATATTCCATATTAACATTGTCCATTTTTTAGTTATCCATGTTGTAATAAAGTTTATTGAAAATTATATTAAAAATTATGGACAAGTTCAAAGAAAATAATGGACTCTTAGTGTACTTTTGAAATTAAAATGATAGTTGTTTGATCACAAAATAAACATTCACATGTGAATTCAAAAATCTACCTTAACATAGGATTGATTTTAATTTATTTAAAGGATAACATCAAATGAGGTGTTTAAGAATAAAATGCATTGAAACTTTCCTTATAGAAAATAATCTATTTTTAAAATTAATATTATATTATTGAGTTTTATTAATTCATTTCTCATTGAAAAATTAATGTTTAAATTACAAATTTTTTTTTATCACTTGTATATGTTTAGTCATGTGCACACTTGGGGATACCCATATTTTTTAGTGAAAGCATAAGGAAATGAACATTGGACGTATAAATAATCAATTATCAAAAAAATAATCTAAGATTTAAAAGTATTGTTTCAAGTGGTCAAGAGTGAACCATCTAACTATGCTATCACATGTCTAATGTAAACTTTAATATGTTATATGTGCTTTAAACATTTGATTTGTTTATATTTTGTAATTATATTGACATACATAACATTTTATGTTATGATTTATTAACACATCCATTTAGTAGTTTACATATAAGAAATTTAAATAATCATGTTAAAAGAAGTCTTCATTTGCAAAACATGCCAAGATGTGAACCTTGAGAACTATAAATAAACTAGATATTGACTTAATAAGTTGTAAATGTATTGTAAATGAACATGTACTTTTTAGTAATTTGACTCATATATTGATTCTAGGGTTAGGTTCCTCTCTCTCTTGCTTGCTCATGGGTGTGGATGTTGCCTTATTGGATCTGAAACATCCATAAAAAAGCACAATTTTTCCTGCTTTTTATTGAGACATCACTACTCTCATGTGATTCACTATGGATGTCTGACAGATTGTAAGATTCCTCTTTTTGAGCTGATAATATCAGTGGGACATCATTGCAGCTATTCATGATTAAGGATGGTCTGACACTAAGAAAGAGACACTCATAACATTATGACTGCACCCATTTCTTTACTGTGTTAGTCTTGGGTCTTCTGGAATATTGACACAATGGGGTACCTCAAAGTGTTGTGTTGTTGTCCATCTCTGTGATCTCATAGATATGGATTAATATCCTGTTCAACACAACCATTCCAAAAATGCTTGAGTGTCATCACCACAGTACTTATGCTGCAGTGGAGGAAGATAATCCAGAAATCCAAAGTTGAAATACAAGATCCAATAGAACTGAAGGTATTACTACCAATTCAGACCTTGCAAAACTCTACCATAATGCAGATTCAAACCTGCTGACTGCCATTTCTGACACATCATCAAACAAGCTTAACAAATAACTCTGCAACACTGTCTTCTGATGCATACTTAAAAAAGTATGGTCACTGGCATTTCTAGAAATGTCAACAACCTTTTCCGCTTAGATGTAGTCCACAGCTCCTGTAGCCTTTAAGAAGGAACAGGCCAATTTCCTATCTCCAAACCATTCCCTGTAATACATTGATGATGTGAATTACAGCTTTAGTTTCTACAGCAGATTCAGGAGAATGACATTCAATCAATCCCCATCCACACCACAAACCACACCATCAGCTGAAATTTATCCAAGGAATAACTATCAACCTTTTTCACCATTTCCCACCATCCTTGTGCAATGACACAAAATAAAATAACCATTGAAACATTCTTTGGTTCTCTAGACCTGTTGGAGACATTGCAAAGAACAGCAACTGCATTAAGCAAGTAGCAGATTCTAAGTAGATGTATCACACCAACTGGTAATGATAGATCAGGCATTGAGATTGGGTTGAACTGAGTTTTTAAGTGAGAAATTGGAGGAATGCAGTAAAATGACTCTACAACAAAAAAAACTTGTTTATTATGTTATGGATTGGATCATTTGTTTTTGTATACAAAACAGTGTGCTATGAGACATACCATCAGGGTCAAAGAAGAAAGCCTGCTTGACTTTTCCATCCTGTTGAGTCTTTTCAAAGTACTGGACGTTTCTTTCCTGCTTAATCCAAGAACATCAAACCCAATTGCAACTTGCCATAACATAAAAGAGACAAAGATGAGACAAGGATTTGCTGTTCAACCTGATATTAACCAAAAAAAAGGAATTGAGTCTGGAAGAGCTAAATTAGGAAAACAGAATTTGATGGGAAAAACGTTTGGATGGTTCACTCGTGTGGCGATTTCCACAACCTGCACCCACCTTCAGTATCTTGATTGCACCATCATAGTCAGAAACCCTGAATGACAAATGATGTCCCCTCCATAGTGCACTTGGATCTGCACTGTTTTGATCACATACATGCACATCAATCCAGTTCAGAGTCTAGGAAGCAAAGGGGACTCCAAACAATCAGAAATCAAAGCTAAGAACAGAAGTTCTATGTATACCACCAACCTGACTGCCTTGACACCATGAATTCATGCATCCTGGAACTCTGTAGCCCGAGTTGAGAGTTCCTCTACAAATTCAGTGATGAAATTCAGACAACCGGCACCACTCAGATCCTTGAAACTAGGAAAGCTTTGCACCTTCCAACGATTGCAAGGCTCTGTAAGTCTGCCTCAGGTCACCGTCGATTCTAGCGGGTTTAACAGCTGCAATCTGGTTTGCTCAATTTCTTTTCCAACAAAGATCCAAAACTTGCCCCCCGCATTGCAAATTGCAAATTAGGGTTCGACATTGCAGTTGCCAGCAACAATAAAATTCCAGGAGCTTCAGATCCAGACGAGGGAGGGTGGGAGGGAGGAAGAGGAGGAGGAGGAGGAGGAGCAGAGACTTACTTGGCATCATTGGGCACCACAAAGGGACTTTCTGGTAGGCGCGATTTGGGGTCTCGCTCGATCAAATGCAACGCATAGGATGGTGGCAGCTCCAGCCACACAACTTGAAAAGGTCCGAATTTTTCAGGCAATTCAAGCTCCTTGAAACCTAAGACCTGCATTAGCACACGTCTCGAGGCCTTTTCCATAAATCCAGAGCTTTTTTTCCCCTGGCACAGGGTTCTAGTACATACACGAATCATGATGCCTGATACTCTACCGTATGAATGGAATCCAAACAAAACAAACCTACCTGTTGGTAGAACTCCGACGCTCGCTGGACATCCTCGCTCTCGTGAGCCACATGGTGCAAATGCACTCCCTGGAATGGCGATGACAACTGCTCCATGATCTCTCTACTTGACAAAATAATTGAATTTCCCCCAACACTCGAACAACAACACAAACCAGCACGTCCCCACAGAAAACCAGCTCCAGGTTACTCAAATTGGGATCGAATTTGTGCCCCAAAATTACAGTCGATTGCCACCTTCGACCTCAATGTCTGGCAGATCTTCTCGCACGATTTGCGTCATGATTTTGAATCGCGGTGGGATTGATTGGTTGATGGATCGCTCTTGGCGCTCTGATCGGTTCGTGGTCATTGGAGGACGTGGGTAGTGCCAAGGGGGTGCCACGTGGTAGTGTCGCGAGACGAGCGGGTGGCCATGGCCATGCACCATGCATGCATGTCCTTTATATTTAATGTTAAATAAATAATTCGAATAATACAATAAGTGTTTAATGCTTTTAGGATATATTGGAGGTGGGAGGATCCGGGTATCATTCCACGGATATGGACCCGGTTATCAATTGATTTGACTCAAGGGCATCATTCAGCTTTCTCAATTGGCCCAAACCTAACCCAGGTTGGGTCACTGTACGTGTGTGTGTGTGTGTGTGTGTGTGTGTGTGTGAGAGTTTAGTGCAAGCACAATTTTGGTAATGCTCTTGCCTTCAAGCTTTACATGATGACATGATTGTATTTTTCAACACGAAATTTGGTTAATTTTTTTAAAATTAAACATTGATGATGGCCTTATGCTATACATAATGTGATGGCTTTAATCATGAGCTTGTGATCAAGTTTAGAGCAAAAACAAGTGTGCAAGCCAAGGGCAAGCCTAAAACATGGTGAAAATGAAGCATTTACTCAAATGATAGTGAAAGTGCTTGGAAGTCAAAAGGAGACATTCTCAAGTTGCAATCTTACTTAAAGTTGGAATGTTATGAGGTTTTGAATCTTTGGGGCAAGACATGAAAGAGTAAGCCTTATCCACATGATCTTTAAATAATTGAAAAGGTCTCGAAAAGAACTAGCCTATAACATAGTGATCTCAAATTCTTAAAAAAGAGTTGGTTTTAGAGAATTGATTGTTCATTTCAAGAGTTAGGACACAAATTGTCAATATGTGTCTTGGGTCCTAACTAATCAAATGTCAATTTGAAAAAGCAAATGAATTTTGATTTTAAACATAATGTTGGAAGGCTCTCAAGAGGTGCAACAACCAATTAAGTTTCTTGGGTGTTAAGAGATCCCAAAATTGTGTGACACCAAATGTTCAAATTTCAAGAAAAGAGTTTGAAAGTGCTCATAGTTTTGTCATTGGGCACTCCCCAATAGAACCACATCTTTGGACCCAGTTGCAAAATAGAAACAAATGAGCTCCCTTATGGCCCACCTTTTCAGTTTATATCCATGAGAGTTGACCTGTGGGCAAAATCATATGGGATAAATTTGACGTGCTATTGATGTTATTGGAAATGTCTTGAGGAACAACTTGAGAACTTGGGGGACTTGATAAGAATCCCATGGGAAAATCATGGGAACAAGGCAAAAAACCGAAAACCCCTCTCCAATTCCCCCAAGAGAATGCCATATATATGGGACAAAAATGTATACTACCATCAAGAAAGCTTGCAAGTGAAATGGCCAAGAAATAATTTGTTTATGATTGAAACACATATCACACTCAGTCCCCACTTTAAGAGGCTTGGAGGTGGAGAAAATCTATTCTAGAGGAGATGATGCTTGAAATTGGGGAAAAAATCTCCTCCCATTCTAAAAGAAATGGAGTTTCAAGCTCGAAAAAGATCTTTGTGGACACCCATTCCACAAAGGGAGGCTGGTTGGAGGAATTTTTTTTTAAAAAGTTGTTGAGCCATTCCAAAGGAGAATGTTGGAGAAGAAATAAATAAATATTCACCCATTCCAAAGATATGTTTATAGAGGGGATAAAATTGGTCTTTGGGTAGGTCTATTTTCTACAGTCCTGGAGAAAACAACTATTTAACTTAGACACAAAATTTCCATTTATTTTCATATTTTTGTCAATTTCTTGTTGTTGAGTCGCTGGCTAGCATACCAAGAGGGATTAAGCATTAAGTGGTGACAGATTTTTAGAATCTGTCAATGGAGTGAAAATTTTAGTTTAAAAAATGCTAACAAACTAAAATTGAACTTCAAATGTGACAAAATTCTTCTTTTTTTTGAAATTTGAGGATTTTTTTCATAAAAGAAAAAAAAAGAATATTGTGAATGAATTTTTGCTATTCTTTTTCTTTTTTTTTCATTTTCACAAAATTTCACACCCAAAAACACATTGGTTGACACTATGAAAAACTTCAGGGACATAGTTGAGAACAAATTAGAACATAATTAGGAACACATTTGTGACTAGCACCCTCTTGTCACTTGTGAATAAATTTGTAATTGAAAATACTACCATTAATTTCTAGTATCTTAGGCACCAACTTTATAGATCAATAAGGGTCATTGTATTATAAGTTATCTCACATGCAACATCAATGTTGGTGAAGTTTTCAAATTTTTTATTTTTATTCAAATTTCTTGTTGCACAAGTAGCTTGCCAGTCACACTTAGAGGTAGGCCAAAATTCCTTTTTTCTTCTAACTTTGATGATAGTGACCCTAGGATTAACTTAACTTGCTAAACACAATCATTAGAAGAAAACTTTTTATCTTTTCTCACTTTCCATAAGTTAAAAATGGTGGTAGCGTAGGTAAAGACCAGCATTGTGTGTGTAAGTGTCAATAGTCGTATATACAGCGTGAATTTATACGACATGTAAATTCAGTGTAAGTGTAAATCATTTACATTTACACATCCAAATTCTTTACATTTACAATTATCCTGTTGTAATGTATATTATTTCACTTACACGAGGCTAGTGTAAATATTTGTCAAATACATTTACACAGCCCCGTGTAAATATTTAAAGGCTTGCAAGTGTAAATACTACAATTATTTGTAAAGTCACCCTTGTCTTTGGACCTCCTTTCACCCCAAACCCTTCTTTCAAAGGTATCCATAAAATAATGAAATTTTACTAAATCTGGGAATGAAATGCATTTAATGCACAAGGAATAAGACTAATTATAGTAGCTTCACAAGGAAAGACAAGATGAAACTCAGTTCCCCACAAAAACTGAGGTCCCCCCACCCTTGAATGCTAATGTTTTATATACCCTATTTATGATCAGACTGAGCGTTCTAGTGTTGTTTTCTTACTTTATAGATAATTTTATTATATATCTTTAATGACCAGACCTTCTTGCAAAGTCATA
>Ga0116231_10007302_pt1 | contig 20365 bp, 18 predicted proteins | sample S1TSphgellanicum_2_FD_89695 | JGI IMG/M metagenome (GOLD analysis project Ga0116231, IMG submission 89695) | Host-associated microbial communities from peat moss isolated from Minnesota, USA - S1T2_Fd - Sphagnum magellanicum MG | ecosystem: Host-associated > Plants > Peat moss > Unclassified...
GAATACGCCGGCCGGGTCGCGGACGTACGTGCACGCATGGATCGGCTGCAGGCGCGGCTCGCCGACATCGCCGAACAGCAAAACCGCTACCTGCAGGCGCTCGCGATCGGCGAACTCGAAGCACAGAAGCGGCGCATCGAGACCTATCAGATCCAGGCTCGCTATGCCCTGGCGACGATCTACGACCGCGCATCGAACGGCGCGCCTCAGGTTAAGCCGTGAGCCCCTCGCGCCGGCTCGCACTCATCGTCGCGGCGGCGTGCACCGCCGTGCCGCTGCTCGCGAGCGCCGCGCCCAAGCCGCCCGCGACGATCGGCGATCTCGACAACGGTCAGGTCGACGTCCAGCCGGACCCGCCCAAGGGCATCGATGCGAGCAAGACCATGGACAGCTACCAGCGTTTCCTCGACTTGAATGCGGGCGATGCGGAACTGCGCTCGGAGGCCTTGCGCCGCCTCGGGGACTTGAACCTCGAGAGTTCCGAGTCCGAACGCATCGAGCATGAGCTGCTGACCAACGAGGGCTTGCACGCGACCGAGGCGATCACGCTCTATGGGGCCTTGCTGAAAGCCTATCCGAACTATGAGCGCAACGATGCCGTGCTGTACCAGCTCGCCCGCGCCTACGAGCTCGATGCCGAGCCCGACCAGGCGCTCGCGGCGCTCGACCGGCTCGTCGCGGACTATCCGCACAGCCGTTTCATCGACGAGGTGCAGTTTCGCCGCGGCGAACTGCTGTTCGCCGAGAAGAAGTACCCGAGCGCCCAGAGCGCCTACGAGGCGGTCATCGCGGCCGGCAGCAGCTCGCCGTTCTACACACAAAGCCTCTACAAACACGGCTGGTCTTTGTTCAAGCAGGGCGACGACCAGCGTAGCCTGCGGTCCTTCGCGCGGGTCCTCGACGCCGTGCTCGTCGGCGCATCGCAGCCGCCGACCCTGGTCGAGCTCGACAGCCTCAATCGCGCGAATCGCGAACTCGTCGACGATACGTTTCGAGTCATGTCGATCACGTTCTCCTATCTCGACGGGCCGAAGACGATCGACCAGTTCTTGCAGTCGCAGCCGCCCAAACCGTACGCCTATCTGCTGTATTCGCGGCTCGGCGATCTGTACGCGGAGAAGGAGCGCTACACGGATGCGGCGGACAGCTATCGCGCCTTCGTCTCGCAGGACCGCAACAACGAGAAGGCGCCCTTGCTGCAGATGCAGGCGATCGAGGCCTATGGCCGCGGCGGCTTCCCGGAGCTGGTGTTGCAGGGCAAGCGGGAGTTCGTCGAGGATTACAGCTACGGAACCGCCTACTGGCGGGGCCGCGAGCCGAAGAACGAGGCGACGGTGGTCGCGGAACTGAAAACCAACCTTGCGGACCTGGCCCAGTACTCGCATGCCCAGGCGCAGCGTACCAAGAATGTCGCTGATTACCAGGAAGCGGCGAAATGGTATCGCAGCTACCTGACCTCCTTTCCCGACGACAGCCACGCGGCCGAGACCAACGACTTGCTCGCCGACACGCTCTTCGAGAGCAAACAGTATCTCGAGGCGGCCAAGGAGTACGAGCACACCGCCTATGGCTACCCCAATCAGGGCAAGGCGGCGGCCGCGGGGTATGCGGCGATCGTCGCCTACGGCAAGGAGGAGGAAATCGCGGGCCCTGCCGAGAAGGCGAGCGTGCATGCGGCCGGACTCGAGAGTTCGCTGAAATTCGCCGCGACGTTTCCCGAGGATCCGGAAACCCCGCAGGTGCTTGGCCATGCCGCCACCGAGCTGTATGCGAGCAAGGACTACGCGCGCGCGATGAGCACCGCCGAGACGCTGCTCGCCCGCGAGCCGCCCGTCGACGCGGCCAAGCAACGCATCGCCTGGACCGTCATTGCCAACTCCGACTTCGAGCAGGGCATTTACGACAAGGCGGAAGCAGCCTATACGAAGGCCCGGGCGCTGATGGCAGCCAATGATCCGGAGCGCGCCGCGATCGAGGACCGGCTCGCCGCATCGATCTACAAGCAAGGCGAGGCCAAGGACCGCCAAGGCAATGGCGCCGGCGCGGTCGACGACTTCTTGCGCGTCGCGGCGCTGGCCCCGGGCTCGCAGGTGCGCGCCAACGCCGATTTCGACGCCGCCGCCCTGCTGATCAATCAGAAGCAATGGGACCGGGCGATCGCCGTGCTGCAGGGATTTCGCCGCAACTTTCCGAACAGTCCGCTGCAGGCGGACGTAACCCGCAAGCTCGCCGTCGCCTACACCGAGTCGAATCAGCCGGGCGAGGCGGCCGCCGAATTCGAGCGGATCGGCACATCGCCGACCGAGAAGCCCGAGGTGCAGCGCGAAGCGATGCTGCGTGCTGCCGACATGTACGACAAGGCGGGCGATTCGGCCAAGGCACGGGCGATGCTCGAGACCTTCGTCAAGAACTTCCCGCAGCCCTTGAATCCGGCGATGGAAGCGCGCAGCCGCTTGCGGCTGATCGCGACCAAGTCGGGCGACAACGCCGGCGAGACGCGCTGGCTCAAGGAAATCGTCGCCGCCGATCGCGCTGCCGGCGCGGCGCGCACCGATCGCAGCCGCATGTTGGCCGCGGAGGCGACGCTCATGCTGGCCGCGCCCCTGCGCGACGAGTTCATGCGCATCAAGCTCGTGGCACCGCTCAAGAAATCGCTCGCCGAAAAGCGCAAGGCGATGGAGGGCGCGCTCAAAGCCTATACGGATGCCGCCGATTACCAGGTCGCCGAGGTCACGACCGCGGCGACGTACTCGAGCGCGGAGCTTTATCGTCAACTCGGCAAGGACCTCATGAGCTCCGAGCGGCCCAAGGGCTTGTCCAAGGAGGAACTCGAGCAATACGACGTGCTGCTCGAGGAACAGGCATTTCCGTTCGAGGAAAAGGCGATCAAACTCCATGAACTCAATGCCGCGCGGACCCGCGACGGCATTTACGACGAGTGGGTCCAAAAGAGCTTCGCTGCGCTCGCGCAATTGAATCCCGGTCGATACGGCAAGGTGGAAATCAGTGAACAGCTGGTCGAAGCGATTCGCTAGCCCGAGCCCGCTCCAGGCGCTCGCAGCGCTCCCGGCGCTCCCGACGTTCGCAGCGTTCGCAGCGTTCGCGACGCTTGCCGGCTGCGGCGCGACGCCGAGCCGGGATCCCGCGCCCGTGGCTGCGCCGCCGGTCGCGGCGGACGACGTCGCTGCACCCGGATCGCCCACCGCAGCCGCGGCGGCTGCCGCCGCGCCGGTGCCGGAACGCGCAGCAGCGCAATATGCGCAGGCCCTCGAGCTCATGAAAGCCGGCAAGACGAACGATGCGGAACAAGCGTTCAAGCGCTTGACGCTGGCCTACCCGGATTATCCCGGGCCGCAGTTGAACCTGGGGCTGCTGTATCTGCAAAGTGCGCGGCTCGCCGAGGCCCAATCGACCTTCACGGCGGTGCTCGCGCAGAACCCGGGCAATGCCGTGGCCGCCAATGAACTCGGGATCACCGATCGCAGACTGGGTAAATTCAGCGCGGCCGAGGCGGCCTATCTCAAGGCGCTGTCGGCCGATCCGGATTACGCCGCCGCCCATCTGAATCTCGGCGTCTTGTACGATCTGTATCTGGGTGAGCCGCAGAAAGCCCTCGAGCAGTTCGAGCGCTACGTGGCGATTGCCGGCGAGAACAAGCAAGTCGCCGGCTGGCTCGCCGAACTGCACAAGCGTGTCGGCACGACCGTTGCCGCAAAAAAGGACGCCTCATGAAGAAATCCATCAGCCCGATCTTGGGCGCTCTGTCGGCAGCCGCCGTGCTCGCGCTCGGCGGGCTCGCCGCGGCGCAAGATTCCGCTGCGCCGACGACACCGGCTGCGGCGACTGCGCCGCCGGCGAGCAACGCCCCCGCGACCCCACCGGCGCCGCTGACTTCGCCACCTGCCGCTGCCGGCGCCGCCTCCAGCGCGGCGGCCGCCGCGAAGCGTGCCGCCCACATCGATGCCGGCGAGCCGCGGGCCGCGGGCAGCGAGCCGCGGGCTGCGGCTAGCGACCGGGTCGATCTCGACGCCACGACGGTGACCGGTAACCAAGAGTTACCCAAAGTCATGTATATCGTTCCCTGGAAGAAGTCGGATATCGGCGATCTCGCCGGCAAACCGATGAACAGCCTGCTCGATGAGGTTCTCGCCCCGGTCGACCGGGATGTGTTCAGGCGGGAAGTGAAGTACTACGACGCGCTCCATGGCGATACGGCCCCCGCGGCTGCGGGCCAAAATGGTGCGGCGCCGGCCGGCGCACCGCGGCCGGCGGAGCCTGGACAGCAGGTTGAGAAGTGAGTCGTAGCCGGTTGTACGAAATCTGGTTGAATGCATTGGGACACCCTTTAGGAGCGCGCAGATGAATTTCATCAACTCGGTCGTCAATTTCTTCAAGGAAGGTGGGTTCTTCCTCTACCCGCTCGCCCTGATCGGCGTTGTCGGTGTCTCGATCGCGATCGAGCGCTACGTGTATCTGACCCGCGAAACCCTGCGTAATCGCAGCCTCTGGGATGCACTGGTACCGGCGCTGAGCTCGGGCAACTTCAAGCAGGTCGTGGCGCTGACGCAAAACTCGAAGGCCTCGATCGCGACCATCCTGAACTACGGCGTCGCCCGCGTGGCGAGCGCGCGGCGCCGCGACGACATCGAGAAGGCGATGGATGAGAGCCTCCTCGAGGTGATTCCGCGCATCGAGAAGCGCACGCATTATCTGGCCTCGCTCGCCAACGTCGGCCTCTTGATCGGCCTGCTCGGCACGATCACCGGCCTGATCGGCGCCTTCAGCGCGGTCGCCTCGGCGAACCCCGCCGAAAAGGCGAGCTTGCTGTCGCTCGCGATCTCGGTCGCGATGAACAACACCGCGTCCGGTCTCGCCGTGGCGATCACCTTGCTGCTCGCGCACATGTATCTCGAATCGAAGACCACGGCCTTGATCGACAGCCTCGAGATCGCTTCGGTCAAGTTCTTGAATTCCATCACCGAGCGGCAGGCGCCGGAGACGGCCGCCGCAGCGCCGCCGGCGCGGCCGGCCGCGGCGCGCGGCAGCATCTGAGCGGCGGGGCCGTCACAGGAACGCTCAACCCGATGCTGTCCTCCCCATGAAGTCCAAATCCGCGCGTCTCGTCCGCCGCAACCACGCCCGCTATCATCGCGGTCGTGACGACCTCAACATCGTGCCGATGATCGACATGATGGTGATCCTGGTCTTTTTCTTGATCTTCACCGCCGTCTTCTCGAAGACGAACATCTTGCCGCTCAATCTGCCCGCAAGCAGCACGGCCGCGGCGCCGCCCTTGCCGCCGGGGCTCAAGCTCGAGGTCATCGTGCATGCCGACGAAATCATCGTCAACGATCGCAACTCCGGTCCGCTCAAGCCCTTGCCGAACACGGCCAACGGCTACGATTTGGACGGCCTGTCCTTGTTCATGCGCCAGGTGAAATCGCAGTATCCGGACATGACCGACGCGACCGTGCTGCTGAGCGCGAACATCCCGTATGAGGCGCTCGTCCAAGTCATGGATGCGGTACGGGTCTACCAGGAACCCGTCGCGCCATTCGCCAAGGCCGAGCTGTTTCCCGATATATCGCTGGGGGATGCGCCGTGATTTCCTATCGCATCAAGCGCCATCGCAGACGCAGCCATGGCGGCAGCCATTTCGCGCTCGTGCCATTCATCGACATGATGACCATCCTGGTCGTGTTCTTGCTCGCGCACACGGCCGAAGTCGACATCCTGCCGAATTCCAAGAACATCGCCATTCCGCAGTCCTTGTCCGAACAGAAGCCGAACCCGACCGTGGTGGTGATGATCACCAAGGACGCACTGTTCCTCGATGGGCGGCTCATCGGCCCGCTCGCGGGATTCGAGGCCAGCGACGATCCGATCATCGTGCCGCTCAAGACCGCGCTCATGGCGCAGAACGACACGATCCTGAGCGCGGCGCAAAAGAGCGACGTGGCGCAGCGGGAGGTCACGATCATGGGCGACAAGAGCACGCCCTACAGTTTGCTCAAGAAGATCATGCTGACCTGCACCGAGGCCGATTACGGCAAGGTGTCGTTCGCCGTCGTCGAGCGCGAACGGGCGGCGACTTAACGTGAGCGCCGCAACTTCGAGCGACGGCACCGGCTTGGCGCCGTACTTCCGTCGCTACGATCTGCCGTGGTCGGCATCTGAGGAGATGGAACGGCGCTTTCGCCTCATTCTGCTCAACCTCGCGATCCTCTCCACCTTGCTCGCGATTCTGATTGCGCTGCTGCCCAAACACGAGCAGGCCCCGGCGAGTCCCAATTCGCTGCCCGAGCGGGTCGTCAAACTCGTCATGGAACCGCCGCCGCCGCCGCCGCCGCCGCCGCCGAAGCCCGTGGAGAAGCCGATCGAGAAGAGCGCCGTGCCCGCGCCCAAGGCGCAGTCCCAGCCGGTCGCTCCGCGCGCCAAGGCGGCCAAGAGCGGTCTGCTCGCCAACCTCGATGACCTCGCGGCGCTGCGCGATGTCGATCTCGACAAGCTCGCCAAGAATCAAAAACAGACCACGGATCCCGGCGACGTCAGCACCGTCTCGCGCTCCCTCATCACGAGCGCCGCGGGCGGTACGAGCGGCGGCATCGCCGCGGCACGTTTGAGCAGCGGGCTTGCGGCAGGATCGGGGTCCCTGAACGGCATCCAGACGGCGCAGGTTCAGGGTCCGAAACTCGCGGCGGCCAAGGGTTCGGTGCAAGGCGGCGGCAGCGGCAGGGCCTCGCGCAGCAGCGAAGAGATCGCCCTCGTGTTCACGAAGAACAAGGGTGCGATCGACATGCTGTACATGCGCGCGCTGCGTGACAAGCCCGCCTTGCAGGGTAAAATGGTGGTGGAACTCACGATCGCGCCGTCGGGCGAGGTCACGGCGGTGCGCATCGTCTCCGATGATCTCAACGATTCGGAGTTCGAGGAGAAGCTCAAGGCGCGCATCGCCCTGTTCAAGTTCGAAGCCAAAGACGTCGCACAGATGATCGCAACACGCACCATCGACTTCTTCCCCGCCGGATGAACGCCGCATGAACATTCAATCCGAAATCGAATTTTTCATGGAGCTCGCGCAAATCGACAAGGCGCGGTTTTTGTGCCGCATCGCCCTCGAGGTCGCGGAGGAGGCCAAGGTCGGCGGGATCGGAGCGAACGATCTGTCCCGCATGAAGTTCGTCAACGAGATCAACCAGCGCTTGATTCGCTTCGCCTACCAGATCCTGAGCGAGGATCCGAGCCGGCCCGCCGCCGACATCGTCATGCGCATGCTGCTCGGCGCGCGCACCGACAAGCGGGCCGAGCTGATCATCCAGAATGCCTACAGCCGTGTGCTCAACGCCTTCGAGACCTTCGACACCACGGTGCTGCTCAACAACACCTAAGCCGCGGTAACCGCGGGCCGACGCGTGATCGTGGAGGCTTCACTCGGATTCCGTGTTGAAGCTGCGTCCGTAATGGCTCAACAGCAGCTGCACGCCGATATAGCCCATGAACTCGGGCTGGTCCTGGCCGAAACCGTCGATGCTCCGCCCCAGCATGAATAGGGCGATGATGCCGGGGCGCAGCTTGTAGCGCCCGCCGACATCGAAAGTGGTCGAGCGGGGCATCGCGTCATCGGCGCGATCGTCGTAGATCTCCGCGTCCACCTCGAGCCGCTCGGTCAGCGATCTGCCGGCGACGAAGCCGAAGATCCGCTCCCTCGGGCCATGGTGCGGGAGATAAACTCCCGCTTCGAAATCCAGGTCGATCGTCCCGACTTTCTTCGTGACCTCGACGGGCAACAGCAGGCGTGGCCCCGGGCCGGCGATCCCGGCGGCGCGCGCGTGCGCTGCGCCTGCGGTCTCGAGCTGCGGAAAGGCGGACATCTGCCAGCCGTCCTCCCCTTGGTCGAGGAAGCGCCATTTGATGCCGGGATAGGCGTTGCCCCATCCGCTCGTGGTCGGCTGCCCGGCATTGGACTGCAGGACGTAGGGGATCTCATAGGTCAACTGGATCGTCGGCCCAAGGCCGAAGTTCAAGTCGATCTGCGGAGTTTGATAAGACGCCCCGCCGCGCGCGATCGTTTGCATGGACGCCAGGTTGATTTCCCAATTGCCGTTTCCCGGCGTCCCCGGATCGTTGGTCAGATACGGCGGTCCGCCCTGCGCATGCCCCACCCTGCAAACCACGAGCAGGACCAGCAGCTCGAAGACCTTGGGCTCGGGCACGCCGCGGCGACCGTCATTGCACGGGGCACGCATCGCCGCCGGCTAGCGTGTGCCGACCACCAAGACGGTAAAACTGTCGTCGAGAAGCGGCGGACGGGGATGGGGCTCCGCCTCGGTCGGTGCCGCGGCGGTGCCGAATTGCGCAGCCACCAGATAGACCTTGTGAGTCGCGGGATCGAGCGCCATCGTGCGCGCGCTCTTTTGCGTGGGGACGGTCTCGACGACGTGGTAATGATCGGGATCGTCCTCATGGATGACCGTGAGCGTGCCGTCCTGCCCGTTCGAACTGAACACCAGACCGCGCTCGGCATCGAAGGCGGCGGCGTCCGGCCCCTGGCCGATCGGCACTTCGGCCACGTGCCGGCCGGAGGCCGCATCGGTCACGACCAGCACACCGTTGCCGCACACGGAGAACAGCCGCCGGTGCTTGACGTCGAGCGCGAGCCCGGTGGGCTCTGCGCAGTTCGGCAGGTCCCAGGTACCGGCCCGCGCGCTGTCGGCAGAATCGATCACGCCGAGCTGCGACTTGTCCTCGATATTGAAGAATATGCGGCCGGCGCCATCGCTCGCCGCGAATTCCGGTTTGCCGCCGGCGGGCAGCGTGGCGATCACACCTGCGGCGGGTGGATCGATCACGCTGATATCCTGGCTGCGGCCGTTGAAGGTGTACAGATGCTTGCTCGCCGGGTCGTACAAGATCGCGTCCGGGTTATGCCCCGGCACCTTGATCGTGGCCGTGGTGGCCAGGGTTCGCAGGTCGAACACCGTCACCGAGTCTGCCCGGCCGTTGCTGGTGAAGCCCCGCCCGAGAGCGGGGGCGAGTGCAATGCCGTGCACGCCCGCCGTATCGGGAATCGTTGCCAGCACCGAACCATCGTCAACGTTCACGACCAGCACGCGATCCGAGCGCGAGATCAGCAGATGATGCGTCGCTGGGTCAATGGTGAGATAGTCCCAGCCGCCGGGGCCACCCACGACGAACTGTTCTTGGACCTCATAGGACTTGCCGTCGGCGGCCGCGGCTTGCACGAGGCTCAAGCCCAGACTGAAGGCCAGGAAGCTCATACGGTGGGACATGTCGGCAGATCTCCGTTGGTTACGCGTCGGACCACACTACTGCCGCAGTGTAGCCGCCGCGCACTCGGGTAAAGCCTCGCGTCCGTGCGATAATAGCCGTGATGTTGCGATAATACCCTACGATGTACCGACAACAAATCCAGTTCCCGCTCAAAGACGAGCCGCTGCGCGACGATGTGCATGCCTTGGGGGACGCCATCGGCGAGATGCTGCGCGAGCAGGGCGGGGAGAAGTTTCTCGAACTGGTCGAGGGTGATCGGCGTGCCGCGATCGCGCGGCGCGAAGGCGACGCGGCGGCGGGCGATGCGCTGCGCGAGCGGACCTTGGATCGTAGGCCCGAAGTCGCGATGGATCTGACCCGCGCATTTTCAGTCTGGTTCCAGGCCGTCAACACGGCCGAGAAAGTCCATCGGGTGCGCCGCCGCCGCGAATATCTGGCTGCTTCGACGCGCGGCCAGCCCGGCGGCATCGCCGACTGCGTGGGGCGCCTGCGCGCCGAGGGCCTGTCGCTCGCGCAAGTGATGAATTTGATCTCCTCGATGAGCATCGAGCCGGTGTTCACACCGCACCCGACCGAGTCGACGCGCCGCACGATTCTGCGCAAGCAGCAACACATTGCCCAAGATCTGCTCGACCGCCTCAATCCAGGCCTCACGCCCGCGGAACTCGAGACGCTGTGGGCGCGCGTGGGTCTGGAATTGACCACGATCTGGCAGACCGAGGAGCATCCGCGCGAGAACCTCACGATCGCCGATGAGCGCGAGCACGTGCTGTTCTATTTGATCGACATCCTGTATCGCGTCGTGCCCTTGTTCTACGAGGAGATCGAAACGGCGCTCGGCGATGCGTTCGAGGTGCCGTGCGAGTCGCTCGATTTGCCGAACATTCTGCGCTTCGGCTCCTGGGTCGGCGGCGACATGGACAACAACACGGAAGTGCACGGCAAGGTGATCCGCGAGACGCTGCAGCGCCATCGTCAGATCATCGTCTCGACTTACTACGAGGAAGCCCGTCAGCTGGCCGAGGCCTTGAGCCAGAGCGCGAACCGAGTGGCGGTCACGCCGGCGCTTGCCCAGCGTATCGAGGCCTACGCCGCGATGCTCCCCGGCGCCCAGGCGCTGACACCGACACGCCACGATCGCATGCCCTATCGGGTGTTTTTCGGCCAGATCGGCGAGCGTCTGAAGGCGACTTACGAGCTGCGGCCGAACGGATACTTCAGCGCCGAGGAGCTGCTTGCCGACATCGATCTCGCGGCGACCAGCCTGCTGATGAACCGCGGACGCCACGCGGGCTATTTTCTCGTGCGCCGCTTCAAGCGCCGGGTGCGCAGCTTCGGTTTCCATCTGGCTGCGCTCGACATCACCCAGCACGCCCACGTACACGACGAGGTCATCGGTCAAGGTCTCGGCGAGCCGGCTTGGGGCTCGCTGCCGGGCGAGCAGCGGCTCGCGCGCCTGCGCGATCTGTTGGCGCGCGACCGCGGACCGAGCTCAGCCTTCGACGCCATGGGCCGGCGTACGCTGTCGGTATTCGAGGCGATCGGCCACGCACGCCACAAATTCGGTGCCCGATCGATCGGCGAATACATCGTCAGCGGCACGCACGGGCCGGAGGATTTGCTGGCCGTGTTGCTGCTCGCGCGCTGGGCCGACATCATCGACCGGCGCACCGGGGAGTGCGCGCTCGACGTCGCGCCCTCGCTCGAATCGATCGGCGCCATCGAGCATGCCGGCGAGATCCTCGGCGGATTGTTGCGCGAGCCCGCCTACCGCAGCCACTTGGCGGCACGCAACGACCGGCAGATCGTGCTGATCGGCTACTCCGACTGCAACAAGCAGGGCGGTATCGCCGCCTCGCGCTGGGCGATGCAGACCGCGCAGACACAGCTGCTCGCCGCGGCGCGCGAGGCCGGCATCCGCATCACGCTGTTCCATGCCCGCGGCGGTACCCCGGCGCGCGGCGGCGGGCGCACGGAACACCTGGTCGAGAGTGCACCGGCCGGCGCGCTGCGCGGCGTGCTGCGTCTCACCGAGCAGGGCGATGTCCTCAATCAGAGCTACGGCTTGCGGCCGATCGCCATGCGGACCCTGGAGCGCAGCTTCGCCGCGGTCGCGCTCGCGACCGCGCACGCCGACACGCAGAGGCCGCCGCCGGCCGAGCAGCTCGCCGCGATGGCGACGCTCGCCACGCGCAGCATCGAGGTCTACCGCGGGCTGGTGTTCGGCGAGCCGCGGTTCTTCGAGTTTTTTCGCGCCGCGACGCCGCTCGACGTGATCGAGCGCATGCACATCGGTGCGCGGCCGGCGATGCGCGAGGGCGGCGACGGCGTGAGTGCGCTGCGGCCGATCCCGTGGGTCTTCGCCTGGACGCAAAGCCGCCATATGCTGCCGGGCTGGTATGGGTTCGGCAGCGGCCTGCAGGCCGCTCACGACTTGCATGGCGCACCGGTGCTGGCGGCGATGCTCAGCGAGTGGCCGTTCTTTCGCCATCTCGTCAATGACGTCGAGGCGATGCTGGCGCGCACCGACCTCGCCATCGCGGCGCATTACGACCGCCTCGCGGGCGATGGCTACGCGGCATCGCTCGCGGCGATACGCGAGGAGTATGCGCGCACCGTCGCCGGCGTCTTGCGTTTGCGTGAGTGCGACCGCCTGCTCGACCGGGATCCGACGCTGCAGCGCTCGATTTTTCTACGCAATCCCTATGTCGATCCGATGCACTTCATGCAGGTCGATCTGCTCGAGCGCTGGCGCGCCTCGGCGCGCCAGGACGGCGATTTGTTCGGGGCGCTGCGCGCAACGATCAGCGGGATCGCGCTCGGCTTGCAGGCGACCGGCTGATCGGCGGCCTGCTGATCGGCGACCGGCCGATCAGCACTCGGGGACGTTGACGGCGAGGCCGCCCTGCGAAGTCTCTTTGTAGATCGTCGACATGTCGAGGCCGGTCTGGCGCATCGTCGTGATGACCTGGTCGAGCGACACCTTGTGCGACCCGTCGCCGCGCATCGCGAGCCGGGCGGCGTTGATCGCCTTGACCGAGCCCATCGCGTTTCGCTCGATGCAGGGTATCTGCACGAGACCGGCAACCGGGTCGCAGGTCAGGCCGAGATTGTGTTCCATGCCGATCTCCGCGGCGTTTTCGATCTGCTCGTTGCTCGCATTGAGAGCCGAGGCGAGGCCGGCCGCCGCCATCGAGCAGGCCACACCGACCTCGCCCTGGCAGCCCATCTCGGCGCCCGAGATCGACGCGTTCTGTTTGTAGAGCATGCCGATGCCCGCAGCCGTGAGCAGAAAGCGAATCACGCCTTCATCGTCGGCGCCGGGTTCGAAGCGGCGGTAATAATGCAGCACCGCCGGGACGATGCCCGCCGCGCCGTTGGTCGGCGCGGTCACGACCTGACCGCCCGCGGCGTTCTCTTCGTTGACGGCGAGCGCGAAGGCGTTGACCCAGTCGAGCGCATGCATCGGGCTGCGCGGATCGCCGCTCATCAATTGGCGATAGAGCTTCGGTGCCCGGCGCCGCACGCCGAGCACTCCGGGCAGCAGGCCCTGGGCATCGAAGCCGCGCCGCACGCAATCCTGCATGACCTGCCAGAGACGCAGCAAACCGGCACGCAGTTCGGTCTCGCCGTACCAGGTGCGTTCGCGGGCCGCCATCAACTCGTGCAGCTCCAAGCCTTGCTGGCGACCATGCTCGAGCAAACGCGCAGCCGAATCGAACTCGTAGGGCGGCGTCGCCCGTGGCGCGCCGCTGCCGTTCGCGACGCCTGCCTGCACGATGAAGCCGCCGCCGATGCTGTAGTACTCCTCGCTCGCGAGTACCGCATCGTCCGCATCCTGAGCGGTGAAACGCATGCCGTTCGAATGTCCCGGCAGAACCTGGTCGAAGTGGAACAGCAGATTGAGCGGTTCGTCGAAGGCGATCTCATGCCGTCCGGCGAGGCGGAGTCGTCCCTGCGTACGGATCCTGTGCAAGGTCGGCTCGATGACCGCCGGGTCGATCGTGTCCGGCGCCAGACCTTCGAGTCCGAGCAGCACGGCTCGATCGGTGCAATGGCCGCGGCCGGTCAGCGCGAGAGAGCCATAGAGTTGCGCCGACACCTGGGCCGTGCGTTCGAGCACAGCCCGGCCCTCGAGCAGTTGCACGAAGCTCCGCGCCGCATTCATGGGCCCCATCGTGTGGGAACTCGACGGTCCGATGCCGATCTTGAAGATGTCGAAAACACTCAAACTCATGCGCTGGACCTGGTCTCGCGTAACGGCCGTCACGGAAAGCCGCATGATACGCCGCCCCGGCCACCCCGATGGACTAAACTCGTGATTGGCTGACGAGGGTGGGTGGCTGGAAAAGGGGGGTGATCGTGAGCAATCGTTCGGTACTCGGATGCTTGATCGTCATGGGTTTGATCGCGGTCGGCGGCAAGAACGTCCGCGCCGAGACGGCGGTCGGCGCCGCGGCGATCGCCGCGGCTGTCGCCGATCCGGCGCGGCCGGAGGCGGATCGGCAGCGCGATCTGAATCGCAAGCCGGCTGAAACGCTGCGCTTTGCCGGTGTCGCGCCCGGTGAACAGGTAGGGGAGTTGTTGCCCGGCGGCGGCTATTTCACGCGGCTCTTGAGCAAGACGGTCGGCGCCGCAGGACACGTCTATGCGCTGGCTCCGCCGCGCTCGGCCGATGCGCCCCCGGACATGCCCGACTTCGCCGCGCGCGCGAAGCTCATTGCCGCCGATCCGGCGTACGGGAACGTGAGCGTCTTGGTCGAACCTTTGAACTCGATCACGTTTCCGGTGCCGCTCGACCTGGTGTGGACGTCGCAGAACTATCACGATTTCCATAACCTCTCCGGCGTCAACGTGATCGCACTCGACAAACAGGTGTTGGCAGCCTTGAAACCGGGCGGGATTTTTCTGGTCCTCGATCATCAGGCGGCGGCGGGATCTGCCGACCGCGACACCTCGACGCTGCATCGGATCGAGGCCGAGACCGTCAAACGGGAAGTCATGGCCGCAGGTTTCCGCTACGTCGGCAGCACTGAACTGCTGCGCAATGCAGACGATCCGCACACGGCCAGCGTGTTTGATCCCTTGATTCGCGGCAAAACGGACCAATTCATTCTCAAGTTTATAAAGCCTTGAAGCATTTTTTTGTGGACTTGCCGGGGACTGCATGGCTTGACATTCCCTGACACTCCGCGGGCCGGTCGCCTGAGAACTATGCATTGCGACGGGTGTCAACGGCCAGAGGCTTTATGCGTTGCGTTGCCCATTGAGGGCGAACTTGCGAATTGCGTTCTTGATACCAGGAGTCGAGACATGAACACTGAACAGAAGCCATCCATCGCGAGCCGCTTGATGCGCTGTACGACGTCGGTCGTGCTCGTGGCAACGCTCGGAGCCTGTGTGGCCGAGCCCGTTCGTACCGTGGCCGTGGCGTCGCCGCCGCCGCCGCCGCCGCCGAAAATGTTCGTATATCCGGCAAACGGTCAGAGCCCTGAGCAACTGGACCGGGATCGCTATGAGTGCCATACCTGGGCGGTTCAACAGACCGGCGTTGATCCGACCCGCCCCGACGCGCGTCCCTATGAGCGCGTAGTCGTTGCCCCGGCGCCGGGTACGGGCACGGTGACGGGCGCGGTGGGTGGAGCGATCCTCGGCGCGATCATTGCCGGTCCGCGCGCGGCTGGGGTGGGCGCGCTGCTCGGCGGAGCGACCGGCGCGGTCGTCGGTTCCGCGGCCGATGCCCAGGCCCAGGAACAGGCACAAATGACGCAGCAGCAGATCAATCAGCAGCAAGCGCAGCAGCGCGCGTCCGACATGTCGGGGGCGCAGGCCTATCGGCGTGCGATCGGTGCCTGTTTGACTGCACGCGGCTATACGGTCAGCTAGCAACGGGCGAGTCACGAGATCAGGTGAAGAGGTTTGCAGATCATGAATAGTCGGAGCTTGAAAATTCCCGCCGTGGTCGTCGCGGCGTCTCTGTTGGCGGTCCAGTTCTCCACGTCGGCCGGTGCGCAGGATCGCGACCATGCCGAGCGCGGCGCAGAGCGCGGTGCGCCCGAGCGCATGGGTCCCGGGCACGCGGCGCCGCGCGCGGCGCCGCATTTCGACGCGCGCGGTCAAGTGCTCGACGGACGCTACAATCACGGTCATTATTATCCCGCGTTCGGCGCATCGGTGCGGGTCTTGCCCACGGGTTACCGGCCGGTGTACTTCCATGGTAGCCCGTACTATTTCAGCGCCGGCGTCTGGTATGGCCCGGGTCCGGGCGGCTTCGTCGTCGTGCGACCGCCGATCGGCGTGAGCATCTCGGTCCTGCCGCCGTACTACACGACCGTTTGGTTTGGCGGTGTGCCTTACTATTATGCCGACAACGTCTATTACACCTGGGATCCGACCCAAAACGGCTACGTAGTCGTCGCACCGCCCGATGGCGCCGATCAACCCGCCGCCGCGCCCGCCGATGCCGCCCCCGCACAGCCGGATCTGATCGTGTATCCGAAAAACGGCCAGTCCGCCGACCAGCAGGCCGCCGACAAGTACGAGTGCTACAACTGGGCCAAGGGTCAGACGGGCTTCGATCCCACCCAGCCGAACGGCGGCGTCGCGGACGGCAGTCCGGATCAAGCGCGCAGCAATTACGACCGCGCTGACACCGCTTGTCTCACGGCTCGCGGTTACCAAGTGAACTGAGCGCGTCGCTGGCCGAGCAATATTTATCGAGCAATCTTTACGCGGTCTCGGTTACGCAAGCTTGTAAATAGTACCCCGTCCCAGATGAGTCGCGGATTTCCTCCGCGACTCATCGCACCGACAGTGCGGCTCCCGCGAGCTGAGCTTCCTGGTACGCAAATTGCTTGGCTTGGCTCATGCACCCCGATGAGCGAAATCCAAACAATCCAGCGCTGAGCCGCCGACTGTTCCTGCAGGCTGCGGCAGGCGCCGCTGCGGGCGCGGCGGCGGGGGCAGCCCCTGGCGCTAGCGCGGGCGCCGCGGGTAGCCCTGCATCGCCGGGCGCACTCCAGGGCGAAGCACCCTCGGCCGTAGCGACGTCGGACGCACCGAGCGTTTCGCTGACGCTCGAGGTCAACGGATCGCGCCACGACTTGCGCATCGAGCCCCGGGTGACGCTGCTGGATGCGCTGCGCGAACAGCTGCAATTGACCGGGACCAAGAAGGGCTGCGATCGCGGCCAATGCGGCGCGTGCACCGTGCTCGTCAATGGCCGGCGCATCAACTCCTGTCTGTCGCTCGCCATCATGCATCAAAGCGATCACATCACCACGGTCGAGGGCTTGGCCCAGCCCGATGGCAGCTTGCATCCTTTGCAGCAGGCGTTTCTCGAACAGGATGCGTTTCAGTGCGGATACTGTACCCCCGGACAGCTGTGCTCAGCCGTCGGCATGCTCGATGAGCACCGGCGCCGTGGAGTCGCCGCTGCCGCGCTCACCGATGCCGAGATTCGCGAAAGCATGAGCGGTAATCTGTGTCGCTGCGGAGCCTATCCGCAACTTCTCGCGGCGATCCGGCAAGCTGCAGAGGCGCAGACCGGCGCGGCCGGCAACGGCGCGCGCACGGGGAGCTGCATGCAGGGCAGCGGCATGCGCACCGCATGAATAACTTTTCCTATGTACGTGCCGCCGACGTCGAGGCTGCGCTGCGGCTCGCGGCCGTGCCGGGGGCGGCCTTCATTGCGGGCGGTACCAATCTCGTCGATCTGATCAAAGGCGGTGTCACGCAGCCGCGCGTGCTCGTCGATATCACCCAGATCACCGCGCTCGCGCAAATCCAGGAATCGGCGCAAGGGGGAGTGCGCATCGGCGCGCTCGCGCCGAACAGCGATCTCGCCGCCCATCCCCTGATAGCGGCGCGCTATCCGCTGTTATCGCAGGCGCTGCTCTCCGGCGCGTCCGCGCAATTGCGCAACATGGCGACGGTCGGCGGCAATCTCTTGCAGCGAACCCGCTGCTACTATTTTTACGATACCGGCTTCGAGCGCTGCAACAAGCGCCGGCCCGGGTCGGGATGTGGCGCTCGCGAGGGTTACAACCGCATGCATGCGATACTCGGCGGCAGCGAGCAATGCATCGCGGTCAATCCGTCCGATATGTGTGTCGCGCTCGCGGCGCTCGATGCAGTCGTCGAAGTTCGCAGCCTGCGCGGCACGCATCGCATACCGATGACGGATTTCCACCGACTCCCCGGCACCACACCACAGCGGGACACGAACCTCGGCTCGGGCGAATTGATCACTGCGGTGGAGCTGCCGCCGAGCCGCTACGCGCAGCACTCGAACTACCTGAAGCTGCGCGATCGGGCGAGCTATGCCTTCGCACTCGTGTCGGTCGCCGCCGGCCTCGATTTCGACGGTGAGCGCATCGCCGCCGCTGGGGTCGCGCTAGGCGGCGTGGCACCCAAGCCCTGGCGGCTCGTCGCATTCGAAGCTGCGCTGCGCGGCCGCCGACTCGCGGAGCTGGATCTGGCCGAGCTGGCCGCGGCGGCCACGGCCGACGCCGAAACCTTGCCCTACAACAGCTTCAAAACCGAGCTCGTGCGCCGCGCCATCGTGCGCGCCGTGCGCGTTGCCGCCGGCCTCGAGGACGCATGAGCATGAATCTGATCGGAGCCGGTATCGATCGCGTCGACGGGCCGGCGAAGGTGACGGGCCGGGCGACCTACAGCGGCGACGTGCAGCTGCCGCGCATGGCGCACGCCGCCCTCGTGCTGGCGACGATCGCCAATGGCCGGATCGCACGCCTCGAGACCGCGCAAGCCGCGCGCATGCCGGGCGTGCTGCTCGTGATGAGCCATGCCAACGCGCCGGTCTTGCCCGCCGGCGGTCGGGCCGGCGTCGATCCGCCGAGCGGCCGGGTGTTGAGTTTGTTGCAGGACGATCACGTGCATTACGACCGTGAGCCGATCGCCGTCGTCGTCGCCGAGACTCTGGAACAGGCCGCCGCGGCCGCGGCCTGCGTCGCAGCCCACTATGCGCAAGCACCGGCGCTGCTCGACTTCGGCGCAGCGATCGCGCAAGCGCATTCGCCGGGCAAGATCAATGGCGAGGCGGCCGATTCAGCGCGGCAGGGCGCGACTGCCGCGCCTGCCGCGCAACGGGTGACCGAGGTCTATACGACGCCGATCGAAAATCACAATCCCATGGAGCCGCATGCGACCGTCGCAGCCTGGAGCGGCGGCAGCGTGACGCTCTACGACACGACACAGGGGATTTCGGGCGAGCAGAAGACCATCGCAAAGATCTTCGGGCTCGATCCGGACCAGGTCCATGTCATCTGTCCCTACGTCGGCGGTGGCTTCGGCTGCAAGGGGTCGGTTTGGTCGCACGTTGCGCTCGCGGCCATGGCGGCGCGCGTGATCGGCCGGCCCGTCAAGCTGGTACTCGAGCGTCCGCAGATGTTCGGACCCGTCGGTGCGCGACCGCGTACCGAGCAGCACTTGAGCGTCGCCGCGACCGCCGCCGGTGATTTCACCGAGATCCGCCACGACGTGTTTTCGCATACCTCGCGCATCGAGGATTTCGCCGAGCCCGCGGCGATGCAAACGCGTCTCTTGTACGCCTGCCCGAACGTCAGCACCTCGCATCGCGTCGTGCCCCTGAATCTCGGTACGCCGACCTTTCAGCGGGCTCCGGGCCACTCCACGGGGACCTATGCACTCGGCTGTGCGCTGGACGAATTGGCGATCGCGCTCGGAGTCGATCCGATCGAGATGCGGCGGCGGAACGAACCCGCGCAGGATCCGGAAACGCTTCAGCCCTGGTCCAGCCGCTCACTGACCGAGTGTTATACGGCCGCCGCGGCGGCGTTTGGCTGGGCACGGCGCTCGCCGCAGCCGCGCTCGATGCGTGCCGGCAACCGCTTGCTCGGCTGGGGCTACGCCACGGCGACCTATCCGGCGAAGCGCTCCGCGGCCAAGGCCCGCGCCCTCATCACCCCCGATGGTCTCGTCGTGGTCAGTTCCGGGACCCAGGACCTGGGCACGGGTACTTATACGGTCATGACGCAGATCGCTGCGCAAACCTTGGGATTTCCGCTCGCGCGCGTGCGCTTCGAACTCGGCGATAGCGCGCTGCCGCCCGCCCCGGTCTCGGGTGGCTCGCAAAGCGTCGCGAGCGTCGCGCCGGCCGTGCAAGCGGCAGCAAGCGGCTTGCGCGACAAGCTGGTCGCGCTCGCGGTCCGCGACGAGGCCTCGCCGGTGTTTCGCGCCGCCGCGGCCGATGTCGTGCTCGAGGACGGCAACGTCGGATTGCGCACGGGCGGCCGGCGCGAGCCGATCGGCGCCTCGCTGGTGCGCAATGGCGGCGAATCGATCTCGGCAGACGGCGCGGCCGAGGCCGGCCCCGAAGCCAGGAAATATTCCATGCATTCGTTCGGAGCCGTGTTCGCCGAAGTCGAGGTCGATCCGCAGCTCGGCAGCTTGCGCGTACCGCGCGTCGTGGCGCGTTACGGCATCGGCAAGCTCATGAATGCCAAGACCGGGCGCAGCCAGTTGCTGGGCGGCGTCGTCTGGGGCATCGGTATGGCACTAATGGAGGAAACCCGCGTCGATCCGCATGTAGGCCGGGTCGTGAATGCGAATCTGGCCGAATACCACGTGCCGACTCACGCGGACATTTGCTCCATCGACGTCGACGTGGTGCACGAGGAAGATCCTTACATCGACTCCCTGGGCGCCAAGGGTATCGGGGAGATCGGCATCACCGGCGTCCCCGCGGCCATCGTCAATGCCGCTTATCACGCGACCGGGATCCGTGTTCGCGATCTGCCGCTGACGCTGGACAAATTGCTGGGCTGACGCGGGCGGCGTGAGTTGCGGTCGCGCCTGGCGTGAGTCGCGGGCGGCGTGATTCGAGCAAGCCGTGAGAGTAGTCCTACGAGGGCCGCTTGAGCGCACCGACGGCATTGCCATGTCGCTTCGTGCATGCTTTACATCGTGATGACGCCAGCCCGGGCCCTGGGTGTTGCAACAGTCTGCGCGAGGGGTTTTTCATGAGCGAAACGAGCGAGCGTATCCATGCCCCGAAGCGCGATTTGCATATCGGCGGGCTGGGGCTGAATTC